>OGDY01002481.1_pt1 | contig 16893 bp, 14 predicted proteins | sample 1570341 | NCBI WGS metagenome assembly OGDY01 (sample SAMEA2581972, study PRJEB24529) | metagenome | biome: Human gut stool | place: China | collected 2011 | reverse complement strand
CTGGAGCAATTTTTTTAATAATATCAGGAGTAGTAATACTACCACCAGTATTAAAAATAATCAAAGAAAAATTTAAAAAGAATGGCAATATAATAAGTATAAGTATTTGCATGGTTGCGTTTATACTAGGTATAGCAGTAACAGGAAATTCATCAACAGCGAGTAATTCAAATGAAGTAGCTATGCAAAATCAACAAAATACGACAATAACAAACAATACAATTAATAATATATCCAGCAACAATATACAAAATCAAGTTACAAATGAGGCAGTAAATAACATCGCAGAAAATAATACAGTAGTAGAAAATAATGCTAATACTCAAACAACAAATGAAGTAAAAACAACGCCAGAAGAGCAAACAACAAATAAAGCAGTTGAAAACAACACTAATATATCTAAAACAAAAAGTAATAAAACAACCACTACATCAAATACTAAAAAGACAACTACACAAAAACAAGGAACTACAAGCAGTAATACTAATACACAAACTAAACAAAAAACGCAAACTACGCAGTCTTCTACATCTAGTACAAGTGAGGGTGGATACATAGTAAATAAAAATTCACACGTATTTCATAAACCAAATTGTCCATCTGTTAAAAGAATGAATGAAAGCAATAAAATTTATAGTAGTAAAAGTAGAGCTGAACTTATTAATGAGGGATGTAAAACTTGTAACAACTGTAATCCGTAAACAGTTATTATGAAAAGCAAAAAAAGCCGGTTAATTTGGCTTTTTTTGGTTTAAAATTTTAGTATAAGATAATCTCACAATATATGTGTTCACTATAGTGAACAAAAACAGAATGTTAGCTGAAAAGTATAGCGTAATTCTATAAAATTAAACGGGAGGCACATAATGGTTTTAGAAGAAGAAAATCAGCAAAATACTACAAATAATAACATATATGAATTTCCACCAATAGAAATTTTAAATGTTCCACAGAAAAATAAAAGCAATATTCATGAAATAAGCGATAATGCTGCAACTATACAGAAGGGACTATATAATCTTGGTGTTAATGCAAAAGTAACAAATGTCTCAATAGGTCCAGTATTTACTATATATGAAATTAAATTAGCAGAACGATACGGAAATCATATCATATTGTTACATTTTGATGAAGAAATGGCTTCAAAGTATATTCAGACTCAAAAGGGCAGTCATTGGCCGATTGGAACGATGTCCAGTTATTGGCTCTTTCATGAGTTACTACCGGAAGAGGTAGATCGAATTTTAGTAATAGAATCGGATACAGTTGTGGTGGGGGATCTGTCTGATATTTACCAGATGGATTTTGAAGGAAATTATGTAATCAGTTCGGGTCCTGAGCATAAACCCCAAAATCATCGTGATTTTATGAAGAAATGTGGTGGAGACTGTCTGACTTTTGTTTTGTCAGTATATGATGTACCAAGGATTCGAAAAGACTTTACATTACAGGAGATTTTGGCAGCAGACGGGAAAATTAAAGAACTTACGGGAAATTCCATGATGGAACTGGCATTTGGACTTTTGTTTGCAGGAAAAATTAAATTTATCCCCGGGAAAACAGCCTGTATCGATGAAAATGAGCGATATATTGAGGAACTTGGATATGATTATTTAATTGAAGCAGAGAAAACGGCTAAGATTATTCACTTTTCCTCTTACTCAGATTATAGTAAACCGTGGAATCCTGTATTTTTAGTCCCCGGATATCGTGTGTGGTGGAACTATGCAGTCAATAGTCCTTATTTTAAAGAGTATATTGAACGACAATGGACCTATTATAATAACACCAGAAAAAAACAGGCTGAGGTTGCTAAAAATATTACGTATCGGAATATATTGGGTTGCACATTGCTAATTATGAGCTTATTATTGATGGTTATAAGTATTATAGGTAATAAAGGCATATATGGGACTTTAACCATATTTGGAAGTGGGTTGGCTGCTATTATAATTTCGGTGCTAATTCGTCGAGTTGGAATTTTAATTGGCAAATATTTGCATTCGTGAGAGTATATTTTGCTGATTTGTAGATAATAAAGTGAGAGGAATTAATATGAATATAGCTTATTTGGACTTGTCAAGAATACATACACCAATAAAAAAACAATTAGATGACGCATATCAGGAGGTTCAAAATGCTGAATGGTATATTAGAGGGAAAAATGTACAACAGTTTGAAAATGATTTTGCAGATTTTTGCGGAGTGAAGGCCTGCGTGGGTGTAGGTAATGGCTTAGATGCATTACGATTAATTTTGTTGGGACTTGGTATAGGTGAAGGCGATGAAGTAATTGTTTCAGCCAATACGTTCATTGCAACAGTACTGGCAATTACTTATGTAGGAGCAACACCGATTTTAGTAGATGCAGATAAAAAAACGCAATTGATTAATTGTGATTTGATAGAAGAAGCAATTACTTCAAAAACGAAGGCTATCATAGCAGTCCATTTATATGGTAAATTGTGCGATATGGACAAAATATGCGATATAGCACGGGATAATAATTTGTATGTGATTGAGGATGCAGCACAAGCACATGGTGCGGAACGTAATGGAAAAAAGGCTGGAAGTTTTGGAGATGCAGCTGGATTCAGCTTTTACCCAGGGAAAAACTTAGGAGCCCTGGGTGATGCCGGAGCAGTGGTGACAAATGATATAGAGTTAGGAAAGCGCATCAGAGTATTGGCAAATTATGGATCAGATAAAAAATATCATCACATTTACCAGGGATGTAATAGCCGGATGGATGAGTTGCAAGCAGCTTTTTTAAAGGTGAAGCTGCCTTATTTAGGAAAGTGGAATTATGAAAGAAGAAAAATTGCTAATCAGTATATAGAGGGGATCAATAATGAATATATAGAATTGCCGGAGCAGTCAATCGGCTTAGATAATGTATTTCATATTTTCCCTGTTTTTACTGCTAATAGAGATGAGTTGCAGAATTACTTATCGCAAAATGGCATTGATACTAATATACATTATCCAATCCCCATTCCAATCCAAGAGGCCTATAAAAATATGAAGTGGAAAATAGATGATTATCCAATAACGGATAAAATATGTAAGGAAGAACTAAGTATTCCACTATACCCAGGTATGACACAGAAAGAAATACAATATATAATAGATAAAATAAATGCATTTGCACTCTAATAAAATTTGAGGGAAACATGTATATAAAAATTAATGACCTGACTATTTATAAACTCCTTTCAAAGCTATGGCGAAATACATATATTAAATTTAAGAGAAATAGAGAAGAGAAAAGATATAACAAATATTGGATGGAACATATTGAAAAATGTGGAAATGAAAATGAAGATAAGACATTTTTTGTTGTTCGACGCAGAGAGATGTATATTGGACTGTTCTCGTATTATTTAACAAATGTATATCAGGTTGGGAAGGCATTGGAACAAGGATATATCCCTGTAATTGATATGCAGAATAATCCTAATATGTATTTAAAAAAAGAGCAGATCGGAAAGGTTAATGCATGGGAATTTTATTTTCAGCAGCCATGCGGATATTCACTAGTCGATATCTCAAGAAGTAAATCTGTTATTTGGGGATCTGGTTGGGTGGAAGATATCTTTCCATATAATGATGTTTCTTTTCTTTTGGATAAAAATGGAGAAATAAATAAATGGAAGCGGGTTGCTCAAACATATTTCAGGTTAAGTGATGAAGCGCAGAAAAGGGTTGATGAGGTAAAGGAGTTGCTAGGAGAGAAGAAAACATTAGGTGTTTTGTGCAGAGGAACGGATTACACATCTAATAAGCCCAGAGGTCATCATATACAACCTTCTGTAAATGAAATGTGTGAAAAGATTGATGATGTATTAGCCCAATATCATTGTGAACAAATCTTTTTGGGGACGGAAGATAAGGATATTTTCTTAAAATTAAAAAAAAGATATGGAAAGAAGTTATTTACAAACAGATCTAATTTTATAGAATATCATGGTGAGAATTCTATCGGGAAATTAGTATCTAATAAAGTTGAAGATGCATACCGTGAAGGAATGGATTATTTGGTTACTATTGTAACATTGGCGAACTGTAATTATTTTATAGGAGGACATACTTCCGGCACTGTTGGTGTGGTCTTAATGAATGAACAGTTTGAATATTGCTATATCTTTGATCTCGGGTTATATAATTAATGATTTAATAAGGATGTAATTGTTATATGAATAGCAATAAAAAATCAAGAAAAGAAGTTTTGGTTGAAAATAGGATACACAAATTAAAAAAAATAATTAGTAAAGCCGAAAAGGAAAAAAATAATGAGCTGATTTTAGAAGCTACTGAAGCAATTGCATTTATAGAATGTTCATGGAATCAGCGTTTTACGGATGATTATCTCGAGCAGGAAATGAAACTTGTGTGTAATAGAACACGGCCAGAGCAGGGATTAAAGGAAAATAAAAATAAGGTGTGTATTTTTCATGACGGATTCGGAGTTGATATGTGGAGTGGACTCATGTATATCTATGTCAGTGCCTTGTTGAGTCTGGGTTATCAGATTATTTATATTACAAATGAAGATAAAAAAGATAGTCAGCCGGAATTTCACAAAGCAATGGAAGGGGAAAATATAGTATATGAATATTATCAAATGTGTGGAATGAATCGTATAAGACAGGCTGCGGATATTGATTATATTATTAAAAAATATACTCCCTCAATAGCATTCTTATATATTCCGCCATGGGATACCTCTTCTATTTTGGCATATAGTTGGAATGAAAATATAAAACGTTTCTTTATAAATGCAACAGATCACACATTTTGGGTGGGGAAAAGTGCTTTTGATGTGTGTATTGAATTCAGAAATTATGGAGCCGCAATCTCAGAGCAATATAGGAAGATTGCCCATAAGCAAATAGCAATATTGCCTTTTTACCCGGTTGTTAATCAAAACATAGAATTTCAGGGGTTTCCATTTCAAACAGAAGGTTATAAAATTTTATTTAGTGGTGGAGCACCATATAAGACATATGATAAAAATAATTCCTATTTTAAGATGGTAGATTCTGTTTTGAGTAAACATAGGGATGTAATATTTATATATGCTCCCCAAAGTAGTGAATTAAGATGTAAAGAAGTAAAAGCGAAGTACCCTGATCGATTTTTTACGGTTGAAAAGAGAAAAGATTTATTTCAGGTGTTGAAAAGAGTCTATGCATATATTAGCACCTATCCCATAATGGGAGGATTGATGACACAGTACGCTGTAATGGCTGGCAAATATCCATTTACTGTATGGAATGAGGATGCGCAGGGATTGGTTCTTGGAGAGGATGAGAGAACGCTTTTCTATGATACCATAGAAGACATGGAAAATGATTTGGATAAAGCGTTAGATAATGAGGAATATTTATGCCAAAAAGAAAAAAAACTAGAAGGAAGAGTTATATCAGAAGTTGAATTTAGAAGAGAACTTGCTAAGATTATAAAATATGATGAAAGCAAGTATAAGGTTTTGCAAGTTGATGGAGATGTGAATTACTTACAGCGAACAATGAAAGAGAGATTTGGTTATTCGTATATATGTAATAGGGCAATTAGCAGAGATGAAAGTAGACCACAGTTATTAAAGTACTTTCCAATACTTTTTCTAAAAAAAGAATTTCAAGTTGCTTGTATACTTTTGAAAGACATTTTTGCAAGAAAGAAATCCTGTGAATGAATGTTGGAGAAAAAACATGAATGCAATTAATAAGACAGTCGATATCATAAAAAAAATAAATTATATATTATCTAAACAACAAAAGCAATATGGCATTGTTGTATTGATTATGGGAGTTATGGCAGCGTTGTTGGAACTTTTGGGAGTGGCAATTATTATTCCCATACTAAACATGATGTTAGATATGGATTCCACAAGAGAAAAATGGTATATTCAAAAAGCTTCTTTCATATTTAATTTGAATACGGATTTGAAAATTGTATGGTTTATATGTGGATTGACCATAATGGTCTATCTGTTCAAAAATCTATTCTTTTCGGTATATAGTTGGGTAAGTTCCAAGTATTCTATGAAAATTCAACGTGAATTAACTATACGTGTCATGCAAATATATATGAAGCAGGGATATGTGTTTTTTATGCAAAACAATACAGCTAGATTGTTGCAAGGCATGACATCTGATGTGAGTGGAGTATACAATATATTAAACACCTTTTTTACATTAATAGTTAAAATATTAACACTAATTAGTATAGCTGGATTTATTGTTATTCAATCAAAAGATTTAGCCCTAGTATTAATTGTCTTAGCAGTAATTAGCTTCATAATTATTCAATTACTATTTCGTAAATCAATGGACCGAAACGGTAAGCTGGCATGGAAATATGCATGTGAATGTTCACGTACATCGATTGAAGCAATGCAGGGAAACAAAGAAATTTTAGTTATGAATAAACAAGATTTTTTTGTAAAGCATTATAGTGAATTATTGGCGGGATCTAATAAGGTTGCAGTTAAACTAAACATGGGAGCCGTCTTACCAAGTTATATTATAGAAATGATTTGTATAGGTGGTGTATTAATTGCCATGGCCGTTGAGATGGGAATTACAGAGGATACATATGCGTTAATAACAAGTCTGTCCGTAATTGCTGTGGGTGCTTTTCGGATGTTACCTGCATTGGGCGGAATTACCAGCGGAATTAATTCAATCACTTCCTATTTAGCACAGCTGGATTCAGCATATACCACATTAACTATGGTAAAAGATTTGGAAAAGAATGAAAATGTTAATGTGAGTAATGAATCTGCTAAAAAAGAAGAAATTACTTTTAAAGGTAAATTGGAAATTAAAAATATTAGTTTTGCTTATCCAAATACGGATGACAATGTTTTGGAGAATATTAGTTTTGATATTGAAGAGGGTCAATCTATAGGACTGATAGGACCATCAGGAGCTGGAAAAACCACTTTGGTAGACATTATTTTGTCATTGTTAAAGCCGTCGGATGGGGAAATATTAATTGACGGAACCAATATAGAAGATTTGGGAGGGCAATGGAATAGTATAATAGGATATGTACCTCAATCACTATATATTTTGGATGATTCAATACGTAGAAACGTGGCTTTTGGTGAGCCAATAGAGAATATCGATGATAAAAAAGTTTGGGAAGCGTTGAGAATTGCTCAGTTAGATGACTTTGTGAAAACATTACCCAATCAATTAGAAACACAAGTTGGAGAATGGGGAACGCGTTTTTCGGGAGGTCAAAGACAAAGGATGGCCATCGCACGTGCCTTATATCGAAATCCTGAAATTTTGGTTTTAGACGAGGCAACAGCAGCACTGGATAATGAAACAGAAAAGGATGTAATGCAAGCTATTGAAAATTTGCAAGGGTATAAAACTTTGATTATTGTAGCACATAGATTAAGTACTGTACAAAATTGTGATACTATATATGAAGTAAAAGATAAAGGCATATTCGAGAAGAACAAAGAAGAGGTATTTTCTGAATAGACGAAGAGTTTTAAGATAATTGCGAGAGGTAAGTATGGAGTTAAAGTTTATTGAATTTCAAATACATGGTGACGCAAGAGGTCAATTAATTGCACTTGAGGAGAACATTAATATTCCGTTTTCAATTAAAAGAGTGTATTTTATGTATGATACAAAAAAGGATGTACATCGAGGACTGCACGCTCATAAAAAGTTACAGCAGGTTTTGTTTTGCGTATCGGGATCGTGTACAATCAGACTTGATGATGGAAGAGAAAAAGTAGAAGTTAAATTGAACAGACCGGAAAAAGGTTTGTATATAGGACCGGGCATTTGGAGAGAAATGTATGACTTTCAAGCAGGAACAGTTTTAATGGTACTGGCATCTGAATATTATAATGAATCAGATTATATAAGGGATTATCAGGCGTTCCTGGATTATAGCATGCTATATTCTGAAAGAGGAGAGGGTAATGAATAAAGATAAACTGAAGAATAATAAGTGGTTAATCAGCGTATATGAAGCAGTCATGTCACCAATTCACCGCCTTTTATACACTGTCAGAAGGAAAACAGTACGTCTGAGAGAAAGCATGAAAAAGTCAGAGGTATTATCTTATGGAGAAGAAAATCCCGATAAAACATTTGTCATTCTTTCACCATTTTCAAAGTGTGGAATATATAGCTCAATACTACTGAACCTGCCATATATAGAGTGCATAAAGCGAAGAGGATACTATCCTATTATGGATTTTCAAAATTATTATAATCCATTGATGCAGGATGAAGAGAAAAAAGGTATAGAAAATGCATGGACATACTATTATAAACAGATTGCTGATTATCAACTGGAAGATGTATATCAAAGTAAAAATGTAATATTAGAATGGAACCGTCTTAAACGTATAAAAGTCCCTGAATGGAACAAAATGCTTCCAATGAATAAAAAAGAGTTAATGCGTTGGAACAAGGTTGTTCGTGACAATATACGCCTGACAGATGTATTGAGAGAACAGATTCAGGAACATAAAAAACAGATATTTCAAGATAAGAGAGTGTTAGGAATAGGAATTCGGGCAGGCTATAGGGCATTAATGTTAAGAAAACACCCAAGAATTGAAGGCCATCCCAAAGTCCCTGATTGTGAAGACATGATTCAAATAGTTGAAGCTAGGATGAAAGAATGGGATTATAATTATTTATTTGTATCGTGTGATGATCGTGAATATCTCAACAAATTCAAAGAGTATTTTAAGGAAAAATGTTTATATATTGAGAGACCATTACTACATTATTTTGATAATGATCAGCCCAATATAGAATTGTCAGACATACAAGTAGAACTAGAAAATATATCTATTAGACAACAACAAAATGATTATATAAAAGAAGTGCATTTGCTCGCACAATGCGATTCGCTGTATTGTTGTATTGGAGGTGGATATCAATTTGCCTATATTTTGAATGGTGGAAAATACAAACATTTTGAATCGTATAATGAAGGATTAATTCATTTGTAAGAGACTGAAGTATGACTATATTGTTCGGAAAAGGATAAAGAGAACTAGTTATTTGATGAGAAAATAGTGAATAAAATAGAGTTACTTGATTGTACATTACGGCCTGGAGTTTACAGCACAATAGAAAATTTGGAGAACCGGAAATTTAAGGTATTATTGTCATGCTTTAGTATGCAGGCATTGATATTATTGAGTGTGGATGATTTAAGAATGGTGGACTCGAGATTGCAACTACGTATTTCATAAGCCGAATGTTTTGTTAAGATATATTGGGAGAAAGAACTAGAAGAAATTTGATGAAGAAAATTGTAAAAAATTATAAATTAGGAAAGGATTGCTTTCTATATTTATTGATGAGAGATGCTATAAAAAGATATCAGAAAGGAAATATAACTATTAAAAGTTATTTAATAATTGAGGATGAAAAAAGTTCAACTTTTAGATTGTACATTGAGAGATGGCGGTTATGTAAATGATTGGAAATTTGGATATAATAATTTGATAAATATATTTGAAAGAAGTACACAGGCAGGTTGTGATATTGTAGAAGTTGGATTTTTAGATGATAGAAGGCCGTTTGATCATGACCGCAGTATTATGCCCAATACCGATTGTGTTAAAAAGATTTGGGGAAATGTAACTACTATCCCCCCAAAGGTAGTTGGAATGATTGATTTTGGAACATGCAGCATCGAAAATGTGACATTATGTGAGCAGAGTTTTTTGGATGGTATTCGAGTTATTTTCAAAGAATGTAATATGCATGCGGCAATGGAATATTGTAAAGAAATTAAGGAGTTAGGGTACTTGGTATTTGTTCAACTTGTTTCTATTACAAGTTATACTAAAGATAAATTGCAGGAGATAATAAAGCTTGTTAACAGTGTAAAACCATATGCTGTTTCTATAGTTGATACGTATGGCTTGCTGTATCCCAAGGATGTGTTGTACTACTACAATATACTTGATAAGTATATTGATAAGGAAATAAATATAGGTTTTCACGGGCATAATAATCTTCAGCTTGCATATGCGAATGCTATTTCTTTTTTAGAGAAAGAGACGGAGCATAATATTATAATAGATGGAACATTATATGGAATGGGGAAAAAGGCTGGAAATGCACCTATTGAACTATTAGCAAAATATTTAAATGAACAGTTTGATAAAGATTATAAGATAAATGCAATGTTAGAGGGAATTGAAGAAAGCATTCTAGATTTTTACCATAATTCCCCATGGGGATATAAATTATGTTTTTATCAAAGCGCATTAAATAAATGTCATCCAGAGTATGTGACATATTTTAAGGATACACATACTCTATCAATTTCCAAACAAAATGAATTACTTTCCCAGATACCAGAAGAGGATAAACTTCTTTTTAATAGTCAAAAAGCAGAAAATATATATAAAAAATTTATTGAAAAAAAAGAATCGGATACAGATGTAATTACAAATTTGAAATCTATATTTCAAAATAAGAAGCTATTGTTGATAGGACCGGGAAAAAATATATGTTTACAGCGGGAAAAAGTGGAAGAATATATTAAAAATAATAAGCCATGCATTATAGCAGTTAATTATATTCCTAATGGGATTAATAGCGATTATGTTTTTATTACCAATGCCAGAAGATATCATAATATGCAAATTGGAGAGCAAAAAACAATAGCGACATCTAATGTTGAGTGTAGGAGTCGAGAATTTGACTTTACAGTAAATTTAGAATCACTTATAGAAAAAAATGAAAAAATTGTGGATAATTCATTTCTTATGTTGCTGAAGTTGCTGCAATCTATTGGAATATCATATGTTTCATGTGCAGGATTTGATGGTTATTCAGAAACGGAAAACAATTATTTCGACTTGGAAATGGAATATGTAGAGCTAAAAGAGCAGGCTCAAAGCTTAAATGAACATGTAAGGCATACTATTGCTAAACTTAGGGAGAATATGCAAATTGATTTTATAACGTTCTCGATATATAACCAAGAAACAAACGTATATAGTGCTACTTTTTAACCAGTCAAAATATTTTATACGAGGATAAATGTAAATGAAAATAAAGTCTAAAATTAAAGATTATGATGTTATTTTAGAAGATAATTTAGATTTTTTGACGAATGTTCTCAAAACGGAAAATTTGGAAATAGTAATAGATAAGGATGTTTATATATTATATGAAGATTATTTTTCATTAATATCTAAAGAAGCGCTTTTTTTGCTAGAAGCCAATGAAGAGAATAAAGTCATTAGTACAGTATTAAGTATTTGTGAAAAGATAATGGAAATGCCATCCAAAAGGAATACGGTATTATTATCAATCGGGGGGGGAATTATTCAGGATATTACTGGTTTTGTGGCAAACGTAATTTATAGAGGAATAAGGTGGATTTTTATTCCAACCACTTTACTGGCAGCCTGTGATAGCTGCATTGGAGGGAAAACTTCGCTTAATTACAAAACTTATAAGAATTTATTGGGAACATTTTATCCACCGGACGAGATACATATATGTTCACAAATGTTTCGGACGTTGGGAGAGAAAGATTTTAAAAGCGGTCTTGGAGAGGTTATCAAATTTAATATTATGAGCGGAGAAAAGGGATTAGAAGATATAGAAAATAATTTACCCAAATTACTTCAAAGAGACGTATGTATTATTAACCATTTTATTGAAAAGAGTCTTTTGTTTAAAAAAGATTTTATTGAGAAAGATGAATTTGATAGGGGAGAAAGAATAAAATTAAATTTTGCACATACGTTTGGACATGCAATTGAAGTGATTACAAACTATGAAATTCCTCATGGGACGGCTGTGGCAATAGGAATGATTATTGCTAATAAGATATCTTATGATAGAGGATTGTTAAGCAAGAATATTATAGAAAGATGTGAAAAAATTCTTCTTACTATAATAGATATAGATTGTAATTTATTGGAAAAACCAATTGAAGATTATTTAAAGGTTATCCATAAAGATAAAAAACAGATTAATAATGAATTAACAGCGGTTCTGATTACTCAATATGGTAGTATGCCAATTCTAACGGTGGTTCATGATGTATTACCAGATGAAATTCAAAATGCAGTATTATATTTTATAAGCTTATATCAAACATGAAAAGTATATGCTTGTTGACTAGGAGACGGTGGGATGAAATTAGCGGATTATGTAGCCCATTATTTATATACGAATGGTATAAAGACAATTTTTACTGTGGTTGGTGGTGGAGCCATGCATTTGAATGATTCTTTCGGGCATCATGAAGGAATTCATTGTGTTTATAATCATCACGAACAAGCTTCTGCTATTGCAGCAGAAGCATATTATCGTGTTAATAATGAAATGGCAGGTGTATGTGTTACCAGTGGACCTGGAGCAATTAATGCATTAAATGGAGTGATAGGGGCATATCAGGATTCAATTCCTATGATTGTTATTTCAGGACAAACCAAAACGACACTTACAACCCAATATAGTGGATTACCACTCAGAACATTTGGAAATCAGGAATTTGATATTGTGTCGGCATTGAATAATGCATGTAAGTATTCAGAGATGATTACAAATCCAGAAAAGATTAGATACTGTTTGGAGAAAGCCTTTTTTCTGGCACGTAATGGAAGACCGGGGCCTTGTTGGTTGGATATTCCAATAGATATTCAGGGAGCATCTATTAATCCTGAACAGCAGATTGGATATATACCTGGAAATTTGGAAATTGAGTCAGAAGATAAGGTTGATGAAAAACTGGATTGTCTTATAATGAGATTAAGAGATGCAAAAAGACCAGTTATATATGCAGGAAACGGAATAAGAATTGCAGGAGCACAACAGCAGTTAATCGAGTTAGCAGAAGCATATAAGATTCCAGTAGTAACATGTTGGGACAGCATAGATTTAATAGAAACGGAAAGTAATTATTATGCTGGTAGAGCTGGAATTATGGGTGATAGAGCTGGAAATTTTGCAGTGCAAAACAGTGATTTCCTTATATGCATAGGAAATAGATTAAATGTTTACCAAATAGGGTATCAGTATGATTCCTGGGCACGAGAAGCATATAAAGTCATGGTAGACATAGACCCATTGGAATTGAAGAAACCTACTATTTCTATTGATTTACCCATATGTTATGATGCGAGGGTATTCATGACGAAAATGCTAAATAGGAGACAAGAAAAAACTATAAAATTTGTGGGTTGGATAGAGTGGGTTAATCAGTGCCAGCAGTGGAAACAAAAATATCCTGTTGTAAATAATGAACAGTATCATCAAAAGGATAAAATAAATGTATATGCTTTTATGGATATTTTTAGCCGAAAACTTCCAGAAAAAACAGTAACGGTTGTTGCAAATGGTTCAGCATCGGTAGTAGGAAGTGCTACGTACGTTATAAAAAAAGATAGTAGATTTATTATGAATTGTGCATTGTCATCTATGGGGTATGATTTGCCTGCTGCAGTTGGAGTAGCATGCGCTATAAGGCAGGGAAACACGAAATATAATTATGATATTGTCTGTATTGCTGGTGACGGAAGCATTCAAATGAATTTGCAAGAATTGCAAACAATAGTAACAAATCATTTGCCGGTGAAAATAGTTGTAATAAATAATGAAGGATATCATCAGATTCGACTTACACAGACAAATTTATTTGATAAACAATTTGTGGGGATAGGACCGGAAAGTCATGATCTTGGATTTCCTGACTTTGAGAAACTGGCATATGCATACGGCATTCCGTATTATGGGTGTGGAGGTATGGAAAAACTGGATAGCATTCTGGATGAGTTCTTAAAATGTAACGGATATGCAATGTTGCAGATTTTCTGTGATACAAAACAGATTTTTGAACCCAAATCAGCAACCAAAAGATTGCCTGATGGAACGTTAGTTTCGCCGCCACTAGAAGATTTATATCCTTTCCTGTCCAGGGAAGAATTAAGAGAAAATATGTATATCAATTTAGTATAAAGGAGTGTATTTATCAATGAAGATTGGAAAAATCCGAATTAATATGATAGAAGATGAATCATATTATGATAAAGAAAATGCCATTGCTAATATTGGTGAGAGTATTCAAGCAGTTACTATATCATATATTTATAGAGAACTGGGAATTGATGTGGAAAATATTGTGAAGGTAGATCAGTGTAGAGTTAAAGAATATGATGGAGAATCATTGATTTTTCCGCTTCGGTTGCCATTAAGCAGAGCTAACGTAGATGATTTTTTTCCATTGAATAAATGTATAACCCCTATTTTTATCAGTTTACATCTACATGACGATATATTTGAAGATAGAGAAGATTTGATTCAATATTTTAGAAAATTTGAACCCATCGGATGTAGAGATGAACAGTCGTGCTCTTTTTTTCTCAAACATGGAATTGAAGCATATATTATGGGGTGTTATACACTATGTTTACCCAAAAGGACAAAAGTGCCAGAAAAGGGGCATCCTTTTATTGTTGATGCATCAAAAGAACTGTTAGAGTTCATTCCCCAAGATATAAAAAACAAAGCTATATTATTATCACAGGCAATGCCGTTTGAGGAATATCCTATAACTCACCATGAGGATGAGCGATTAGAAGGGGTTGCTAAGTGCTATTTACAAAGATATTATGCTGAGGCAGATATGGTTATTACGAGTAGACTGCATGCAGCTGCTCCGTGCATGGCAATGGGGATTCCCGTAATATTAGCAAGTAATAATATAGATTTCAGATATGCGTGGATTGATAAATATTTGAAATTATATCAGGAAAGTGAATATTCTGAGATTAATTGGAATCCCAGTATTCCAGCGGATTTGGATAATGTTAGAAAGTTACTAATGAAATTTTTCTCAGACTCTATTTCGAAAGGAATCCCTGCAAGAGATTGTTTGAGAGAATTAGATAGATTTTATAGAGATAGAAATAAAACCGAGTATTATCTTTGCTTTAGGAAAAGATTAGAAGAATTAAAACAGAGATATCCCAATAATATGAAATTCACATATGCAATTTGGGGTGCTGGTTGTCATTCTGTTTTTGCATATAATCTTATGCAGGAGATGTTCCCTAATGCTTCTCTTCAAGTGATTGTGGATAAATATAAAAAGGGGAGGATGTATGGTGTTCCAATTATTTCTAGAGAACAATTAGATGATTATCATATAGATCATGTCTGCATAACCACTCATCCTGGATTGAATGAGGCAATTCAATGGTGTGATATGCATTTTAAGGAAGATTCAAATTGTAGATATACAATAATAACATCACAACAGAAATCATAAATAACGGGAGGAAAAAATGATTTGTGAATTAAATGTATGTTGTGGTTGCGGCTTATGTGTACATGTTTGTAGACATAATGCAATTCAACTGAAGGAAGATAGAGAGGGTTTTTTATATCCGTTTATTGATGAACAGAAGTGTGTAAAATGTAATTTGTGTAAAAAAAAGTGCCCAGCCATAAATAGAAATATACGTAGGGAGCAATGTATTGAAGAAAAAAAGGCATTTGCAGGATATAGCAAAAAGAAAGATAAATTGTTGAAAAGTAGTTCTGGAGGTGCAGCATATGCAATTGCACATACAATCTTAAAATGCGGGGGAACCGTTTTTGGAGTGGAATATAATGAAAACTATAGGGGGGTGCGTTTCGCAAAAGTTACTACATATAAAGAATTAGATGCTTTATCAGGCTCGAAGTATGTGGAAAGTGATAGAAAAATCCTATTTGATCAAATAGAAGAAGTAGTTGCTACAGGAAACAAGGTATTGGTGATAGGGTTGCCTTGCGACATTGCAGCAGTAAGATCTCTCATAGGAGTCAGGGACAACTTATATACTTGTAAGTTAATATGTAGGAGCAACACTTCAAATAAGGTTTTAAGACAATATCTTGATAAATGTGAACAAGATAAAAGGAGCTTGATAAAAAGGATTAGTTTAAGATATAAACAAGAAAATACACCCATGCTTCCAACTAAGATAAAAATTGAATATGAAAATGGAAGTGTAGATATAGATGATTTTACGAAGACAGATTTTGGAAAAGCCTTTCAGATAATGGCAAGACAATCTTGTTATCAATGCAATTATAAGAATCTGGACGGAATTGCAGATTTGACAATAGGGGATTTCCAAGGGATGACGGGTAATGAGATATATTACAATATTAATGGGGTCTCATTGATTTGTACTCATACGGAGAAAGGGAAAGAACTGTTGAGCTGGTTAGAAGATTTTTGCTTATATGAAGTTCCGTATGAGGAGGTAATGGAATATAATTGGATGATAAAAATGTCAATTCCAAAGTCTCCATTTAGAGATGAATTTTCAAATTATATTAGAAATGATAATCTTTCAAATGCATGTGATAAGTTAAGACGTGAACAAAATAAAGTTTTGGATTCTATTATGCTTGAATTTACTACAAATGGTTATAGGACAGCAGTATGGGGAATTGGAGATACTAATAAATATCTTTTTGAGAGACTTCAAATGGATCGGTGGAATATTGTTGAGGTATTTGATAGAAGTTTATTAAAAGTCGGGCAATATTTTAAAAAATGGAAAATACGAAACATAAATGAGATTGCTCAAATGAAAGAACAAATTGATGTTTTGGTTGTGATGATTCCCTCTGAGGAAGAAAGCCAATTGGATTTATTTCTAGGTTCATTAGGGTGGGATAAGAAAACGTTACATGTTGGAAAATATAAATTTTATAGGGGATAATAAATATGTTAAGTATGGGCCATTATGGAATTTATGTAAATGATATAGATAGGTTGACGGATTTTTATGTTAATGTATTTGGAATGAGCATTGTTTGCAGAAATCAAATAGATGCTGGCAATTGGATAGAGCAACTATTTGATTTC
>OGDY01002475.1_pt1 | contig 16952 bp, 15 predicted proteins | sample 1570341 | NCBI WGS metagenome assembly OGDY01 (sample SAMEA2581972, study PRJEB24529) | metagenome | biome: Human gut stool | place: China | collected 2011 | reverse complement strand
CCACTTCGTCCACTGGTCCAGCCCGACGATCATGGCCGCAAGGGCGGCCAGAATTCCGTAAAACATGCGTTCTCCCTCCGTTACGCGCGGGCGTGTGCCCGGCTCTGCGCCACGGCAAGCTCGTCGCAGCGGTTGTTTTTGGCGTTGTCGGCGTGTCCCTTCACCCAGTTCCAGCTCACGCGGTGCGTCTCGAGCAGGGGCAGCAGCTCCTGCCACAGGTCGACGTTCAGCGCGGGCATTTTGTCGGCCTTGATCCAGCCGCGCGCGCGCCAGCCATAGACCCAGCGCTTCTGCACGGCGTCGCAGACGTATTTCGAGTCGGTGTAGAGCGACACCTCGCACGGCTCCTTCAGCGCGCGCAGGGCGGAGATGACGGCCGTCAGCTCCATGCGGTTGTTCGTCGTCTGCGCCTCGCCGCCGGAAATCTCCTTCTCCGTGCCGTTCCACTCCAAAATTGCGCCCCAGCCGCCGGGGCCGGGGTTGCCGGAGCAGGCCCCGTCGGTATAGATGGTGATGTGCTTCATTCGTCCATTTTCAGAACCGCCATAAACGCCTCGGAGGGCACGGACACCGTGCCGAACGTGCGCATGCGCTTCTTGCCTTCCTTCTGCTTTTCAAGCAGCTTCTTCTTGCGGGTGATGTCACCGCCGTAGCACTTGGCCAGCACGTCCTTGCGCAGGGCCTTGATGGTCTCGCGGGCGATGATCTTGCCGCCGACGGCCGCCTGCACCGGAATTTCAAACATCTGGCGCGGGATATTCTCCTTGAGCTTCTCGCAGATCCTGCGCGCGCGGGCGTAGGCGTTGTCCGCAAACAGGATGAAGGACAGCGCGTCGACGATCTCGCCGTTGAGCAGGATGTCGAGCTTCACAAGGCGCGACGGACGGTAGCCGTCCATCTCGTAGTCCAGCGAGCCGTAGCCGCGCGTGCGGGACTTCAGCGCGTCAAAGAAGTCGTAGATGATCTCGTTGAGCGGCATGAAATAGTGCAGCTCCACGCGGCCCTCGTCGAGGTAGGTCATGTCGCGGTATTCGCCGCGGCGCTGTTGGCAAAGCTCCATGATGTTGCCGACGTATTCCGGCGGCGTCAGGATGCTGGCGCGGACGAACGGCTCCTCGCACTGCAGAATTTCGGCGGGGTCGGGATAGTTCAGCGGGGTATAGACCTCGATGGTCTCTCCGCTCGTCTTGGTGATGCGGTAGACGACGTTCGGCGCGGTCGTGATGAGGTCGAGGTTGTATTCGCGCTCGAGCCGCTCCATGATGATCTCCATGTGCAGCAGGCCCAAAAAGCCGCAGCGGAAGCCGAAGCCGAGGGCGATGGAATTTTCCTGCGTATAGGACATGGAGGCATCGTTGAGCTTCAGCTTCTCCAGCGCGTCGCGCAGGTCGCCGTATTTGCTGCCGTCGGCCGGATAGACGCCGGAGTAGACCATGGGCTGCACGGCCTTGTAGCCGGGCAGAGGCTCGCTGCAGGGGTCCTCCACGCCGGTGACGGTGTCGCCGACGCGGGTGTCCGCCACGGTCTTGATGGAGGCCGTGAGATAGCCGACCTCGCCCGCGCCGAGAGCATCGGCAGGGATCATGCCGTTCGGGTGCAGGTAGCCGACCTCGACGATCTTGTATTCCGCACCCGTGGCCATCATGCGGATGTCCATGCCGGGGCGCAGCACGCCGTTCTTCACGCGGAGATAGACGATCACGCCGCGGTAGGAGTCGTATTGACTGTCGAAGATCAGAGCCTGCACGGGGGCCTCACGGTCGCCCTGCGGGGCGGGAATGTTCCGCACGACGTCCTCAAGCACAGCGTGGATGTTGATGCCGTTTTTGGCGGAAATTTCCGGCGCTTCCATGGCGGGGATGCCGATGACGTCCTCGATCTCGTGCTTGACCTCCAGCGGGCGGGCGGACGGCAGGTCGATCTTGTTCACCACGGGGATGACCTCCAGCCCGGCGTCAATGGCAAGGTAGGTGTTGGCGAGCGTCTGGGCCTCGATGCCCTGCGAGGCATCCACGACGAGCACGGCGCCCTCGCAGGCGGCCAGCGACCGGGAGACCTCATAGTTGAAGTCCACATGGCCCGGCGTGTCGATGAGGTTTAGGGTATAGGTCTCGCCGTCGTCGGCGTGATAGGTCAGCTTGACGGCGCGGGCCTTGATGGTGATGCCGCGCTCACGCTCCAGCTCCATGGAGTCGAGGATCTGGTCCTCCATCTCACGCTTGTCCACGGTGTTGCACTCCTCGAGCAGGCGGTCTGCCAGCGTGGATTTGCCGTGGTCAATATGGGCGACGATGGAAAAATTCCGGATGTGGTTCAAATCGGTCATGGGGCAACCTCTTACTTCATGAATTTATCAATGGCGGCGCACAGGCTTGCAATGGCCTGATCGTCGCCCTCCTCCACGGCGTCGACGATGCAGTGCTGGATATGGTCCTGCAGGATCACCTTGCCGGTGTTCTCGATGGCGGCGCGTACCGCAGCGATCTGGATGAGCACCTCGGCACAGTCGCAGTCGTCCTCGACCATGCGCTTGACCTTTTCCAGATGGCCGATGGCGCGGGCCAGACGGTTGACGACGTTTTTCTTGCTCTCGTGGACGTGCGGGTGGGAGTGGGAATGGGCTTCGGTATGGGAATGCGCGTGCGTCGGCACGCCGAATTCGTTTGGTTCATGCATGGCGGAATTCCTCGCTGCAGAGATTAAATCATTACTACCATATCATATCATATTCCGGCTGGAATGAAAACCCTCCCCGGGGGAATTTTTCGACACCGCAAAGGGAAATGTAGGGGAGCGGACAGCCGGGCCCGGCGCTGAACCAGCGCAAGAAACAGGCTGACGATAAAAACGTACAAACCGATTGCGTCTGTAGCGGCGGTCAGTGACCGCCATGCAGGTTGGCAATGATTACGGAACAAATTCAGTGGCGCAATGCCCCTAAATTTGTCATTGCGAGGAGGCCGAAGGCCGACGTGGCGCCCTGAGCGCGAAGCGCGAGGAAGTGCCCTTGGGGTGCAATCTCGCAGTACCCGGTCGGAATGTGGGAAAGCCATCGGCGAAATCGCAGCTGCCTTCCCGAGATTGCCACGGCCCCTTCGGGGCCTCGCAATGACAAGTCGGGAGCCATTACTGTTTTATCGTCAACCTGCGCCGGTTGCCGGTGCGGAGCCGGGACCGGTTGTCCACTCCCCTGCAATGGCCGATGGCGAAAAAAACTCCCCCTCCGGAGCGTGGTAACCGAACACGCGGCGGACGGGGAGGAATTCTCAAACGCCCTGCGGGAACAGGCGCTCCTGCAGGCGGCGGGAGCCAAGGGCAAAATACAGCGCCGTGCCGAGCACGAGCAGGACGGCGGCCTCACCGGCCGCAACGTAGACCGCGTTGAGCCAGAACGGGATCTCGCCGATGTAATACGTCAGCTCCCAGCCGACGAGCACGGCGTTCCAGACCGCCGGCATGAGCAGCGCGGGCAGCGGGATGCGCCAGAGCGCGGCACGGCGCAGCAGATACATGCACGTCGTGGCCAGCAGCGTCGCGCCGGTGCCGACGAGCCAGTCCAGCGGCAGCGCGCCCGCGTTGGAAATGTTGAACAGCAGACAGCCGACCGTCAGGCCGGGGATGGCTGCCGGAGTGAACAGGGCAAAAATGCACAGCGCCTCCGACGCGCGGAACTGAATGGCGGCCGACGTTGTGCCGGGCAGCAGCCAGTTCTGCAGGTAGGTCAGGGCAACATAGAGCGCGGCCAGGATCGCGCCGTGCGTGATCATACGGATCTGTTTTGATTTCATGTTTTCTCCATTCCGGGACAAAAAAGGCGCAGCTTGGACGCTGCGCAGCTGTCCATAGTTTTATTTTACGACAGGATGGTCTCGAACTGTCGATATTCGGTTACGATGGTATTGTAGCGGAGTTTGCCGCTCCCGTCAAGTGTATTTTGTGTTAAGAAGTCCATGATTTTACGCGGATTTAACATCCTCACGGTGTCAGGCTTTACAGCGAACCGGTATGATAAGCGCGTGATCCGAAATCAAAGGAAACAATCAAAAGGAGTTTTGAGTTATGAAAAAGATCTTCAAAGCAATTCTTGCCATCAGCATTATCGGCGCCATGGCGCTGGGCTTCGCCGCCTGCGGCGGCAACGGCGGCAGCGATACCATCGCTGTCATCTCCCGTGAGGAAGGCTCCGGCACCCGCGGCGCGTTCGTCGAGCTGACCGGCGTCGAGGTCGACAAGGTCGACAAGACCGTCGTCACCGCCGAGATCAGCAGCTCCACCGCCGTCGTCATGCAGACCGTCGCCGGCAACAAAGCTGCCATCGGCTACATCTCCCTCGGCTCCCTCGACAGCTCCGTCAAGGCCGTGAAGGTCGACGGCGTCGAGGCCACGGCCGACAACGTCAAGAACGGCACCTACCCCATCTGCCGCCCGTTCAACATCGCCACGAAGGGCGACCTGAGCGACGCTGCGAAGGATTTCATCGCCTTTATCCAGAGCGACGAGGGCCAGCAGGTCATCACCGATAAGGGCTGCGTCTCCACCGGCTCCACCGGCGCCTTCACCTCCAGTAATCCGACCGGCACCGTCGTCATCGAGGGTTCCTCCTCCGTCACCCCGGTCATGGAAAAGCTCGCTGAGGCCTATATGGCGCTCAACAGCGGCGTGACCGTCAAGGTCCAGCAGTCCGACTCCTCCACCGGCATGACCTCCGCCATCGAGGGCCTGTGCGACATCGGCATGGCCTCCCGTGAAGTCAAGGACAGCGAGAAGGAGCAGGGTCTGGAAGTCACCACGATCTGCATGGACGGCATCGCCGTGGTCGTGAACAACGACAGCACCGTCGATAACCTGAGCCTCGAGCAGATCCGCCAGATCTTCACCGGCGAAGTCACCGGCTGGAGTGCCGTGAAATAAGGAATTCCAAAGGTAACGCACAGCGGGAGCCCGGCTTCCGCTGCCTGCGTGTTGCGCAGGCGGCCATCGATGCGCGTTGTAGGGGAGCGGACAGCCGGGCCCGGCGCAACGCTGCCGACCCGAACAGGCTATCGTTAAAATGGTGAAAACCAAAGGTTTGTCATTGCGAGGAGGCGCAGCCGACGTGGCAATCTCGTGCAGGCAGTTGCAGTTCGTACAGGCTGCCGATAAAACCGTACAAACCAATTGCGTCTGTAGCGGCGCTCCCTGAGCGCCTTGCAGGCCGGCAATGATTGCGGTACAAATTCAGTGGCGTAATGCCCCCAAGTTTGTCATTGCGAGGAGGCCGACGGCCGACGTGGCGCCCTGAGCGCGAAGCGCGAGGAAGTGCCCTTGGGGTGCAATCTCGCGGTACACAGCCGGATAACAGGGTACTCTCGGCGAAATCGTAACTGCCTTCCCGAGATTGCCACGGGCGCAAAGCGCCCTCGCAATGACAATTCTGATAGCCTCGCGCAGCCGAATCACTGCTGCAATACCTGCAACTGCCATAGGCGCTCAGGGAGCGCCGCTACAGACGCAATCGGTGTGCACCATTTTGACGGTACTCTGTGCCAACTGCAAGCAATTGCCGCGTCGGCCCGTTGGCCTCCCCGCAATGACCAATCTGAGAGCCCTGCATTTTCCACTTTCCCACGATCCTGTCTTCTTTCAGGAGGAACTATGAAACACAATCTCCACGCCATTCGGGAAGGGACCATGAAGGTCGTCTTCCTGCTGACGGCCTGCATCTCCATCCTTGCCGTGGCGCTCATCTGCATTTTCCTGTTTGCCAACGGCATCCCCACCATGCATAAGATCGGCCTCGGCAAATTCCTGTTCGGCATGACCTGGGCGCCGAACCAGGACCTCTACGGCATCTTCCCCATGATCATCGCCAGCATCCTCGTCACGGGCGGCGCGATCCTCATCGGCGTCCCGCTGGGCCTGCTGTGCGCGCTGTATCTGGCGCGCTTCTGCCCGAAGCGCCTGTATGCCGTGCTGAAGCCCGCCGTCGATCTGCTGGCCGGCATCCCGTCCATCGTCTATGGCTTCTTCGGCCTTGTCGTGCTCGTCCCGGCCCTGCAGGCCATGTTCGGCAGCGGCAAGAGCATCGTCACGGCCTCCATCATGCTCGGCATCATGATCCTGCCGACCATCATCAGCGTCTCGGAATCGTCGCTGCGCGCCGTGCCGGAGAGCTATTACGAGGGCTCGCTCGCGCTGGGCGCAACGCATGAGCGCAGCGTGTTCTCCGCCGTGTTCCCCGCCGCGCGCTCCGGCATCCTCGCGGGCATCATCCTCGGCGTCGGCCGCGCCATCGGCGAGACCATGGCCGTCGTGATGATCGCGGGCAACCAGCCCATCCTGCCCAAGAGCCTGCTCAGCGGCGTGCGCACCCTGACGGCCAATATCGTGCTGGAGATGGGCTATGCCACGGACCTGCACCGCGAGGCCCTCATCGCCTGCGGCGTGGTGCTGTTCGTGTTCATCCTGCTCATCAATCTGTGCTTCTCCGCCGTGAAACGAAAGGCTGACGCAACATGAAAAAAACGGAACGTTCGAAACCGAGCGCCGGGCGCACGAGCCGCGCGTCCTACCGCCGCCATCCGATGTCGCTTGTCCAGCGCATCGCCGTCACGGCCTCTGCCGTGATCACCTTCGCCATTCTCGCCGCGCTGCTGGCCTATATCCTCATCATGGGCGTGCCGAACCTGAAGCTGAGCCTGTTTGCCTGGCATTATACGTCGGACAACTGCTCCATGACGCCTGCTATCATCAATACGCTCCTCATGGTCGTGCTGTCTCTGCTGCTGTCCGTTCCGTTCGGCATCGGCGCTGCCATCTACCTCGTGGAGTATGCCAAGCGCGGCAATAAGCTCGTCAAGGTCGTCCGCCTCACGGCAGAGACCCTCTCGGGCATCCCATCCATCGTCTACGGCCTGTTCGGCTACCTGATGTTCGTCATCGCCCTGAACATGGACAAATCCATGCTGGCAGGAGCGCTCACGCTGGCCATCATGGTCCTGCCGACCATCCTCCGCACGACGGAGGAGGCCCTGAAGGCCGTGCCCGATTCGTTCCGCGAGGGCAGCTTCGGCCTCGGCGCGGGCAAGCTGCGCACGGTGTTCCGCATCGTGCTGCCGTCCGCCGTGCCCGGCATCTTCTCCGGCATCATTCTGGCCATCGGCCGCATCGTCGGCGAGACGGCCGCCCTCATCTTTACGGCAGGTACGTTCAGCGGCGTCGCGGGCGGTGTCATGGAATCCGGCCGCACGCTGGCAGTGCACATGTACTGCCTGCTCAACGAGGGCCTGCACCGCAGCGAGGCCTACGCCACGGCCGTTGTGCTGCTGGTCATGGTCATCGGCATCAACGCGCTGTCCGGCGCTGTGGCAAAGCGAATTGCCCGGCGCACGCAGTGAGCGCAACAGGAAGGAGTTCCCATATGGAACAGGATAAGATCGTAATCGAGCACCTCAATCTCTGGTACGGCAGCTTTCAGGCGCTGAAGGACATCAACCTCCGCCTGCCCGCCAATGAGATCACGGCCTTCATCGGCCCGTCCGGCTGCGGCAAGTCGACGCTGCTCAAGTCCCTCAACCGCATGAACGACCTCGTGGAGGGCTGCCGCATCGAGGGCACCGTCACGCTGGACGGCGAGGATATTTTTTCCCGCAAAATGGACGTGAACCTGCTGCGCAAGCGCGTCGGCATGGTCTTCCAGAAGCCGAATCCCTTCCCCATGAGCATTTATGACAACGTGGCCTATGGCCCGCGCACCCACGGCATCCGCTCCCGCGTGAAGCTCGACGAGATCGTCGAAAAATCGCTGCGCGGCGCCGCCATCTGGGACGAGGTCAAGGACCGCCTGAAAAAGAGTGCCCTCGGCATGTCCGGCGGCCAGCAGCAGCGCCTGTGCATCGCGCGCGCTCTTGCGGTCGAGCCGGAGGTCCTGCTGATGGACGAGCCGACGAGCGCTCTCGACCCGATCTCCACTTCGCGCATCGAAGAGCTTGCCATGGAGCTGAAAAAGGATTATACTATTGTTATGGTCACGCACAATATGCAGCAGGCCGCCCGCATCTCGGACAAAACGGCGTTTTTCCTGCTGGGCGATATGGTCGAATTCGGCCCGACGGAGAAGATCTTCTCCATGCCGCAGGACCGTCGCACCGAAGATTACATCACGGGGAGGTTTGGCTGATGCGCATCCGCTTTGACGAGCAGCTGGAGCTGCTCAACCGGAAACTGATTGAAATGGGCGCGCTGTGCGAGGACGCGATCTCCGCCTCCATGCACACGCTGAAAAATGAAACGGACAAGCAAAGCGCCGAAAAGGCGGCCGCGCTGGAGCGCGAGATCGACCACAAGGAGCGCGAGATCGAGAGCCTGTGTATGAAGCTCCTGCTGCAGCAGCAGCCGGTCGCGCGCGACCTGCGCACGATCTCCTCGGCCCTGAAAATGATCTCCGATCTGGAGCGCATCGGCGACCAGGCCTCGGACATCGCGGGCATCACCGGCTACATCGAGGATGAGCAGCTCAAGTCCGGCACGCACATCTATGAAATGGCCCGCGCCGCCAGCCGCATGGTCACGGACAGCGTCGACTCCTTCGTCCGCAAGGATCTCGGCAAGGCCCGCGCCGTCCAGAAGGAGGACGACATCGTCGACGGCCTGTTCGACACCGTGAAAAACGAGCTGGTCGGTCAGATCACCGAGCACCCGGACCTGAGCGGCGAGTGCCTCGATCTTTTGATGATCGCAAAGTATCTCGAGCGCATCGGCGACCATGCCGTGAATGTGGCAGAGTGGGTCGAATATTCCATCACCGGCGCACATGCCGGAGAGTAAGGGGAACTTTTTATGATCTATTTGCTGGAGGACGACAGCGCCATTCGCGAGCTTGTCGTCTACACGCTCTGCAGCACCGGGCTGGAGGCCACGGGCTTCGCCGCGCCCTCGGAGTTTTATGACGCCATGGAGCGCGCTCTGCCGGAGCTGCTGATCCTGGACATCATGCTGCCGGAGGAGGACGGGCTTTCCATCCTGCGCCGGCTGCGCGCCAGCCCGCGCACGGAGCACCTGCCCGTCATGATGCTCACTGCGCGCAGCAGCGAATATGACAAGGTCATCGGGCTGGACGGCGGCGCGGATGATTATCTTACAAAGCCGTTCGGCATGATGGAGCTGATCTCCCGCGTGCGCGCTCTGCTGCGCCGGGCGGAATTCGGCCGCGAGCGCCGCGAGACGCTGCGCTGTGGGGACATCGAGTGCGACACCACCACGCACACCATGCGCGCCTGCGGCGAGGAGCTGACGCTCACGCTGAAGGAATACGAGCTGCTGCACCTGATGCTCGAGCATCCGATGCAGGTCTTTACGCGTGACCGGCTGCTTTCCAGCATCTGGGGCTATGAATTTGACGGCGAGAGCCGCACCGTGGACGTCCATATCCGCTCCCTGCGCCTGAAGCTCGGCGCAGCGGGCGGCCAGATCGAGACGGTCCGCGGCGTGGGCTACCGCCTGCGGGAGACTGCGGTATGACAAAACGAATTTTCCGGTCCATTTTTCTGGTGGCCCTCGTCGTGCTCCTGCTGAGCGTGGCGCTGCTGTCCGTCGTGTTTTATAACGACTATGCCGTGCAGTACCGCTCGGAGCTGAAGAGCGAGGCCCTCTCCATGGCCCATGCCATCAACGGCGGCCTTGCGGAGGAGGACTACCTGCGCTCGCTGGAGCAGGATAAGATCTCGCAGATCCGCATCACCTGGATCGGCGCCGACGGCACCGTCCGCTATGACAACGAGGCCGCCCCCGCGCAGATGGAGAACCATGCCGCGCGCACCGAGGTGGCTGACGCCCTGCGCTATGGCGCGGGTGAGAGCGAGCGCTATTCCGCGACGCTGTCCCAGAAGACGTTCTACTATGCCTGCCGCCTGCAGGACGGCACGGTGCTCCGGCTGGCCGGAACGCGTGATTCCGTGCTCGGCATCCTGCTGCGCATGCTGCGCCCGGCCGTTGCGGCCGTGCTTGTCGCCATTGCGCTGGCGTGGCTGCTGTCCTATCGCCTGTCGAAGCGCATCGTCCGCCCGCTGAATGCTCTCGACCTGGAGCATCCGGAGCAGGCGGAGGCCTATGACGAGCTTTCCCCCCTGCTGGAGAAAATTTCCGCCCAGAACCGGCAGATCGCCGCGCAGATGGACGAGCTGCGCCGCCGCCAGACGGAGTTCACCGCCATCACGGAGCACATGAACGAAGGCCTGCTCATCGTCGACGCCCGGACGAACCTGCTGTTCTGCAATCCGAGCGCGCGCCGCCTGCTGCAGATCGAAAATGTCGAAAAGCAGTCCGTGCTGGCCGTGAACCGCAGCGAGGACTTCCGGGAGGCCGTGCAGCGCGCTCTGTCGGGCAAGCACGACCTGCGCACCCTGACGCTCGACGGCCGCATCTACCAGCTCATGGCCAACCCGGCTATGGAGGACGGCCGCCTTGCGGGCGCGGTGCTCGTGCTGCTGGACGTGACGGAGCGCGAGGACCGCGAGCAGCTCCGCCGCGAGTTCACGGCGAACGTCTCCCACGAGCTGCGCACGCCGCTGACGTCCATCTCCGGCTTTGCCGAGCTCATCCGCGACGGCATCGCAAAGCCGCAGGACGTGCAGCACTTTGCCGGGAACATCTACACCGAGGCCCAGCGCCTCATCGCTCTGGTCGGCGATATCATCCGCCTGTCCCAGCTCGACGAGGGCAGCGTGGGCAGCGAGAAGACGGACCTGCGCCTCGACGGCATGGCCGCAAGCGTCGTCTCCCGCCTGCAGGATGCGGCCGCGCAGCACGACGTCACGCTCCGCACGGAGCTGAAGCCCTGCCGCGTGCTCGGCATTGCGCAGATCGTGGACGAGCTGGTCTACAACCTGTGCGACAACGCCATCAAGTACAACCGCAAGGGCGGCAGCGTGACCGTCAGCACGGCGGAGGAGAACGGCCAGCCTGTCCTCCGCGTGGCGGATACCGGCATCGGCATCCCGGCAGCGGAGCAGGACCGCGTGTTCGAGCGCTTCTACCGCGTGGATAAGAGCCATTCGCGTGCCATCGGCGGCACGGGCCTCGGCCTGTCCATTGTGAAGCATGCTGCGGCCTATCACCACGCCCGCGTCGCGCTGGAGAGCACCCTCGGCACGGGTACGACCGTCACCGTCACCTTCCCCCGCCCCGGCGAGGCGTAAGAAAACAGAACGAGCCGCTGCGGTTCTGCCGCAGCGGCTTTTTGCACACAAATGTTGGGGCGATGAGGTGCCTTGCAGGGGGCGGCATGCAGAAATGAATGAATACTGAAGACTGAAAAATGAAGAATGAATCATTCACGGGCCTTCGGTCACGCGATGTAGGGGCCGGGCTGTCCCCTCCCGGCGACGCACTTCCGACCCGTATAGGCCGCCGTCAAAATGGCAAACGCCCCCGAATTGTCATTGCGAGGCCCCAGCGGGGCCGTGGCAATCTCGGGAAGGCAGTTACGTTTTCGCCGGGAGTGCCCTGTTATCCACCCCGGTCCTGCGAGATTGCACCCCAAGGGCACTTCCTCGCGCTGCGCGCTCAGGGCGCCACGTCGTTTCGCTCCTCGCAATGACAAACTTGGGGGCCATTGCCTTTTTAACATTGGCCCGCACTTCTCGCCGGTGCGCCGCCGGGAGGGGACAGCCCGGCCCCTACAACGTGCCGTCGATGGCCCCTCAAAATGCAAAAAACCGGGGATGCCGGATTTTCCGGCATCCCCGATCGGGTCTCTTACATATCGAACGGTTCCATGGAGAGGACGGGGTGGCCGACCTCGGTCAGGTAGTTCAGCAGCTCCTCAGGGTCCTCGGTGCAGATGGTCTCGTCGGCGATCATGTCGGCGAAGTTATCCACATCGTAGAGCTCCTTGGCAGCCTCGTTCAGCTTGTCGCGCATCTGCTCCTTGAGCTCCTTCGGCAGCCAGACGATACGGCCGAGGCCGCCTTCGGCAGCGATGAACTTCTTGGAGGCGATGAAGTGCTTGCCATGGCCCATGAAGCCCGGCGTCTGCACGCCGCCGCCCGTCATGGAGGCCATCTCGGAGAACGTCATGCCGAGCGGGGTCATGCCGGCGTACTCACGCATCGTGATGACAACGCCCATGCTGACCGGCTCGACGCCGCAGATGCATTCGAAGCAGCCGCAGGACGTCATCGGATCCTGGAACAGGGAATACAGCGTGACATGCTCCAGCGCGCCGTGAGAATACTTCTGGACGGCCTCGTCCACGTCCTCGTAGCGGCCGAGACGCTCGTCGATGCAGTGCTCCTTCGGCACGACCTGGCAGGGACCCTGCGGGTCGAGCTCGTTCGTTGCCTTGGCGTCCAGCCAGGAAACGGCGCCGCAGAGGCCGAGGCGCTCCGGGGTGACGATGCAGACATGGCTCGGGGAGAAGGCCTGGCACATGATGCAGGTGTAGAACACGGGCACGGACTCGTCCGTCATGCTGCGCAGGCGGTCGTCGCGGCGGTTGAAGACCTCGTTGGCCATCGCGCGCAGCTCCTTGTTCTTCGCCTCGTCCACGACGATCTTGACCTGACACTTGTCGACGACGGTGTCGAACTCGCTCTTGATCTTGGCGTAGAGGACCTCGCCGATGTGGCGGAAGCGGAAGCCCGCCTCAAAGTCGGCCTTCGAAACGCGGATACGGATCATATCGCGCTGGCCGGTGTGCATAACGCCCTCGATGCAGTTCAGGAAGGAGTGGATCTTGCGCTCCATAACGGACTCGAAGTCGGACTGCATGTTCTTGCCCGCGACCTCGACGATGTAGGACAGGGAGATCTTGGAGCCGACGGGGATCTCGTCAAGCTCGGGGCCGTCGACCGTGATCTTGTGGTCCTCGATCTCGGCGGCGTCTCTCGTGGTGACCAGCTCGAAGCAGTCCTTGCGGGAGCCGTCGACCTCGACCTGCATGTCGCCCTTGCGGATGATCTCGCCTTCGAACGCGGAAGCGAAGGAGACAGGAATGTCGATCGTGGTGATCTTGATCTTGATGTCGCGCGCCTCGAGGGAGGTGGCGTTGAACTTGCTGACGTCCTCCTGCACGATGAGGCTCTTCGGGACGCGGTAGATGTTCTCGGTCTCGTTCGTAACGACCGGGAAGCCGAGGGCAATGGCGCCAGCGCCGCAGGCGACGATGACGTCGTCCAGGGGCTTGAAGGCGTTGACGAACGCGGGAACGCGCTCCATCGTGTACTTCATCAGGCTGCCTGCATCGCCCGGGGTGATGTTGCCGAAGATCAGGGCAGCGCGCAGCGCGACGGAGACGGCATGGATGACGGCGGTGACGTCCTTGCCGAGCGGGATGACGCGGACATTGTCGCCGGTCTTGTAGCCCTTCTCCTCGAGCTGGTCGATGACGCCGCCCACGAGGGTGATGAGGATGCCCTGACTCTGGTAGCTCTTCACGAGCGCGACGGCCTCATCGGCAGAGGGAGCGGAGCCGAGGATAACGGCAACGCCGGGGATGTCGCCCGTGACCAGCGGCACGCCGAGGTTACGAATGACGGCGTCGGACAGGTGGCCGTAGCAGGGCAGCTCATAGGGCGCTGCGCCGTTGAGGTACTTCAGGACCTCGATGAACTCGGCGCACAGTGCGGTGGCTACGCCGGACATGAAGGCGTCGTTCAGGCGGGGATTGCGGGTCATGAGCGTCTTGACGACGCCGAGAGCCTGCTTCAGCTCGCCGAGGGTGCCGACCTTCGAGCCGGTGACGGCGTAGTAGCAGGGCAGGGAGTAGGCAGTGTCGGGGAAGGACACGGCCTGGCCTTCGCCGTACTGGGCGATGGCATTGTCAATGGCGGCCTCGGTCAGGCCGTAAACGGCATCGTTGCCGCCGAATACACGTTCAAATAAAGTCACTGGGATTTTCCTCCTATTTTTCATCCCGATCCAGGATGGCCTTGATGTTCCGAATCTCTTCCATAGCCGTGCGGCTGAAATCGTACGGGGACTTTCCGTTGCGGTCAGCGTCCATGATCTCCGGATTGTAGTGGATGCAGCCGAGGAAGTCCTCTGCGGGGATGACGCTGCGGACATACGCCTCGTCGCGCTCGTCGCGCACCTTGTTGGCCACGACGCGCACGCGCTTCACGCCGAGATCGGCGGCAAGACGCTTGACGTTTCCATAGGTCTGGACGCTGCGTGCGCCCGGCTCCACCACAACGAGGAACTGGTCCATGTTGGCTGCCGTGCCGCGGCCAAGGTGCTCCAGCCCTGCCTCCATATCCATGATGACGACGTCGTCCTTGCGGTAGGTCAGCGCGCTGAGCAGGGCCTTGAGCATCACATGCTCCGGGCACACGCAGCCGCTGCCGCCGACGTCGACCGTGCCCATGACAAGCAGCTTCACGCCGTTGACCTCGTGGGCGTATTTTTCGGGAATATCGGAAACGAAGGGGTTGAGCTTGAAGAATTTATTGGCCTCGTTCGCGCCGGTGCGCTCCTCGACGAGCGTGCGCATTTTGGAGATGGGGACGATGGAATCGACCTCCTCCTGGCTCATGCCAAGCGCAAGGCCCAGGTTGGCGTCCGGATCGACGTCCGCAGCCAGCACGGGGCGGCCCTCGTCGGCGTAAAGCCGCGCCAGCGTGGAGGCGAGCGTCGTTTTGCCGACGCCGCCCTTGCCGGTGATCGCGAGCTTCATACTCAGATGCCCAGCGCAGCGCGCTTCTGCTCGATGCGCTCGATCATGAGATCGCCGAGCTTCTCGATGTCAGTTTCCACGGTGTAGTTGGCCTCGACCCAATCCTTCACGCCGTGCTCGCCGGTCAGCAGATCGCAGATCTCGCTGGAGCCCTTGACGTACGGGTCAACGCCGAGGAAGGTGTCAATGCCGGTGGCCACGACGTAGTTGCCGATGGAGACGGCCTTCTCGCTCATCCACTCCGGGGCGCAGCCCACGACGGGAAGCTGGGAGATGTTCAGGCCGGAGTCCTTCGACAGCTCGGAGGCCAGGATCATCATACGGGAGATATCAACGCAGGAGCCCATGTGCAGCACGGGCGGGATGTTGGCCAGCTCGCACACGCGCTTCAGGCCGGCACCGCAGAGCTCCTTGGCGTGCACCGGGTCCATGAGGCCGGCCTTGGCGGCGGCCTGCGCGGAGCAGCCGGAGACGATGAGGATGATATCGTTGGCGATGAGCTTCTTCATGAGCTCGATGTGGGCATAGTCGGGGCGGACCTTCGGATTGTTGCAGCCGACCATGGCGACAGCGCCGCGGAGAACGCCGGAGGTGACGCACTCGAGCAGGGGCTTCGTGGTGCCGAAGGTGTCGACCTGGCTGTTGGCAACGCCGTCCAGGACCTTCACGATGGCTTCAACGGAATAGCCGACGCGGGCGTGGGAGACCTGATTCGGAATGTTGACCAGATCGGTCTTGCGGTTCGTGAAGTTCTCAACGGCCATCTTCACGATCGCCTTGGCGTTCTCACCGGCGTTGTCGGCGGAGAAGCGGATGAACTCGGAGTCCGGCATACGGGCGATGGGAGAGGTAGTGACGAACTTCGTATGGAAGCACTTCGAGAGCGGGCCGAGGGCCGGGAAGATGCACTGCACATCGACGACGATGGCCTCGCAGGCGCCCGTGAGGACGACGTTTTCCTGCGTGAGGAAGTTGCCGGCCATCGGGATGCCGTGGCGCATGGCGACCTCGTTTGCGGTGCAGCAGACGCCGCAGATGTTGATGCCCTTCGCGCCGACGCTCTTGGCAAGCGCGATCATTTCGGGATCATTGGCATAGTAGACGATCATCTCGGACAGGGAGGGATCGTGGCCGTGGACAACGATGTTGACCATATCCTTCTCCATTACGCCGATGTTGGCCGTGGTGTCCACGGGCTTCGGCGTGCCGAACATGACGTCGGAGAACTCGGTGCCCATCATGGAGCCGCCCCAGCCGTCGGACAGGCCGCTGCGGAGGGACTGGCGGATCAGGGCTTCGGGCAGGGAGGAGCAGCCCATATGGGTCATATGCAGAGCGGTTGCGACCTCGCGGTCGATGGCGCGCGGCTCGATCTCCGCCTTGTGCCACAGCTCCTGCGTGTGCTCCGGAGCGCGCTTCAGGAAGCGCTGCACGCCGAAGGGCTTGCCGTATTCCAGCAGGCCGATCTCGGCCATCTCGTGCGCCAGCTCATAGATATCCTTGCCTTCGGTCTCGACGCCCCACTCATGCGCGATGCGGATGAGCTTCTCGGGGTCCTTGACCTGATAGTTGCCGCCGTCCTTCGTCTGATGCAGGGTGTGCATGATCTCACGGCCATGATCAGAGTGGGTGGCAGAGCCGCCGGCGGTGAACTTCAGGAAGTTTCTGCCGACGATGCCGTGCACGTCGCAGCCGCAGATGCCGCGCGGGCTCTTCGGCGTGATACGGCAGGGGCCCATAGCGCAGATGCGGCAGCAGGTGCCGGCCTCACCGAAGCCGCAGTGCGGCGTCTGATTCTTGACGCGCTGCTGCCAGCTGTCGGCGCCGACCTTCTTGCCGTTTTCCAGCAGGGAAGCGGTGGCGGCCTCCATCTCCTCTATGGTAACGAAGCGTTCTTGATCCATTGGGTAGTCCTCCTGTATTGATCTCGGGTGTTGGGATCGTGGGTCACAAAAAGATTTTTTGCAGGCTGACGAGCCTGCTGCAAGGGGCATACTGCGCCCTTGTTTTCCGATATGATTTTATCAATAAAAGCCCCTGTTGTCAATGACAAATCCGGCGGCTCTGGGGAAATTTGCACGAAAGGCAGGGAATTTCCGGACGTTTTGTCATATGGTTTGCCATCCCCCGCAGGGGGATGGATGAAATAATGAATAATGAATACTGAAGAATGAAGAATGGATCATACGCCGGCCGCCGTTCAATCCGCACTGGCCCTGTAGGGGCGGGGACAGCCAGGCCCGTCCGCGAAGCGGCAGTAGTACCGCCGATTCGGTGCGCCGCACCGTTCCCATTGCTGCGC
>OGDY01002446.1_pt1 | contig 17150 bp, 10 predicted proteins | sample 1570341 | NCBI WGS metagenome assembly OGDY01 (sample SAMEA2581972, study PRJEB24529) | metagenome | biome: Human gut stool | place: China | collected 2011 | reverse complement strand
GAGGATTTTAACTATGGTCAGAATGGAGACCAGAAAGGTTATGCTACTTCAAGCAAAGGTGGAAATCAGTGGCAGGCTCAGAAATCTAGTGCAGCATCCTGTGCTGCTGAGGCGGCAGGTCGTGCAACTTCTTATGGTGGCTTTGACTATTGGCCTTATGATCGTATCCGTGAACTTAACAATATGTTGGAAAAATTGCCTGAGTATCAAAGCAATTTTACGGAAGATGTTTATAAATCTTATTTAGGTGAGGCGCGTTTCTTGCGTGCATTCTACTATTTTGGAATGGTGAAACGCTATGGCGGTGTGCCTATTGTAGAGAAGGTACTTGACCCAAAGGCTCCATTGGAGGAACTTCAGCAACCGCGTAATACTGAGTATGATTGCTGGAAGTTCATCTATGAAGATTTGAAGTTTGCTATGGAGAATGCTACTGCCTCCAAAGACGAGGTGGGGCGTGCCAATCGTTATGCAGCTGCGGCTTTGATGTCACGTGCCATGTTATATGCTGGGTCTGTTGCCAAATACAATCAGTATTTGGCTGTCACCGGTCCAGCTGTAAATGCTGGTCTGATGTGCATGACTGCAGATCACGCACAGGAATTCTTCCAATATGCATACGATGCCTGTAAGTTCCTGAAAGATGCTGGATTCAGACTTCATGCAGGTGCTGATAAGGAGAAAGCTTATACGGAAGTATTCCTTAATCCGAATACGGTAGAAGATATCATGGTAAAACAGTATGGTCCCAACACCAGCACGCCGTTCGATACCAACTTGTTCCACTGCTGGGACTGTATGGTATTGCCTAAGGGCGTAGGACTCTCCGGTGACGTAGGCGTTGCACTTCAGCCTGCATGGGAAATCATGGGGTTGTATGAGATGCCTGCCATTATCGATCCGGAAACTGGGAACCCCATTCGTTTCAAAAGTGTGACTGAACTCTGGAACAACGGTGAAATGGAACCTAGATGTCGTGCCAATTACTACTTTACCGGAATGAAAGAAAGCATGTCCGGTACGGAACTTGATTTTCAGGCTGGTGTCTATACTAGCTATCCGGGTACTGTAGCTGATGGTACTGCCGAAACTCAAGGAAGTGTAAATGACTATACTGCTCAGTTCCGTGTGAGAGCTGCTCAGCCCGGTACACGCAAAGATGTCGGTGGTCATGCCAATGTGAAGATTAACGGTATTCATGGTTTGGCGGAAGGTACGGGCGATGAAGGCTATTCTCGTATGGGTGCTTGTATTCGTAAGTATGTACAGGCTGAAGGTACTAATGCCCGTGTGTTCTTTACCAATTCTCAACCTTGGAAAGTATTCCGTTATGGTGAAATTTTACTGAACTGGGCGGAAGCAGCTTACGAACTGGGATTGATTACCGGTAGTGATGATTTGAAGGCAGAAGCTTTCGAGCATATCAATGAAATCCGTGATCGTGCAGGTGCCCATCCTCATGCAATGGTTACCAATCCGGCTGATATAGGTTCCGAAATCTATGGTTTCCCGATTGACGAGAACCTGCAATATATCCGTGATGAACGTGCCCGTGAGCTTGTCTTTGAAAATCACCGTGTGTTCGATATTCGTCGCTGGAGAGTGGCCGACATTATGTTCATGGATGGTGTGTATACTCATGGACTGCTGGCTTATCAGGTTTTGGATGAAATCAATCCCGATTGGAAGGAGGGAGATGATCCTGATAAAAAATATATGTGGATATTCTTGCCTGAAGTGGAACGTGAAGGCCGTAGGGTGAATTTTAATAAGAAAGATTATTACGATCAAATACCGGGTGGTGAAATCAATAAGAATCCGTTACTGGTTCGTAATGATGGCCATTAATGAATAATTATATAGAAAAGTATTGATATGAAAAAGTTAATATATAGTTTAATATGTGCTGCTTCAGCATTGCTGGTGGTATCCTGCATGGGGGTAGATAACTTCGATGCTCCCGATTGCCATTTCTATGGGAAGATTATAGATTCCACTACCGGAGAAGGCATTGTTTCTGATCGAGGAGATTGCCATATCCGCATCTGGGAGGTGAGTTATAAAGTTAATCCCGGAAGTCAGGATCTTGCCATCAAAGAAGACGGTACGTTCAATAATACCAAACTCTTTGCCGGAACGTATGATATGGTACCGGAAGGGTCTTGGTGGCCTTCTGATACTATCCGTATGGGTATCGGTAGCAAGACTACTCAAAATTTTGAGGTGACGCCTTATTTGAAGTTGTTTGACTTCAAAACGAAACTTGAGGGAACCACACTCACCATGTCCTGCCGTTTGGATGCTCCGATTACTGAAGGGCTCCCACAAGTTATGGATGTTTGTCCGTTTCTCAGTTTGAACCATTTCTGCGGTGCTTCCAATCATATTGGTTATTACGATAAGCCCGGCAAGATTAACGTTATGAAAACTTGGGATAAGATTCCTAAAGAGGACGATGGCAAGAGTATAGCGTATGAAGTGTCTTTGCAGGTAAAGCCCGGATACATTTACTTTGTCCGTATGGGTGCCAAAGTAAAGGATAAATTTGAAAAGTACAATTATACAGAAATTGTAAAGATAGAAGTTCCCAACGAGTAGTTGGAGCAGAGGTAGTAAGATTGTGACAATGGCCGGAAGGGAGACGTATGTTTGTTCTTCCGGCCTTTATTTTAACTGAAAAAATGGAAATAATGAAACAAAATAAGATAAATTATTGGCTGTTGGGTACCCTTTTCCTGGGATTAGTAGCCTGTGGTGATGACAAAGGTGACTATATTCCACCGGCAATAGAAGAGCCAGAAACACCTCCTGCAGAAGATGTTTATAATAAGCCGGATTTTGAACTCCATGAAGACGGCAAACCGTTCGATACCTATCGTGGCTTGGTGATGGCAGGCTATCAAGGATGGTTTGGTGCGCCGGGTGACGGATGCAGGCATAGCAATTCTGATAACACGGCTTGGTATCACTATCGTGAAAGTGAAGTGTTCAAGCCGGGAGTTTTGCAGAACTCTATTGATATGTGGCCCGATATGTCTGAATATGAAAAGAGATACACTCCGGGTGTAGATGGACCTAAAGGTCGTTCTTCTAAATTTATATTGCCCAATGGTGAAGCAGCTCAGGTGTACAGTGCTTACGATGAGTCGAGTGTGTTGCTTCATTTCAAATGGATGAAGGAATATGGCATTGATGGTGTCTTTATGCAACGCTTTGTAGGTGAGGTAATCAATAATCCTGATGGAAAAGATCATTTCGATATGGTGTTGAAGCACGCGATGAAAGGAAGTAACCAATTTCAGCGAGCCATCAGCGTGATGTATGATTTAGGTGGGTTTATGGAAGGAAACCGCGATGAAAGTGCGTTGCTTGCCGATGCGAAGGCCATTATGGATACGTATCAATTGTTAGACCGTAACCAACAGAAATACTATCTCTATGAGGATGGCAAACCGTTGCTTGCTCTTTGGGGTGTGGGGTTTGATGAAAAACCTTTCAATGCAGACCAGATAGCCAGCCTTATAGCTGCATTGAAAGAGCAGGGTTGGAGCATCATGCTGGGTGTGAACGATGATTGGCGTACGCATAGTTCATCTAAATGGCCGCGTGCCAAATATACTGATATTGTGAAGAGTGCCAATGTCATCTTCCCTTGGTTTGTAGGTCGTTATGGTTCGATAGAGGTTTATAATAGCCATCGCAAGCCTATCATTGATGCGGACATTCAATGGTGCAAGAAAAATGGAGTACACTATGCTCCCCACTGTTTCCCTGGTGGAGCTGACCTGAATATGCATCCGAATAATAGTGTGATGGAGCGTCTGGGTGGAAGATTCTTCTGGGAACAGATCTATGGTGGTATCAAGTTGGGAGCAGAAATGATTTACGTCGCAATGTTTGATGAAATAGACGAGGGCACTGCCATCTTCAAATGCCTTAATAAAAGCGATGTACCGAGCAATGTGCCTGAAACGGATTACTATGTGTGGTATAATAAGGCGAAAGGCAGTTATGGGCATGGTTCCTCGCCTAAGGACGAAAGTCAGCTTGAAGGTGGCTGGTGCAAGAAGGCCAGTGAACTGAACATCGTGTTCCAAGGGGTTGAAGATGATCTGCCCACCGACCACTACTTGTGGCTTACGGGGCAGGCTCGTAAGATGCTTCGTGGCGAAGTGCCTTTGAAGAATGCCTGGCCTGCCAGATAAAAGTAGATAATTATATATCCGAACCGTACCTGAGCCTTACTTGCTCCGTACCATCTCCGGGGATTCTCCACTCAGAGGTACTTCTGGCTGGAGAATGTACGGAGCAAGTAGGGCTCAGATACGGTTCGGGTATACTCTTCTTATTTCTAAAAGATACCATAATCTATTACGAAAACTTTCTCTAACTAAAAAAGTGAAAGATGAAAAAAATACTATGTTGCATTCTGTCACTGTTTTGCTTCGTACAGATATTGTACAGCCAGCAAAAAGAGTATAAGGCGTATCTGGTAGCAACAGCCCATTTTGATACGCAGTGGAACTGGGATGTACGCGAATCTATTGATGATTATCTGCACCGTACAATGGTACAGAACTTTTGGCTCTTCGAGCGTTTCCCCAATTATATCTTTAACTTTGAGAGTGCTCAGAAATATGCGTGGATGAAGGAGTATTATCCGCACGAGTATGAGCTTGTAAAGAAGTACATCAAGGCAGGACGCTGGAATGTAGTGGGAAGTGCATGGGAAGCGACAGACCCTAATATTCCTTCCTCCGAATCCTTTTTCAGGAATGTCCTGTTAGGGCAGGAATTCTATAAAAAAGAGTTTGGTGTAAAATCAAACGATATTTATCTGCCGGACTGTTTCGGTTTCGGTTACACATTGCCTACCATCGCCGCACACTGCGGATTGATAGGATTCTCTACCCAAAAACTCCAGTGGCGGAAAAATCCATATTTTGGAGAAAAAGAAAAAATGCCGTTCAAGATAGGGCTTTGGCAAGGTCTGGATGGTGCGCGGATCATGGCAGTACTGGATGCCGGAGGATACGGTACATCGTATTACTACGATGATATCAGTATCAATCGCCGCATTCTGGAAAGAGCTAAACTAGGACCTGATAATACGGCTTATAGTTATTATGGTGTAGGAGACCGTGGCGGATCGCCAACGCTTCCTTCCGTCTATTCATTAGAAAAAAGTTTGAAGGCAGATGGCCCGTTAGAAATTATCAGTGCCAAAGCCGGACAAATATATGAAGATTATTATCCTTTTGAAAAGCATCCCGAACTACCCGTTTATGACGGAGAACTGCTGATGGATGTGCATGGAGTGGGGTGCTACACTTCGCAGGCTGCAATGAAACATTTCAACCGACGGAACGAACACTTGGCGGATGCAGCCGAAAGAGCATCTGTAGTGGCGGAAACATTGGGAGGTTTGGAATATCCTTCCGATGCTTTGCGTGAAAACTGGCAGCGTTTCCTGTGGCATCAATTTCACGATGACCTGACGGGAACCAGTATTCCGCAATCATACACTTTCTCCTGGAATGATGAACTGATAGCTCAGACACGTTTTGCAGAAACCATTACTACACCAGTGGGGGCAGTGCGTCGTGCTTTGGATACCAAAGTAAAAGGGATGCCGGTTGTGGTTTATAATCCTGTAGCTTCCAGTCGGAGAGATGTGGTGAAGGCTACGGTTAAGATGGATAAACGACCGTCAGGAATTAAAGTAACCTCTCAGAAAGGGGAAAATATGCCTGCACAGTTGATTTCTTGGGAGAATGGAATAGCCGAGGTTTTGTTTGTAGCGCAAGTAGATCCACTTAGCTTCTCAGTATATAGCATTCAACCGGGAAGAACTTCATCTTCCGGAAAACTGCTGGCAAAGAACGGAACTCTTGAAAACACTATTTATAAGATAGCATTGAATGAACAGGGTGACATAGCTTCCATTTTTGATAAAAAGAATAATCGTGAACTGGTGCAAACCGGTAAGCCGTTCCGTCTGATGATGTTTACGGAAAATCTTTCTACTGATTATCCGGCTTGGGAAATTTACAAGAAAGTTCTGGATGGGCCGAGTATTTCCATCACGGACAATGTTAAAATTACCGTGGCAGAGAATGGACCGTTGAGAGCATCTTTACGTGTGGAACGTACTCATGAAGACTCTAGGTTTGTACAATATATCACGTTAACGGATGGAGCCGAGGATGATAGAATTGAGATCAGTAACGAATTTGACTGGCAAGGAAAGAAAGCTTTGCTGAAAGCAGAGTTTCCAACCACAATCTCCAATGAAAAAGCTACTTATGACTTGGGTTTAGGTTATGTGAAGCGCGGCAACAATATCGAGAACTCTTTTGAGGTACTGGGACATCAGTGGGCCGACTTGACTGCCGATGATGCGTCTTATGGCATCTCCATTTTGAATGAATCTAAATATGGATGGGATAAGCCTGATAATAATACCATCCGTCTGACATTGCTTCATACTCCTCAACCCGGTAAGCATTATACATATCAGGATCATCAGGATCATGGACATCATGCTTTCCGTTATGCCATTGTGGGACATAAAGAGGATGCTGCTCAAGCAGGCATTGCCTGGAAGGCGGAGAATTTCAATCAGCCCCTGTTGGCTTTTACCACTACTAAGCATGCGGGTAAATTGGGGCGTTCTTATTCATTTGCCCGTACAGACCGTCCTCAGGTTGCTGTGAAAGCTATTAAAAAAGCGGAAGATGGACGTGGATATATTGTTCGTATCAATGAGATCTATGGCAGTTCTTACGACCAAGCTTATATAGAGTTTGCATCTGATATTGAAAACGCCAAAGAAGTAAACGGAATAGAGGAAGGAAAAGGTGAAGCTTCTTTCTCTGGTAATAGGCTGATTGTCAGTGGTAAGGCTTTTCAACCTCGCACATTTAGGGTTACATTCAAACAAAAGCCTTTGCTGACGGTTCCTGAATGCCAACCATTGGAACTGCCCTATAATGCGGTAGCCTTAACAACTGATGAGTTTAATCGTGCTGGTAATTTCGACCGGCAAGGTAATTCACTGGCAGCCGAACTGATGCCCGAAAAGATCCTTTCGGATGGGGTTGAATTCAGTATACAGAATGATCCTGCTATTTTCAATTACGTCCGGGCGAATGGGGATACCATTCTTTTGCCTGAGCATCATGGCATGGATAAACTATTTCTTCTGGTGACTTCTGTAAAGGATGACCGTCGGGCTACTTTCCTGGTGGATGATAAGCCTTATCAGGTAAATGTGCCTTATTATTCCGGTTTCTATGGACAGTGGGGATGGAAAGGCGAAAGTGAGGGATATATCAAAGATGCTTCTATCGGCTATATTGCCAATCATAAACATAGTGCACGCAAAGGAAATGACTCTTATAACTTTGCTTATCTGTACAAGGTATGTTTGGATATTCCGGCAAATGCCCGAATGCTGGTTCTGCCCAAAGATGCAGGTATCGCTTTATTCGCTGCAACGCTGACCGGTAATCAGAACTATGATACCGGACCGATTACGGAAATGCGTGTGTTGCCTTACCTGACCAAACAAATAGAGTATACATCCGAACCGGTACCCTTCTATCGGGAACGGAGTGCTTGGTAAACCTATTAACTGGCTATTATGAAAAATATTATATATAATTTTATTATATTAATTCTCTTTTGCCCTTGTTCCATGTGGGGGCAGGGGAAGGAGTACAGTTTCGATGAGAGAGGCATTTCTCGGCAGGTGTTGGAAAATTATCTGGACCGTTCCATTACAATGGTCTATCTGTTGATGCCAGATAAACCGGAAGGACGTAGAGTGTATTCTTATCATGCCGATGATATGCGTATGGTCAAGGATATCGGAGCAAAGTTTATCGGTCGTTCCATTTACCGGTGGGGAGGCGAAAGCTTGTTGAACAAACCTGAATTCTGGAGTAAAGCGAAAGCATTTGCTGGTGAATTGCACGCCTATGACCCTGATATAATCCTTCAGGGGTGCCTGTTTGAGATCGTTACAGAGGAGGTGAATCAGGTGAAGATACCCGATTGGGTGTTTAAGGGGTATGGATTGCCGGTTGAATCACGTAACTTTTCTTATGTTGATATGCTGAATAAAGAAGGGCTTCTGGTCGATCATTGGCGTAAAGGCAGTAGTGTACCGGATATTAGTCGACAGGAAACTCAACTTTGGTTCTATTATCTTGCTTGTTCTTACATCAATGTCGGTTGCGAGGCTTTTCATCTTGGGCAGATCGAGTTGATTGGAATGAATGATCCGGAACGGGATTCCTGGGCTCGTGTCATTGCTAAAATACGTGAGTATGCGCGTACTCATGCCCGCCGTCACTGGGTGTTGCTGGATGCCCATACTCCTTATGGAGGAATGGTAAGGAATGGGGTGAGCTTGCTCGACTTCAATTCTTTCCCGCTTCGCATCAAGGAAATTCCTTCTGAACCCTATAAAGCTGAACTTGCTGTGAATCATCTGGATGCTCTTTATAAAAAGAGCAAAGGGTGCATTTCCCCTAGCGGATGGAAATGCGAGCATCTGCCATATCTCGTGGAGTTTGATAATTATGGCAGGGGGAAAGAAGCGAATGTGGCGGATCTGAACTCCCATTTTGTATGGGGATGGGACGAAATCTCCTGGCTGTCCCTGCAACCGGAAGATTACCGGAATGAGTGGTTGACGTATGCGTATCATTGGATACATCGTACCGACCCGAATGGGCATCTGGAAATGCCCGGTTGCCGGATGATAACCTGTCCGAATCAAACCGAAGGTAACTATCGTGCCAATATGAGAAGTGAAGCATGTCCCTTTGGATACTCTCAGGAAGAAACAATCAAAGAACTTTGGAACAAATAATAACAACTGAAATATTAAATACCTAATTAAATTATTGCTACCATGAAGAAATGCTTTTTACTATTGCTCGTTTTTTTCTTGTTCGGGAGTCTGAATGCAGCACCCAAACATTCTAAGAATACTAAATATCCATCTTACAAAGGTTTGGTTATGGCTGGGTATCAAGGTTGGTTTCACCAACCGAGGAAAGGGGTAATGTACCCGGATGAGAACAGTGTCCGCATAGATATGTGGCCGGATGTGAGTGAGTATGAGAAAACATATCCGACGGGACAGAAATTGGCAGATGGTTCTACTGCCCGCTTTTTCTGTTCTACGGATGAGAGCACGGTAGATCTGCATTTCAAGTGGATGAAGGAGTATGGGTTGGATGGTGTATTCATGCAACGTTTCTTCGGGGCTGCCCGTCCGGAAGCACGCAGGCGGAGCACAGTGCTGAAGCATGCCATGAAGGCGGCTTCAAAATATGGACGTGCTATTGGGGTTATGTATGATTTGTCCGGCCTGGCAGCTAAAGGTGAAGATTGCTCCATGTTGATTGACGACTGGAAATATCTGGTTGATTCGCTGCGTGTAACTAATCAGACAGGTGAACAGACTTATGTCTTTTATAATGGCAAACCGTTGGTTACTATCTGGGGTGTCGGTTTTCCTGATCGTCCGTATGATATTCGTAATATCGGTTTGGAACGTTTTATTGATTTTCTCAAAAATGATCCGGAATACGGAGGCTGTAGCGTAATGTTGGGAGTACCTACTTTCTGGAGAGACCTGAATGCTGATTGCGTACATGATCCTTACTTGCACGAGCTTATCAGACAGGCGGATATTGTTCTGCCATGGATGGTGCAGCGCTTTACTCCGTTGCTCCACAATGATATGGATCGTTATCGGGATGTTATTCTCGATGATATAGCTTGGTGTAAAGAGAATAATATCGGTTATGTGCCTTGTGTGACTCCGGGATTCAGTTGGCATAATCTGAGCCGCCATGCTTTTAAGGATGATGTGAAACCTTCCGGTTCTATTCCCCGTCAGGGCGGACGCTTCTATTGGCAACAGATTTCTACGGCAATCAATGCAGGGGCTACGATGCTGTACGTAGCTATGTTCGATGAAGTGAATGAAGGTACTGCCATTTTCAAGTGTACAGATAATCCTCCGGTGGGAAAAGAAGTCAAGTTTGTGGGTATGGATGGGATGCCGTCCGATCATTACCTGTGGCTGACGGGTGAGGCGGCAAAGATGCTTCGTCGTGAGAAGCCGCTGAGCTTTGAGATGCCCCGGCGGGATGCGAAATAGAAAATCGAAAAAAACAGCGAATTATTAAGCTGAAATTAAGAGCTTTGTTAATCATACAACTCTAATTTTGCTCATATTAACTATAAAAACTATAAAAAAGCGTATGAAAAATTATTTGATTACCTTGGCTGCTTTGTCGTTGACATTGATGAGTTGCAACAACCAGAAGCAAGCTAAAACGGTTACTTTAGGTCCGAATCCTTTCATTACTCACATGTATACAGCTGATCCTTCTGCCCATGTATGGGAAGACGGACGTCTGTATGTTTATGCTTCTCATGATATTGATCCTCCGCGTGGATGCGATTTAATGGACCGCTATCATGTATTCTCTACGGATGACATGGTGAACTGGACGGATCATGGTGAAATATTGAACTCTTCGCAAGTGTCTTGGGGACGTAAAGATGGTGGCTTCATGTGGGCACCCGATTGTGCATATAGGAATGGTACTTATTATTTTTACTTTCCGCACCCGAGTGGTGATGACTGGAACAATACCTGGAGAGTGGGTATAGCTACCAGTAAGCATCCTGCCAAAGACTTCACTGTACAGGACAAGTATATTGACATGATAGGAATGGAAGACGATTGCTTTGCCATGATAGATCCCTGCGTCTTTGTGGATGATGATGATCAGGCTTACTTCTACTATGGCGGTGGAGGTCGTTGTGTGGGTGCTAAAATGAAGGATAATATGATGGAACTGGCAGAACCTCTGCGTGCTATGGAAGGCCTGAAAGATTTTCATGAGGCTGCCTGGGTACATAAAAAAGATGGTATGTACTATTTGTCCTATGCTGATAACCATGCGGAGAATGGCAAGGGGGCTAACCGTTTAAATTATGCAACCAGTAATTCACCGTTAGGACCGTGGACATATCAGGGTGTTTATCTGGAACCGACAGGTTGTGATACAAGTCATGGATCTATAGCTGAATATAACGGTGAATGGTATGCTTTCTATCATAACTGTTCTATTTCCGGAAGGGGAAACCTTCGCTCTATTTGTGCAGACAAGCTATACTATAATCCGGATGGAACTATCAAAGTAGTAGAACAAACAAAATAAATTTGTATGCGTCTATTTATTCATCTGTTGAAGTTGGGTTTCTTTATTGCTGCACTTGCTCTTACAGCTTGCAGCGATAAAGATACGCCGGGGGAAATACCTCCAGAAGTTCCCCCTGAAGTGCCAGAGGTAGATCCTCCGGTTCCTGATGGACCGTATGAGCACGATTATGATATGGACTATGATTCGGAAGAATATCTGAAAGCTTATAAAGGAACGGCCTATAAAGGTCCGCACCGCGTGCCCGGCACTGTAGAAGCGGAAGACTTTGATGAAGGAGCACAGAATGTGGCCTATTATGAGAGCGACTCTAAACTGGCTGATGCGGGGTACAGAGGTTCTCACGCCGTTGATGTGCGTGCAGAAAGTAAAGCTTCCAGAGGTTATTATATCGGTGATGTACAGCCAGGTGAATGGATGTGTTATACGATTGAGGTAGATGAGGATGGCGCCTATGCCATTGAAACATTCTGCGTGAAAGGAGACGGATCGGAGGGAAGTTTTTACTTTGAGGTAGATGGTCGGGGTGCAAGCCGCAGTATAGATATGCCTCTTGGGGGATGGACGGATTTTAGCCATAAAGTGAAAGCTAATGGAATCCAGCTGACTAAAGGGAAACATGTACTGAAGTATTGTGCCAATACACCGGGAAACATCGATAAGTTCGTTTTAACGCGTACAGGTGAGTTGGAAGATATTTCTAATTCTTTCACTTACCCTGTTACGAAAGCAATGAGTAATCCCCTGTTTGTAGAGTGGGAGTCACCGATGTACAATAGTTGGATAAAGGGACCTCTTTACACAGCTGATGCTTCTGCGCATGTATGGAACATTGATGGGAAAGAAGTACTTTATGTGTATGCTTCGCATGATATGGAGCCTGCACTTGGATGCGACCGCATGGATCGCTATCATGTTTTTTCTACGGAAGATATGGTGAATTGGACCGATCATGGGGAGATAATGAATGCAGCCACAGTGCGAAAACATAATGGTTGGGGGTGTGATGGCTTCATGTGGGCTCCAGATTGTGCTTATAATCCGGAGAATCAAACCTATTATTTCTACTTCCCGCACCCGGCCAATGCTGCTAATTGGAATAGTACCTGGCGGGTGAGAGTAGCTACCAGTAAGTATCCGAATAAGGAATTCCGTGTAAGAGGTTATATTGAGGGTATGCCTCCGGAAATTGACCCTTGCGTATTTATAGATGAGGATGGGCAACCTTACATTTATAATGGAGGTGGAGGTAAATGCTATGGTGGTAAGTTACGGAAAGATGACTGGACGAAACTGGACGGAGAGGTTAAACCGATGACTGGCTTGAGTGATTTCCATGAAGCGACCTGGATACATAAATACAATGGTAAGTACTATCTATCGTATGCGGATAATAACCCGGGTGCCAATCGTTTGAGGTATGCAACAAGCGATTCTCCGTTAGGTCCATGGAAGTATGAGGGGATTTATCTGGAACCGACCACTTGTGACACCAGTCATGGTTCTATTGTAAAGTATAAAGGTCAATGGTATGCCTTCTATCACACTTCTGATTTTTCAGGACAGGGAAATCTACGTTCGGTTTGTGTAGATAAGTTGTTCTATAATTCGGATGGAACCATACAGGTCGTAAAGCAGACCCGCGGAAACAAATAGAAGTTAGATTGGCAGGATAAAAAATGTAGCATAGGGTATTGCCCTATGCTATACAATGAAAGTCTGTCAGACTTAATTGATTAACTTGAATTTAATGAGTAATACGATGAAGAACTTATTTTTTCTCTTCCTTTTTTCTCTTGTAGCGATGTCCGTAAGGGCTCAGTCTTTTACCGGTGAGAAGACGGATTGGCACGGCTTCGACCGCTACGATTTTGTAATGAGTGAAACAACATTCCAAATTAAACCTATCAAGGCAACACAACGTGAAGGAGCAGGTGTTGCGGGCCCGGAAAAAGGAATGCGTAGATGCATTGTCGTTGTCCCGAAACAGGCTGCTGAAGGTAATCCATGGTCATGGCGTGGTTGTTATTGGGATCATCAGCCACAAGCGGAAATTGAGTTATTGAAGCGTGGCTTTCATATTGTTTACATCACTACCGATCCCGATCAGACATGGGAAGTATGGTATAATTTCCTGGTGAATGAGCACGGCCTTTTTCCTAAACCTGCGTTTATTGGTATGAGTCGCGGCGGAGCTAATTCTTTTACTTGGGGGACAGAACATCCTGATAAAGTTCTGGCTATTTGTGCCGATAATCCCGGACTTTCACAAAAAAGTTTGATGGGAATGGATAAACTTGCCAGACAGGATGTCCCTATCTTGAATATCTGTGGTAGCATCGACCCTATACTCAATAATACTTATGCCATTCAAGGTGTTTATCAAGGTAATGGTGGGCGTATGTCGGTTTTGATCAAAGACGGTACGGCACATCATCCGCACAGCTTGCAGGATCCGAATATTATTGCGGATTTTGTCGAACAGGCTTATAAGGAAAAACCGGCTGAGAAGCCTGCATTTCTGCCCGATAAATACAAAAAAAGTAATTTCTACAGTACAGATCCTATTTATTCGTATGCTGAATATGATAAACTCTGGATTACCTCATGGGGACCTTATTTTACAGGTAATTATAATAAATATATGTTCTCATTGGAAGGTGTGGAAGGACTGGTTACGGTTATCGCTCCTGAGAAACCTGCTGCCGGAAATCCTTGGATTTTCCGTTGCGATCAGCCGGATGGTAATTCTGCTGTAGATTTGGGATTGCTTGCACGTGGTTTTCACATAGTGGTTGCTCCCATTGCTTATAATGCTGATGGTCCTTTATTTGACCAGTGGAGCATTGCATACAATTATCTTGTGAGTAAGGGATTTGCAGCACATCCGGTTGTAGCCGGTCGTGGAGGTGCGACAGGAGAAGTTTATGCCTGGGCTATTGAGAACCCTGATAAGATAGCCGGAATCTATGGGGAAAATCCTATTTTGCGTTCTTCTTTAGCGAAGATTCAGCCATTGGATAATCTGAAACCGCTTGCCGAGGCGAAGGTTCCTATTCTGCACGCTTGCGGGAGTCTGGATCCTAATTTGAAGACTCAGACTGGTGAAGCTAAAAAACGCTATGCAGGCAAGATGACAGTAATCATTGATGCTGGACGTGGGCATTATCCGATTACTCCTGAAAATCCAAAGAAATTAGTAGAATTGATTGAAAAGATGATTAAATAGTAGACTAATTAGCCACTTTATTCAAATTTAATTAGCGATTAAGTCTTTTTTAATTGAAAGGGAAAGTGCTGAGCCTTACATTTGCTTTCGAGAATAAATATAAACTAAAACTGTTATATTATGAAAATTACACATTGCCTGGCTTCTGTAGCTTTAGTTTCCATGTTGGGCGCTTGTAGTGGAGTACAAAACCAAGTAGCCGCCGTGAAAGGCCCGGTGGACTATGTGAATCCTTACATGGGAAATATCAGTCACTTGCTGGTGCCTACTTTCCCGACTATTCACCTGCCGAATAGTATGCTTCGTGTCTATCCCGAACGAGCGGATTATACAACAGATCAGTTGAAAGGTCTTCCTTTGATTGTGACTAGTCATCGTGGTAGTTCTGCTTTCAATCTGAGTCCGTATCAGGGAGATAAACTTCGTCCGGTTATAGCTTATAGCTATGATGATGAGAAGTTGAAACCTTATTATTATGAGGTGGTTCTCGATGACGAGGAAATTAAAGTGAAGTATGCACCTTCTCATCAGTCGGCTCTTTATCAGATAGATTATAGTCAGCAGGATAAGCCTGTATACATGATGATCAATTCGCGTAACGGTGCTATCAAGGCAGGTGACGGTTTTGTGAGCGGTTATCAACAACTGGAGAATAATACGCGGGTTTACCTGTATATAGAATCGGACGTTACCCCTATAGAAACAGGTATTCTGGCTGATGGTAAAATAGATGCAGACAAGAAAGAAGCAGAAGGGCGTAATGCCTGTGCTGTAATGCACTTTGCAGACGGAACAAAAACAGTCAACTTGCGCTATGGAATTTCATTTATAAGTGAAGAACAAGCCAAGAAAAACCTGCAACGTGAATTGCCTGATTATAATCTGCAGGCTTTAGCAGAAAAGGGACGTCAGATCTGGGATAAAGCATTGAGCGATATTCAGGTAGAAGGTGGCAGTGAGACAGATAAACAGGTTCTTTATACATCGCTTTACCGTGTATTCGAACGTCCGGTTTGTATCAGCGAAGGCGGTCGTTATTTCAGTGCATTCGACGGAAAGATACACGAAGATAATGGTGAGCCGTTCTACACAGACGATTGGATTTGGGATACTTACCGTGCTGCCCATCCTTTGCGTCTTTTGATTGATGAAGGAACAGAAAAGAATGTGATTGACTCTTATTTGCGCATGGCGGAACAGATGGGAGATATGTGGATGCCTACTTTTCCTGAGATTACAGGTGACTCTCGTCGTATGAACTCTAATCATGCTGTGGCAACCGTAGCGGATGCGGCTGCTAAAGGCTTACAATTCGATTTGGCTAAAGCCTATGAAGCTTGTCGTAAAGGTATTGAAGAAAAAACACTGGCTCCGTGGTCGGGTGCTGCTGCCGGTTGGATTGATGATTTCTATAAGAAGAACGGATATATCCCTGCACTTCAGGAAGGAGAAAAAGAAACAGATCCGAATGTACATCATTTCGAAAAGCGTCAGCCAATTGCAGTAACGTTGGGAACTTCCTATGACCAGTGGTGTTTGTCACGCATAGCCGATATGTTGGGAAAAAAAGAAGATGCTGCTCATTATCTACAATGTGCTCATAATTACCGTAATGTGTATAATGCAGAAACAGCTTTCTTCCATCCGAAGGATAAGAATGGTAAATGGATCGAACCATTCGATTATCGTTTCTCCGGAGGTATGGGTGCCCGTGAATATTATGGTGAGAATAATGGTTGGGTTTATCGTTGGGATGTTCCTCATAATGTAGCCGATCTGATTGATTTGATGGGTGGTAACCAACAGTTTATAGCAAATTTGGATCAAACTTTCCGTGAACCGTTGGGACGTGGTAAATATGCTTTCTATGCACAGATACCGGACCATACCGGAAATGTGGGACAATTCTCAATGGCCAATGAACCCTCTCTGCATATTCCTTATCTGTATAATTATGCGGGTCAGCCTTGGAAGACACAGAAACGTATTCGTCAGTTGCTGAAGACTTGGTTCCGTAATGACTTGATGGGATTACCGGGTGATGAAGACGGTGGCGGTATGTCAGCATTTGTAGTTTTCTCTTCTTTAGGTTTCTATCCGGTAACTCCGGGTTCTCCGTCTTATAACATCGGCAGCCCTTTGTTTACTAAGGCTAAGGTAATGTTGAGCAATGGAAAGGTATTTGAGATAGAGGCACAAGGTGCATCGGATGAAAACAAATACATTCAGTCTGCAACATTGAACGGAAAAGAATGGAATAAACCCTGGTTTAGTCATGACGACATAAAAGAAGGTGGAAAATTGGTATTGGTGATGGGCAGCAGGCCTAATAAAACATGGGGTAGCGCAGGCGATGCAGTACCTCCATCTGCAGAGAAACAATAAGGTATAAGTCAATAGGAAAAAACCATGAAAACACTTAAAAAGATTGTATTTACAGGATTATTAGCTCTAATTGCCTGTGCCGGAGTGGCACAGGCTCAAGAGCTATATAAGGATGAGAAAGCACCGATGCATGAGCGCATCATGGATTTATTATCACGCTTGACGGTTGAAGAAAAAATCAGCCTGTTGCGTGCCACCTCTCCGGGAATTTCCCGTCTGGATATTCCTAACCTGAATAATTCATAGTCTCCACAAAAAAGAGAACGCCCTTCTTGTATATT
>OGDY01002445.1_pt1 | contig 17157 bp, 13 predicted proteins | sample 1570341 | NCBI WGS metagenome assembly OGDY01 (sample SAMEA2581972, study PRJEB24529) | metagenome | biome: Human gut stool | place: China | collected 2011 | reverse complement strand
CATTGTACACGACCGGCACCGGATAGTTCGGGTTGGCCTCGGCCAGCGCCCAGGTAACGATCTGCGGAATGTCCTCTGCCTGAATGAAGTCAAAGCCCTTCGGGATACCCATGCGCTCGTTCATGGCATAAATCTCCGCGATGAAGGCCCGAGCCTTCTCGGCGTCCGTGCCGTCGGTCTTGACTCCGGCGATCTCGCACAGGCGCGCAAGCTTCGGATACACAGCCTCGCCGTAGTCCTCAAGGACGATCGGCAGGATGACTGCATTGGCCAGACCGTGCGGCGTGTTATACAGGCCGCCGAGCGTGTGCGCGATGGCGTGCACATTGCCGACGCCGGCACGGGAGAACGCAAAGCCGGCCTTGAAGGCAGCAATCATCATGTTCTCGCGCACCTTGAAATCCTCACCATGCTGATATGCCAGCTCAAGGTTATCGAAGATGAGCTTGACTGCCTCTTCGGCGAGGCGCAGGCTCTCCTTGGTGTTATATGTCCAGCTGATGTACGCCTCGATCGCGTGGGTGAGCGCGTCCATGCCGGTCGTCGCAGTCGTGCGCGGCGGCAGGCCAACCGTCAGCTCCGGGTCCAGGATCGCGTACAGCGGCATGAGCTTGAGGTCCATGAGCGCGTACTTGTGGTGCGTCTCACTGTCGGTAATCACGGCGGCGATCGTCGTCTCGCTGCCGGTGCCCGATGTCGTCGGGATGGCGACGATGGGCGGCACGGTCTTCCCGACGCGCATGACGCCAGCCATATCGTCGCAGCTCTTTTTCGGGCAGGCGACGCGGGCGGCCGCGCCCTTGGTCGCGTCCATCGGGCTGCCGCCGCCAAGGGCGACAAAACCGCCGCAGCCGGTCTCCACATACTGTGCGCGGATCTTCTCGACCGTGTTCACCGAGGGGTTGGCTTCGACCTCGCTGAACACCTCGTAGGGCATACCGGCATCCTCGAGCGCAGCGAACAGCTTCGGCCCAAGCGACTTGACCACGTGCGAGCCGGTGACGACCATGACCTTCGTCACGCCGCACTTGCTCAGCACATCCGGGACCTGCCGGATGCTGCCGGCACCGGAGATCACGATCGGTTTGCGCCAGTGCAGGCAGCGCATACCAAGGTCAAACACCTGCTGATAGGTACGATAATATGCTTTTTTCAGTCCATCCATAAACGATTCCTTCCCTCCGCCGGGGGGCGGATATATCAGTTTCCCACCACTCTTATACTACTGGATCGCAGAAATTTGTCAAGCATTTTGTGCAAAAGCTGACAAGCTTTCCCGCCGCAGCTCAGAGCATCCCGGCGAGCTTCCGGCCCATGAGCACGCCCATGGCCGAGGCCATCATCAAGCCGCGCGTCCAGCCGGAGGAATCGCCCAGGCAATGCAGGCCGGGCACGTTCGTATTCAGGTCCTCGTCCATGGCGATGCGGTTGCTGTAGAATTTCAGCTCCGGAGAATACAGCAGCGTCTCGTAAGCAGCGAAGCCGGGCACGACCTCGTCCATGGCCTTGATGAAGTTGATGATATTGAGCATGGCGCGGTACGGCATAGCGGACGTGATGTCGCCCGCGACAGCATCCGGCAGCGTGGGGCGGACGTTCGACTGCGCGAGCTCCTTCTGCCAGGTACGCTTGCCGTCAAGAATATCGCCGAAGCGCTGCACCATGATGTGACCCGCACCGAGCATATTCGTCAGCTCACCGACCTTCTGCGCATAGGCGATCGGCTGGTTGAACGGCACGGAGAAATTGTGCGAGCAGAGGATCGCCACGTTCGTGTTGGGCGACTTGAGCTCCTTATACGCGTGCCCGTTGACGACGGCGAGGTCATTGTCGTAGTTTTCCTGCGACACGAAGCCGCCGGGGTTCTGGCAGAATGTGCGCACCTTGTTCTTGAACGGGGCCGGATAGCCGATGAGCTTGGACTCATACAGCACGCGGTTGACGGATTCCATGACCTCGTTGCGCACCTCGACGCGCACGCCGATGTCGACCGTGCCGGGCTTGTGCTCCACACCGTGCTCGAGGCAGACCTTCTCCAACCAGTCGGCGCCGCGGCGGCCGGTGGCGATGACGGTATGCTTGGCCTCGATGGTATAATCCTGATGCCCGTCGTGCGCTACGACACCGCAGCAGCGGCCATCGCGCATAATGACGTCCTCGCATGTGCAGCCGAAGAGCATCTCCACGCCGTGGTCGCGCAGATAGTTTTCGATGCCGAGGTAGACCTCGTGCGCCTTCTCGGTGCCAAGGTGGCGGATCGGGCAGTCGACCAGGCGCAGACCCGCGCGGATGGCACGCGTGCGGATGCGCTTGACCTCCTCCGTATTCTCGAGTCCCTCGACGTGCTCGTCGGCGCCGAACTCGAGGTAAATGCTGTCGGCATAGTTGATGATCTCCTGCGCCTGACGCTCGCCGACGAGCGTGGGCAGATCGCCGCCGACATCGCTGCACAGCGAGAGCTTGCCGTCCGAGAACGCGCCCGCGCCGGAGAAACCGGTCGTGATGTGGCAATACGGCTTGCAGTTCATGCACTGGCCGGTCTTGGCCTTCGGGCAGCGGCGGTTTTCAATGGCCTGCCCCTGCTCGATCATGACGATCTTTTCCGGGGAGCCGCGGCGCAGCAGTTCCAGCGCCGTAAAGATACCGGCAGGGCCCGCGCCGACAATGACAACATCTGCGTTCATGAAGGGTTCCTCCTTTTGTTCGATCGGTTGTTTCTTTCGTCTGGTCTGAGTGAAAACCTAGCGCCAAGCGCAGCAAAGCACAGCAAAAACACCGCACTCCGTGCGGTGTTTTTGCTGTGTGTAGTTCTCAATCTGGAGCGGGCAACGAGATTCGAACTCGCTACCTCCACCTTGGCAAGGTGGCGCTCTGCCAAATGAGCTATGCCCGCATTTCGTGAATGCAAGCGTTATTTTACCACAAAAAGCCGACTTGTCAAGCTTTTTTTGATCTTTTTTGCGAATCCAGCGTTATAGTTTCTGTCCCTCACGCCAGATAAACGACTGCGCCGTGCACGCCGGGCAGCTCTCGGCATCCCACTGATAGGTAGTGCGCATGCTCTCATCGCTGCGCAGCCACAGGGTTTCTGTCTGCATGGACAGATCCAGATGATAATAGCTGCCGCCGACCTGCACCACGTTCCAGCAGCGCTCCGTCCCCTGGAAGCGGCCGCTGACGACCTGGCACGGGATATTCAGCGCATCGCAGACCGCCTTGTAGGCCATGGCCAGGCCGCAGCTGTCGGCCGTGCCGCTCACGAGCGCATCATAGGCGGTGCTCACGGTCGTTACCCGCTGCTCGCTGGCACGCATGACGATGAGTGCCGCCTGCAGCGGCGTTTCCTGTTCGCCCGCCGTGAGCGTGGACGTGAGCGTGCGCACGCGGCCGTCGAGCTGCGTGCGGCGGTCATTGACCGCGGACTCGCTGATGCCGTAGCGCAGCGTGACGCCGAAGATCTTCTGGCTGCCGTCCCCGCTGTAGACCGTCACGTCGATGGCCGGGAAATCCACGACGAGCTGCGGCTGGTTCAGGCACGCGGAGCGCACGTGCGCAGCCACATCGCCCGTTTCGAGCGTGCTGGTGCTGATCTGGATGGCAAACTGCGTCCGCTGCCGGTCGAGCGCATCGACCACGCAGTCAAGAATGCTCTTTTGCGTCTGGGCGCTGTAGATGGAGCGCACCTCGCTCTCCGGCCGGTTGTAAGTGATGGTGATGTTTGCCTCGCAGTAGGCGATCACCTGCTCGGTCTCATAGCTGACGCTCTCGATGCAGTACGCGCCGATGGCGGTGCCGGTGCGCAGCTCCTCGCAGGCGGCGGCCAGATCGTCGGCAATGATGCCGTCGTAGTCGCCAAAGGCCAGCACAAATGAGCGCTCGTACTGTGCCGCCATAGTGTTGAGCGCACGCATGAGGCCTGCATAGTTGCGGATCTGCGTCGTGTCGGCATCCGTCAGAAGGTTCGACGGCTCCTCATACGAGCGCACGGACAGATATTCCTTGTCAAACACGGACGTGCATCCGCACAGCGACACCAGCAGTGCCGCCAGCAGGATGCCGGCAATGCAGCGTTTGCGCATACCCCGCTCCTTTCAATCGTCGCCGTAGATGTTTCCAAAGCCGCGGCCAAAGACTTCCTTGGCCTCGGACACGATGACAAATGCGTGCTCGTCCACCGAGCGCACGACTTCGCGCAGTTGGGCGATCTCCGGCCGCTTGACCACGCAGAGGATGACCTGCATTTCTTTCCCGGACCATGCGCCCTCGCCGCGCAGCAGCGTGACGCCGCGGCCCATCGTGCAGGTGATGGCGCTCTTGATCGCGCCGACGTTGCTGCTGATGATGTAGCACACCTCCGACACGCCGGGGCCGTAGAGTACAAGGTTGACGACCTTGGAGCTGATGAACATCTCGATCATGGTGTACATGCAGCTGTCGTATTTCTTGAACAGGAAGGCAAACGTCAGCACAACGACGACGTTCATGCCGAACAGCAGTGTGCCGAAGTTGATGTACGGATAGCGCCGGCGCAGCATCTTGGCCACGATGTCCGTGCCGCCGCCGGTCGTGCCGGTGGTGTAGATCAGGCCGTAACCCGCACCATTGAGCACGCCGCCGTAGACTGCGCCGAGCATCGGCTCGTCTGTCACAACAAGGCCGGTCAGCGCGAGCAGGTCAATGAGCACGGAGATGAGTACCATGACGCACAGCGCCAGAAGGAGCCGGCGCGTGCCGAGCCGGTGCCGCCAGCCGAGATAGAAAATGGGGATGTTAATGAGGATCGACAGCACGCCGACCGGGATGCGCGTCAGCAGATGGATGATCTGCGCGATGCCGGTCACGCCGCCGGAGACGATGCTGTTTGGGAAGGTGAAAAACTGGAACGCCGCAGCCACAAGCGCCGAGCCGACGACCAGCTTCATATAATCAAATGCGGAAAAACGATGCAGATCCATATCTCTCTCCTCAGATCAGGCTCATCTGCTCCTCGCCGCGGTCGTCCTCGCGCAGCAGCGCGCCGGCGGCCGGCAGACTTTTGGCGCGGTAGCGCGCATGGTTGCGGATGAGCGTATCGGGCGCAAACTGCGCCTGCGTGACGACGGCCTTTTTCTTCAGCGCCATGACGGCGACGCCCTGCGTCGTGCGCGACGCCTTGAGCGGCACGGCCTCCGGCGGGAAGAGCAGTGCGCGCCCGTCGGACGCAAAGAGCACGACCTCGCTGCCCGCGTACAGCGGCAGCACGGCCACGAGCGGGCTCTTGTCCGAGTACGCGCCGGTCAGGCGGCGGCGGTTCGTCTTGGTCTCATACGCCGACACGGGAATGCGCGCGGCCTTGCCGTTTTCAAATGTCAGCAGCAGCTCGCCGCGGTAGTCGCCGGGGTCGACCATGCACAGGACGTGCTCGTCGGCATCCATGGACAGCACCGTCGGCAGGTACACGCCGAGCACGGACGCCTTCGTGTCCGCAAAGTCGCAGAGCTTGGCCTTATACACCTGTTGACGGTCGGTGAAGATGAGAAGTTCCCCGCGGTTCGTCGCGCCGAAGCTCTGGCTGAGCTCGTCGCCGTCCTTATACTTCTGCTCGCCGCTCATGCGCAGCGACTGCGGCGTGATCTTCTTGAAATAGCCCTCGCGCGAGAGGAACAGCTGCACCGGATAATCCGGCACGAGGTCCTCATCCGGCATCTGCGTGACGGACTCCGCCGCGACGATGCCCGTGCGCCGCGGCGACGGGTACCTGCGGATGATCTCCTTGAGCTCGCGGATGATGATGCCGCGGATGCGGCGCTTGCTCTCGAGCGTCGCCTCGAGGTCTGCAATGTCTTTTTCCAGCGCGTCGGTCTCGGCCGTGCGCTTGAGGATGTACTCGCGGTTGATGTTGCGCAGCTTGATCTCAGCCACAAAGTTTGCCTGCACCTCATCGAGGCTGAAGCCCGCCATGAGGTTCGGCACGACGTCGGCCTCGCGCTCGGTATTGCGGATGATGGCAATGGCACGGTCGATATCGAGCAGGATCTTACCAAGGCCCTGCAGCAGGTGGAGCTTGGCGCGCTTTTTCTGCAGGTCGAAGAACACACGCCGGCGGATACACTCCATGCGCCAAGCAATCCACTCGTCGAGAATCTCGCCCACGCCCATCACGCGCGGGTTTCCGGCAATGAGGATGTTGAAATTGCAGGCAAAGCTGTCGCACAACGGCGTGAGCCGGAAAAGCTTTTGCATGACCTGCTCGTGGTCTGCGCCGCGCTTGAGATCGATGGCGAGCTTCAGGCCGCTGAGGTCGGTCTCGTCGCGCATATCGGCCACTTCGCGCAGCTTGCCCGCCTTGACCAGCTCGGCCACCTTGTCAATCACGGCCTCGACGGTCGTGGAATACGGGATCTCATAGATCTCGATGATGTTTTCCTTCGGCAGATGCCGCCAGCGGGCGCGCACCTTCACGCTGCCACGGCCGGTGCGATAGATCTGGGCCATCTCGTCGCGGTCGTATAAAATTTCGCCGCCGGTCGGAAAATCCGGTGCCGGGAGCGTCGACAAGAGGTCGTGGTTCGGGTCCTCGAGGTAAGCGATCGTCGTGCGGCAGACCTCCTCAAGGTTGAAACCGCAGATCTGGCTGGCCATGCCGACGGCGATGCCGAGGTTTGCCGACACGAGCACGTTCGGAAAGCGTGTCGGCAGCAGGGCCGGCTCTTTCATGGAGCCGTCGTAGTTATCGACAAAATCGACGGTGTCGCTGTCAATGTCGCCGAAGAGCTCGGCGCAGATGGGCGCGAGCTTCGCCTCCGTGTAACGCGAGGCAGCATAGGACATATCGCGCGAAAACACCTTGCCGAAGTTGCCCTTCGAGTCCACAAACGGCGTCAGCAGCGCGCCGTAGCCCTTCGAGAGACGGACCATGGTCTCGTAGATCGCAGCGTCGCCGTGCGGGTTGAGGCGCATGGTCTGGCCGACGATGTTGGCCGACTTCGTGCGCCCGCCCGTGAGCAGATTCATCTTGTACATCGTATACAGCAGCTTGCGGTGGCTGGGTTTGAAGCCGTCGATCTCCGGGATCGCGCGCGAGACGATGACGCTCATCGCATACGGCATATAGTTTTGCTCCAGCGTCTCGGTGATGGGCTGGGAGATGACCTCCGCCTTGAGCCCGACGACGTTGGGGTCGATGGTTTTCTTGATTTCCGGTGCTTTTTTTCTCGGCATAACGTTACCGTTCCTTTACGCAGGTTTTTCTCAGGAAATATCGGCCAGATCGAGAAACTGGCTGCCGCACTCGGCAATGTGCGCCTTGCGTCCGGCGAGATTGTCGCCCAGGAGCAGGTCAAACATCTGCGCCGTGCGCTCGACATCCTCCGGCATGACACGGATGAGCTTGCGCGTGTCGGGGTTCATGGTCGTGAGCCACATCATCTCGGGGTCGTTCTCGCCGAGACCTTTCGAGCGGTTGATATCCGCCTTCGCGCCGCCGAGACTGTCGACAATGGCCGCCTTCTCGCGGTCGGAGTAGGCAAAATAAGTCTTGCCCTTGCTCACGATCTCATACAGGGGCGACTCGGCAATGTACACATAGCCCTCGCGGATGAGCGTCGGCGCGAGCCGGTAGAGCATGGTGAGGATGAGCGTGCGGATCTGGAAGCCGTCCACGTCGGCATCGGTGCAGATGATGACCTTGTTCCAGCGCAGGTTCTCAAGATTGAACGCCGAGAGGTCCTTGGCCTGCTTGCTCTGCACCTCTACGCCGCAGCCGAGCACACGCATGAGATCGGTGATGACATCGCTTTTGAAAATGCGCGCATAGTCCGCCTTCAGGCAGTTGAGGATCTTGCCGCGCACGGGCATGATGCCCTGAAACTCCGCGTCGCGCGAGAGCTTGCAGGCACCGAGGGCGGAGTCGCCCTCCACGATGTAGATCTCGCGGCGCGAAACGTCCTTCGAGCGGCAGTCAACGAACTTCTGCACGCGGTTGGCGAGGTCGACATTGCCGGTGAGCTTTTTCTTGATGTTCAGCCGCGCTTTTTCCGCCGTCTCGCGGCTGCGCTTGTTGATGAGCACCTGCTCCATGACGCGGTCGGCCTCGGTCTTGTGCTCGATGAAATAGATCTCAAGCTGGGCGCGGAAAAACTCCGTCATGGCCTCCTGGATGAACTTGTTCGTGATGGCCTTTTTCGTCTGGTTTTCGTAGGACGTGATGGTCGAAAAGCAGTTCGTGACGAGAATCAGACAGTCCTGCACGTCCTGAAAGCTGATTTTGCTCTCGCTTTTCTGGTACTTACCCTGCTGCTTGATGTAGGCGTCGATGGCGGAGGTGAAGGCGCTCTTCGTGGCCTTTTCCGGCGCGCCGCCGTACTCCAGCCAGGACGAGTTGTGGTAGTATTCAATGTCATTGACGCGGTTGGAAAAGCAGAACGCCGCCGAGATCTTCACCTTATACTCCGGCTTGTCCGCGCGGTCGCGGCCGCGGCGCTCGGTCTCGATGAAGGTCGGGACGGTCAGTGCATCCTCCCCGGCGAGCTCCTTGACATAGTCAAGGATACCGTCGGCGTAGCAGTAGTCCGTCGTCTCGAACGCGCCGCCGCGCTGCACGCGCAGGCGGAACGTCACGCCGCGGTTGACCACGGCCTGCCGGTGCAGCACGTCCTGAAAATAGCTCTCGGGCACGTCGATGTCCGTGAACACCTCCAGATCCGGCCGCCAGCGGATGGTCGTGCCGGTCTTCTTGCGGTCGGCCGGGGCGCTCTCCAGCCCGCCGACGACTTCGCCGCGGCGGAAGTGCAGGGTGTATTTTTTCCCGTCGCGCCAGATGGTCACATCCATGTATTCCGAGGCGTACTGCGTGGCGCACGCGCCGAGGCCGTTGAGGCCGAGCGAGTACTCGTAGTTTTCGCCCTCGTTGTTCTTATACTTGCCGCCGGCGTACATTTCGCAGAAGATCAGCTCCCAGTTGTAGCGCTGCTCCTTCTCATTCCAGTCCACCGGACAGCCGCGCCCGAAATCCTCCACCTCAATGGACTTGTCTTCGTAGCGCGTAACGGTTATAATATTGCCGAATCCCTCGCGCGCCTCGTCGATCGCGTTCGAGAGAATTTCAAACACTGCGTGCTCGCAGCCCTCCAGCCCGTCGGAGCCGAAGATGACGCTCGGGCGTTTGCGCACGCGCTCTGCGCCCTTGAGCATCGAGATGCTGTCATTGCCGTAGGTTGTCGTTGGGGCCTTTGCCATGTCGTTGGATCCCTCTCATATCACAAGATGTGGTAGCATTCATTTCATACCTTAACTAATCTAGTATAGCGTATCAAGGCCGGAAATGCAAGGAATTCCAAAAAATAGACGGGGAACGCGAAAAGTGCGCTCCCCGCCGCCCCGGAACCTTTGGGGCTCTCCCCTGCCGCTCCGGCACTTGACGCAATCCGTGCCGAACGGCGTTCCGGTGGTCCGGAGCGGGTCGTTCCCGCGCTGAATGCAGCAGCCTGCAAAGCTCTTGCAGGGATCGGATGCTGCGCCGCGGCCTGTGTGCCGGGCGGCCTCCGCGGGTCTGCTTCGCTGCAGCGCGCGTCGGATATGTTGTCCGAACACAGTATGTGCGCAGCCCGCGCCGCTATGCCTGGAAAATTTCGCTGCGCTCTGACTAAAACCGCCGCCGCTGACATAGAATATACAGAAAAGCGAACGGAGGCTTTTCCATGTCCAGTCAGAGAAAGCAGCAGCGGGCGCACCGCGCGGAGGTGCAGCGCGTGCGCGCCGAGATGCTCGGCGTGCGCCGCGAGCTCGAACAGGCCTACAACGAGTTTGACAACATCACCGATCCCCTGCTGATGGAGGCGTGCATCTATGAGATCAACGCGCTGCGCGCAAAGTATAACTGCGCCGTGCACGATCTGAAAAATCTGACACAATAGGATGGTTTCTTATGTCGCAAACACTTACGGACATTCTGGTCGTGATCGCGGCCGTGTTTCTCGTCTGGCTGGTCATCCGGCTGTTCCGAAAGCCGATCCGCTGGATCCTGAAGCTGCTGCTCAACACGGCCATCGGCTTCGCGGCGCTGTTTCTGCTCAACTTTTTCGGCAGCGCCATCGGCATCACGCTCGGCCTCAACTGGATCAATGCGCTCGTCATCGGCGTGGCCGGGTTCCCAGGGCTGGTGCTGCTGCTGCTCATCAAATATCTCTTTTAGCCTACATAAACGTTTCCCCGCATCCGAAGATGCGGGGAACTGCTTTATCCGGGCGTGCCGGTGCTCTGCGTCAGCTCCGGCCATGTGCCGGTATCATTATAATTCTCGCGCGTGAGCGTCCAGCTGTACGGCGCGGCGAGCGTGATGTTCTGTGCGTCCACGCCTGCCTTGGTGAGCGTATAGCAGAAGTCATGCCACGCATCTGTCTCGTCCGGCGCGTGCCCCGCCGCGAGGAAGGCGGCCTTCTGCGCCTGCGTATAATTCTCTAGCGTGAGCATAAGCTTGCGCGTCTCGAACATCGAGGCCCAGTAGGCGTCCTCCGTCATGCCGGTGCCGGCGATGAACTGCTCATAAGCCTCGCGGTTGTCCGCCGTCTGCGCGGCGGCGCGCGTGTCGTCAATGTCCTGCTGCACGGCGGCGTCCGCGGCCGCATACCCATCGGTAACTGCCTGATAATACAGCGAGCGCGTCACGATATAGCGCGCGAGCGTGTACTGCGCGGCCACCGTCTCCGTCATGCCGGAGGCGCGGTTTTGCGTGCACATGTTTTCAAACGTGTGCGCTGTGATCGTGAAATCCCCGCCCGTGATGACCGGCGTCTCGTCGCCGGGCCGCAGAGACTCGGCATACGTCTTTCCAGCGTCGCAATACGTCGTGTCCGCCGCGGGCCGCTTCGCAGCAATGTACAGCACGATGCACATCGCTAGCACCACGATCAGCACGCACCAGAGGATGATCTTGCTTGTTTTCGACATGGTCATTTCCTCCCAAAATCACGTTATGTAAACTTATATCCTCCGTTCTTATATCCAGAGTACCATATTCCGGCGGGAAAGGAAAGTGATTTCCGGATATTGGGGCAAAAAAGCACGCCGGGTGAAGCTCCGCTCCACCCGGCGTGCGTATGTGTGCTTTCTATCAGCGGGCAGCGAACCGCGCGCCTATCAGGACTCAGTCATTGACTGTGACCACGTTGTCCGCGACGACGGCGGACGCCTCACCATCCGGCTGCACCGTCTCCATATACGTGCCGGTGCCGCCTATGTAGGGATTCATCTCACGCGCTTTGAGCGTAGCGTAAATGCCCGCGCAAGCCACCATCATTGCGATGAGCAGGCCCCACAAAACTGCGATCTTGGTCTTTGCCATGACAGATTCCTCCTTTAAGAAATCAAAAGTGTTGTTTGTTTTTTATCTCCTCTGCGTTCCGCTTTCCACACTTCCCACACACATGGCAACAGCCGCTGTGGCGAATCGGAACGAAGCTTGTCGAACTTTGTTATTTTCTTATCAACTGCATTGTAGCGCTTTTCAACCCATTTGAAAAGCCCATTTTTGCATTTCTACTTTTTTAACAAAGCAGTTTTATTTTTAACGTTACGTTTTTGTCAAATTGACGAAGCGCAAAAACACCGGGCGAAGCAAAGCCTCGCCCGGCTGGAAATGAACTGTATTTGCTATGCAAAAGCATAGCAAAATAAGAAATGTGCCATTTCCTCGCCCCTGCGGGGCAACCGGAAATGATGCACAAAAACTTCATACACCGGCATTTGTGCTTTTTCGTGGTACAGCACGCATGCATGAAGTTTTATGCCTGTGTCAGCGCCTGAACAATGCGTTCAAACTGCATGCTGTGCGACGCCTTGACGAGCACGCAGTCGCCCGGCTGCAGCAGCTCGTCGAGTGCCGGGAGCAGCGCGTCGAGCGTGTCAAACGACGCGGTCACAACGGCGGGGTTCGCCGCGGCGGCACCGGCGGCAATGTTTTTCGCCAGCTCTCCGCAGGTGATCACGAGCGACACACCGGCCTCCGCCGCGCAGACGCCGGTCTCGCGGTGCAGGGGCGCGGCGTCCGCGCCGAGCTCGCCCATGTTGCCGAGAATGGCCACCCGGCGGCCTGCCGGGAGCGTGGCCATGGAGCGCAGCGCCGCCGCCGTGGAGTCGGGGTTGGCGTTATAGCAGTCGTCGATGACCGTATAGCGCGCCGTGCGCATGACGCGCGCGCGGCTGCCGACCGGCTGATAGGCCGCGATGCCGCGGATGATCTCATCATCCGTCAGGCCGTATTCGATGCCGACAGCCGCGCCCTCGAGCGCCGCATAGACCATGTGCTGCCCATAGGCGGAAATACGCACCGGGATGCGCCGCGTGCCCGCGACGATCGTGCAGGTGCTGCCCTCGTCGCCGAGGTCGCGCACGTCGACCGCGCGCACGTCACAGCCGGCCGAGAGGCCGAACGTCACCTTGCGCTGGCGGCAGGTCATGGCACGCAGCAGGTCGTCGTCCCCGTTGCAGAAGGCGACGGCGTCATCCGGCATGGTGTCGAGCACGGAGGTCTTTTCCTGCAGGACGCCGCGGCGGTCGCGCAGAAACTCCAGATGCGCGTGGCCGATGATCGTAAAGAGCATGGCCGTCGGCTGCACCATGGCGGCCAGCGGCGCCATGTCGCCGAAGTGCGACACGCCCATCTCGACGACCGCGGCCGCATGCTCCGGCTCGAGCCGGAAGAGCGTGAGCGGCACGCCGAGCTGATTGTTGAAGTTCTTCTCGGTTTTCAGCGTATTCCAGCGCTGCGAGAGCACGGACGCGACCATTTCCTTGGCCGTCGTCTTGCCGACGCTGCCGGTCACGCCGAGGACCGAGATGGCAAAGCGGGCACGGTAAGCGCGTGCGAGCGCTTCCAGCGCGGCGGCCGTGTCCGGCACGCAGATGACCGGACGGGTCTCCCCCGCCGGGACGCGCTGCGCAAGACAGCAGACAGCGCCAAGGTCGAACGCCTTGCCGATATAATCGTGCCCGTCCACCCGCTCGCCGGGTATGGCGGCAAAGAGCGCGCCGGGCGTGATGGCGCGGCTGTCGATGACGACGCCGGTCACGGGCGCTGTCCCGTCGCCCGAGAGCACGCCGCCGGTAATGGCGGCAATGTCCGATACACAGTAACCCGTCATCGACTCACTTGTGCAGCGCGGCTGCGATGATCTGCTCGCACAGCTCGCTGTAGCTGATGCCGACGGCGGCGGCCTCCTGCGGCACGAGACTGGTGGGCGTCATGCCGGGCAGGGTGTTGATCTCGAGGAACCAGAGCTCGCCCTCCGCGTCGAGGATGAAATCCGCACGGGAATAGGCCGACAGGTTCAGCGCGTGGAACACCGTGAGCGCAGCATCGGCCAGACGCTGCTCGGTCTCGGCCGGGATCTCAGCCGGGGTGATCTCTTTGGCGGCACCGGGCTGATACTTGTTGCGGTAGTCATAAAAGCCTTCGGCCGGGATGATCTCGATGCTGGGCAGGGCCTTGTCGCCGAGGATGCCGATCTGCACCTCGCGGCCGCGGATGTACTGCTCGATGAGGATGCGGCTGCCCTCGCGGGCGGCCGCTTCGAGCGCGGCGCGCAGCTCCTGCTCATCATTGGCGATGGACACGCCGATGCTCGAGCCGGAATCGTCCGGCTTGACGACGCAGGGCAGCTTTACCTGCGCGCAGACGGCGTCGATGTCCATGCCGTCGCTCTCGACGAGCATCCACGCCGGGGTCTTGACGCCCAGCGGCGCGACGACGCGCTTGGTCAGGTCCTTGTCCATGGCGATGGCGCTGCCGAGGTAGCCGCTGCCGGTATAGGGGATGCCGAGCAGGTCGAGCGTTGCCTGCACGCGGCCGTCCTCGCCGGTGCGGCCGTGCAGGGCCAGAAACACGATGTCCGCCATGGCGCATACCTCGAGCACGTGTGCGCCGAACAGGCTCGGGCTGCGGAGCTTGCGCTGCGCGCGCACGCTCTCCAGATCCGGCGCGCTCTCATCGATGTGCGTGCCGCCGAGGGCCGGCGGGTTGTCAAAGATCGCAGCGATGTCGCCGCTATAGTCCTCAAGGCCGAAAAACATATCCAGCAGCACGACCTGGTGGCCGCTCTCCTGGAGCGCGCCGGCAATTTTCGTGCCGCTTGAGATCGAGACGTTGCGCTCGGGGCTCAGGCCGCCGCAAAGAACTGCAATTTTCATTGGGAATACCCCCTTCGTTTTCTCATACGACCGTCTCAGAACGGTATTGTTTGATTATATCACACTATGCACTTGCATTCAAATATAGAATTCCCGAAAAAAGGGCGTGAAAGTTGCGCCATTGTGTGCTATACTCCTAATGTTACAGGAAAGGACGGAAAAGAGCCATGCATTATGTCGTGATGGATCTGGAATGGAATCAGGCGATGAGTTCCAAATCCTCCGTATTCAACAAGCTGCCCATTCATCTGCGCGGCGAGATCATTGAGATCGGCGCGGTGAAGCTCAACGAGGACATGACCCCCGGCGAAGAATTTCAGATCGATGTCAAGCCCATGTACTTCAGGCGCATGCACTACAAGGTCAAAAAGCTCACCGGCTTCGACCGCGAGCGGCTGGCTGCCGGCGTGAGTTTTCCGGAAGCACTGGCGCAGTTTCGCGCCTGGTGTGGGGACGATGTGACGTTTCTCACCTGGGGCTGCGACGATCAGGGCATCCTCGAGCAGAACATCATCATTCATGATCTGGACTGGGACTGGATCGCCGGCTGGATCAACCTCCAGCTCATCTATAACCTCCAGACCGACGGCGACCGCAACCAGAAATCGCTTGCGACCGCGATGGAGCACTTCGCCATCGAGCAGACGCGCATCGCGCACGATGCGCTCGGCGACGCGTACAACACCGCGCTCGTATGCACGCACCTGAACATGGAGAAGGGGCTGGCCGACTATCATGACGCCGCGCAGAAACTCACGGCCCGGCTGCCGAAGGAACACCACGGCGAGAATAACGGCCCCGACCCGATCGAGCACGTCGCGTCAGAGTCCTACCCCACGAAGTCAGAGCTCTTCGGTGACGCCGCGTTCGTCACGCCCTGCTGCCCGCTGTGCAGCGGTGAGGTGCAATACAGCAAGTGGGTCAACCAGGGCGACCAGCGCTACATGACGCTCGGCGAATGCCCGACGGACGGCAAGCTGCTCGTGCGGCTGAAGTTCCGCAAGGCGGACGACTGCACCTGGAGCGCCACGCGCCTGACCTATCAGGCGACGGACAGCATGGAGAGCTACTACAAGGCCAAGGCGGCCCAGCCGCGCAAGCGCGGCCGCGGCAAATCCCGCCGCCGGCCGGCCAAGACCGCGCAGTCAGCCCCGCAATAAAGCATAAGCAAGCGCAAACCCGCGGCCCCGGTACTGAGTACCGGGGCCGCGGGTTTTGTATGTTCTTATGCGTGCTGGGTCTGCGCTTCGAAATAGGCGCGGGTCGTGTTCGCATCGTAGAGGATGCGGGCCTTGAGCGCATCGACGGAGCCAAACTTCTGCTCCGGGCGCAGGAACTTATAAAACTCCAGACGCACCTGGCGGTTATAGAGATTGCCCTCATAGTCGAGAATAAAGCTCTCGACGCTCACGCGCTGGCCGCCGCTGACCGTCGGCCGCACGCCGACATTCGTAACGGCGCAGTGCTCGCTGCCGTCATCGAGATACACCTTCGCGGCATACACGCCGTGACGCGGCACGAGCACACCATCCGGGAACTGCATATTGATCGTGGGCGTGCCCATCTTCGTGCCAAGGCGATAGCCATAGTGCACTGTGTCCGACAAGGTGTGCGGATGGCCGAGAAAGGCGTTGGCGCGCTCGACCTCACCGTTTTCGAGCAGCTCGCGGATGTAGGTGGAGCTGACGACGCGGCCATCGAGCGTGACAGCAGGAATGACGTCGCAGCCAAGGCCGTGCTCGGCGCAGTAGGCGGCGAGCTTTTCCGCCGTGCCCTCGCCCCGCCAGCCGAAGCTGAAGTCATGCCCGACGACGAACGCCGCCGCATCCATCTCATCGACGAGCGTCTGGATGAACGTCTGCCACGGCATCTGCATGACCGCGCGGTCAAAGTGGATAAAGACCACGCTCTCGATGCCGAACAGGCGGCGGATGAGCTCCTCGCGGCCGTGGGCGCTGTTGATGAGCGGGACCTCCGTGCCGCGCACGAGCGTGTCCGGGTGCACGTCAAAACTCATGACCGTGGGGATAGCGCCCATTTCTTCCGCGCGCGCGACCGTGCGGCGCATGAGCGCGGCGTGGCCGATATGAATTCCGTCAAAAAAGCCCAGGGCAATGACACGTTTCTGGTTTTCCATACGTCAAGAAACCTCGAAAAAACTTTTGATCGTGACGGCCGTGCCGTCCGTGACCTGCGCCAGCAGGAGAAACGCCCCCGACGCAGCATAGATGCGGTAAGTCCCGTCCGGCGCGCTGAGCGTGAACGGATTTCCGCAGCGGGCAAGGCGCTCCGCCTTCGCGTCAACAGTGACCTGCGGCGCGTCCGGCCAGAGGCTGTCCACCGACAGGAGCAGGCGCTGCGCCGCCTCGCGCGGCAGCGCACACAGCTCGTCCATGGTGTGCGCATCCTCCACGCGATACCCGCCGACCTCCGTCCGGCGCAGGGCGCTCATCACGCCGCCGCAGCCGAGGGCCGCGCCGATATCGTGGCAGAGCGTGCGGATGTAGGTGCCCTTCGAGCAGCGGACGCGCAGAACATAATCCCCGTCCGCCTCGCCGAGCACGGTCAGCTCCTCGATGGTGATCGGGCGTGCCTTGCGCGTGACCTCGCCGCCGCGGCGGGCGATCTCATAGAGCTTTTTTCCATCGACCTTGAGTGCCGAATACATCGGCGGCACCTGCAGAATCTCGCCGCGAAACTGCGGCAGCATCGCCTCCAGCTCCGCGCGGGTGACGCGCCGGTCGCAGCGGCTGAGCACCGTTCCGGTCGTGTCCTGCGTGTCGGTCGTGAGGCCGAGGCGCAGGTGCGCCTCATAGCACTTGCTGTGATTTTCAGAGAACGACACCGCGCGCGTCGCGCGGCCGGCGAACACGACCAGCAGGCCGGTCGCCATCGGGTCGAGCGTGCCGGAATGGCCCATGCGCCGCTCACCGAGCACACCGCGGAGCTTGGCCACAACGTCGTGGCTTGTCCAATCCGCGGGCTTATCCACCA
>OGDY01002444.1_pt1 | contig 17158 bp, 16 predicted proteins | sample 1570341 | NCBI WGS metagenome assembly OGDY01 (sample SAMEA2581972, study PRJEB24529) | metagenome | biome: Human gut stool | place: China | collected 2011 | reverse complement strand
ATGATGGCCGTGATAAAGAAGGATACAATAGAAATGGATTTGATATAACACCAATACACAAAAATGGAACAAGATATGATAATGAAGGCTTTGATTATTGGGGCTATGATAAAGAAGGATATAATAGAAAAGGGTTTAATGGACAAGGAATGCATAGAAATGGAACAAGATATGATAATGAAGGCTTTGATTGTGGTGGCTTTGATAAAGAAGGATATAATAGAAGACACTTTAACCAAAAAGGAATGCATAGAAATGGAACAAGATATGATAATGATGGTTTTGATTATTGGGGTGATGATAAAGATGGATATAATAAAAATGGATATAATAGAAAAGGTTATAATAAAGAAGGAATATATATAAACTATGGTATTTCTGGATTTGATATAAATGGTTATGATGAAGAAGGCTTTGATAGAAGACACTTTAACGAACAAGGAATGCATAGAAATGGAACTAGATATGACTACTATGGTTATGATAAAGAGGGCTATGATAAAGATGGATTTAACAAAGAGGGATGTGACAGAGAAGGCTTTGATAAAAATGGCCTAAATAAACAAGGATTAACTAAAAAACAATACCAAGAAAGAAAAGATCAACAAATAAGGAATTATTTAGGACTTAAAGATAAAGCAAAAAAACTAGGAAAAGGTGAAATGGCATTAGAAGACTATGTTAAATGTTCAAAAACATCAATTGACGATTTAATAGTTTTTGCAAAAAAAGAAAAGATGAATGCAGATGTTATAAGAGGTTTATATAAACACAAAAAATTATATGCAATATATAAAAAGCCTTTTGTAAAAGCAAATTATTTAAAATCTACAACATTGATTATTAATGGACAAGAAGTGAAACCTACAGAAGAAGATGTAGATAAATGTGTTGAATATTTAAAAGTAAATGATTCATTAATTTGCGAAAAAACTGTTAAAGATACAGTTAGAGGTTATTTAAAAGGTGAAATTGACATTACTATAAAAGATGGAGAACTAAAAAAACAGTTAGAAGAAAATAATATTGCTGAAGGTGAATATGAAAATAAGCAAGATTTAGTAGAAGAAATTGTAGGGCAACAAAATAAAATTAAATTACAAGAAAACGAGATAGCAGAACTAAAAAGTCGAAACAAAGGAGAAATTTAGATGAATAGTATTATTGAATATAAGAGAGGTTTTATTTTTAAAATAAAAGATTTTTTTAGAAATTTATTTAAAAGAAAAAAAGAGACAAGTACAGTAAGATCAGAAATATTAGGATTAAATAATGAAGGAAAAAATTCTAAAGATAATAATTTTTTTAATAATGTTAAAGTAGATACAAGTGATATTGATAATTTCATTGATAAAAAGAATTTTCTTGAATATATAGATGGAAATGTTGAAGCATTAAATAAGTTATCAGTTGATAGATTAAAAAAATTAAAAGAATATTATGATGGGATTATTCAAAAAAATGATAAAATAATAGAAGAATTAAAAAAATCATCATAGAGAAAGGCTAAAAATTAAAGAAATGAAGAGGATATATTATGGCATTAGTCGTGAATGTATATTAATATGAAAAGTGACCTTTGAAATACAGGGTCACTTTTCATGTTTTAAAATTAGTTATTTATTCTCATCAATTTTTGCATACTTTTTAAGTTTCTCATAAACAAGATAGTTAACGGTACCAGCAGGAAAATGACCATTTTTATCCTTCTTACCAGCAGGAACACCAGTCAAAACCTCAATACCCTCCTCAATTGTAGAAACTGCATAAACATGGAACAAACAATCTTTAACAGCAGAAACAATTTCATCAGAAAGTTGCAAATTATCAACATTTTGAACAGGAATCATAACACCATGTTCACCAGTCAAACCACGCATTTTACAAATTTGAAAATAACCCTCAATTTTTTCATTAACACCACCAATAGGTTGGATTTGACCTTTTTGATTAACTGAACCAGTAACAGCAATGGCTTGATTTATAGGTATTCCAGAAAGACTAGAAAGCAAACCATAAAGTTCAGTACTAGAAGCACTATCGCCATCAACACCATTATACAATTGTTCAAAACAAATACTTGCAGTTAAGCACAAAGGAATATCTTGTGCAAACATTTCGCCCAAATATCCAGATAAAATTAGAACACCCTTAGAGTGAGTAGAACCAGAAAGTTCAACTTCTCTTTCTATATTTACAATTCCATTTTTACCAGTATATGTGTTAACTGTTATTTTTGCAGGTTTACCAAATGAGTAATCACCAATTGTTAAAATTGTTAAACCATTTATAGTTCCAACCTCAAAACCAGTTGTATCGATTAATAAAGAATGGTCTTTTATCATTTCCATATATTTTGTATCAAACTTTTTAACTCTTTCAATTCTTTCTGCTAAAGCCTTGTCAACAAATTCTGCAGTTACAACTTTTGACTTTGACATTTTAGCCCATGTTGCGGCCTCACCGGCAACTTTTATTAAATCATCAAATCTTGTAGATAATTTTTTATGACTTCCAGCAAGTTTTGAAGCATATTCAATTAATCTTGCCATAGCATCTTTGTCAAGGTGTGGAAGTTGTTCGGCTTCACAGAAACCGTGAATTATTTGAGCCAATTTATTTGCATTTTCATTATTTAAAGGTGCATCATCTTCAAATTCAACTTTTATTTTAAACAATTTTCTAAAATCTGAGTCCATTGCCAAAAGTGTTTGATAAATGGTAGAGTTTCCAATTAAAATAACTTTTAAGTCTAATGGAATAGGTTCAGGTTTTAAAGAAACCATTACCATAGATGCGCGTTGGTCTGTTGTATTTTCTATACTTATTTCTTTAACTCTTAATGCTTTTTTTAATGCTTCATAGCAGAAATTATTTTGTAATAAATCTTTTGCTTGGAAAATGATGTAACCACCATTTGCTTGTTGTAAAAGACCTGGCTTTAACATTGTATGGTCTGTTTTTAATGAACCATAGTAATTTTCGTATTCAAGTGTACCGAAAATGTTATGATAAGAGTAGTTTGAATCCATTATAACAGGTGCACCTTCTGTGTTAGAGTTATCAACAAATAGGTTTACTCTATAATTTAAAGATGGGTCTTGTTTTCTTTGAGCAGGATTCATTTGTTGTTGTTTTTCTTTTTCTTTGTCTTCGTCAACAAAATATGAAACATTTTTTAGAACATCTTGTTTAACATCATTTAAAAATTTCGTTATTTTTTTATTTCTCTTGAATTGTGATTTTAAGTAATTAATGTGAACATTAATTGTAAGTAGGGCAATATTTGATTGCCATTCAGATATTTTTTTATCTGATTGTCTTTCTATAATTTTAATTTGTTCAATTGCGTCCATAATTTGTGCTTGAACAATTGAAGATTTTTCTTCATATACTTGTTTTATTTCGTCATCTAGTTTGTCAAATTCTTCTTCGTCAATGGCTTTTCCGTTTACAATTGGCATCATATAAATACCATTTTGAGAAGATTTTACTTGAAAATTATGTTTTGATGCATCTACATTTAATTTGTCTAAAATGCTAGAACGTTTTTCTTCAAATTCTTGTTTAAGTAGTGCTTTTTCTTTTTCAAAATCGTTTGCATTAAATGTTTTTTTGATATCTTTTTTTACTTCTAAAATGAAACCATCCATTGCATTTTTGAATTCTTTTCCTTGACCTGCAGGAAGTGAAACTGCAATTGGTTCGTTTGGGTTGTCAAAATTGTAGATGTAGCACCAGTCATTAGGTGTTTTTTGTTTTTTTGATATTTTATTTAGATAGTTTTTTGTGTACATTGTTTTTCCAACGCCACTTGGTCCTTCTATATATAGGTTATATCCTTTTACATCTACTTGTAGACCGAATTCAAGTGCTTTGATTCCGCGTTCTTGACCGATTCCTGTTGTTATATCTTTTAATTCTTGTGTGGTTTCAAAGTTGAATATGTTTGAATTACATGTCATTTTTAAATCTTTAAAATTTAATTCGTTTTTGTTTTTCATTAGTTTTCCTCCAAAAATTTTTTCTTTTATTGTGTCCATTTTTTTTAGTATTATTTACTACTGATATTTTATATTAGTTGTTGAAATTTGTAAAGATTTGTAACAAAAATTTAATATAAAAATATATTAAAAATTTATATTTTATTTGTTATTACTGAAATAACAATAAAAATATTGACATTTTATGTTAATTTGTGATATAATAAAAATGTAATAGGTGATAAAGAAGCCTTTGAAATTAACAATTTCGGAGGCATGGTCCTCCGAATAATTATAAGGAGGAAAAAATTATATGACAACATTAGAAAAAGCTAAAAAAGGAGAACAGCTGACGGGAAAAGAATTAGAGGAATTAGGATTTGAATACAAATCCTCACTTATTCCTGAATACAGCAAAAATGGTGTAAAGTTTTCATATTATGGAGGAGAGCTTTGTGAGTTAACTATAGATGAAGAACCTATAGAAAATTTATTCGACATACCGGAAGCGAGAGGCATAGATGATGAGCTATGTTATAGAATAACAGCTGAACAGTTGAGTTTTGCGTACGAAAAAGCGGGAATCATCTAAAAAAAATAAAAGTGGCTGGTGAATACTAGCCGCTTTTATTTTTTTACAGTTGTATTACATTTGTATTACAATATTAAAAATTATTTACAACAATTATATAGTGTGATAAAATCTTTATAAATCTTATAATATATAAAGGAGGTCCAAAAAATGGATGAATTAGAAGATGAGGTAAAAAATCAAAAAGTTGAAAAATTTAAAAAAAGATTTAGAAAAAGTGAAAAATTACCATCACGTATTTTAGATACCTTTGACCATGCTCCAACAGAGAGTGAATTTAAAAAAATTTTAGCAGGTGAAGGAAAGACTTATTTTGGAATCGGCTCAATGAATATTGAATTAGATGGAAATTGCTTTGATGTAAGATATTGCGATTTGAGCAAAGAAGTAGATGAAAATGGTAAAAAACCAACTATTCCAGAAGTGTTTGAAAAACAACTTGGTGAAAAAGTAAATGACGAAGAGTTAGACGATATACTTATTGGTAAATTTGAAAGAGGAGAATATAAAATTTTTGGAACTACTGAAAATGGTCATAAATCTGAACAAGGTGCACCAATATTAAATATTAAAAGAAAAACAAATGAAATAAATAAAACAAATGAGCATGTAGAAAACGAAAGTAATAAGGAAAAATTTGAAAAAGACTTATTAAGTCAAAATATTACAGAAAAATATTTAAATATGCCAAGAGAAGAATTAGAAGAAAAATTTGGAAGTGAATTTTTGAAGACTGTTGATTTTGGAAGCCAAAATAATAATAGTCATCAATATGAATTATTTGAACATATATTAAGAACAGTTGATAGTGTTAATACAGATAAACTTTCTGAAAAAGATGCATTAAAAGTTAAAGTTGCAGCCTTTTTCCATGACATTGGAAAACCAAATGTTGCTCAATTAAATGAAAAAACAGGACAAACTCAATTTATAGGTCATGCAAAGCAATCAGCAGAAATAGCAAAAGATATACTTGGTAATATAGGCTATAATGAAAAAGAAATAGCAGAATTAAGTTTCTTAATTCAAAGTCATGATGATTTTATTCCAATTGCTAAAAAAGAAGATATTACAGAAGAAAGAATTTCAAAAGTATTGGCATCTACAATGAAGAAAGCAGAAAATTATGAACCAACAATTTCAGATTTTAAAAAATTAATGGAATTATGCAAAGCAGATGCAATGGCACAAAATAAAGTAATTGAAAAAAATGGAGAAATTGTTGATACACAAGAGAATAGAATTGAAAGATTAAATGCTATAGAAGAAATATTACCAAAAGCAATTATCTTAAAACAAGAAAATGAAATAGCAAAATTAGAAAAACAAAAAGTAAACTTCAAAAATGGACCAACTCCTATTGAAAAAAATGGCAAAATTGTAAATCAAAAACAAATAGATATATGGAATGAAATGTCAGAAGAAGAAAAAGAAGAAAAAGTAGTAGGTATTGATGAAAAAATAAATGATTTAAGAGAAGAAGAAGCAAAATTATTAGAAACAGGAACTATGGAAACACCATCAAAAGTGGAAGAAGATATGCATGAAAAGAAAGCAATGAAACTTGAAGCAAGTAAAGAAGAGTCAAAAGCGTTAAGTAAAGAGTTGCAAGAACTAGAAAAAGAAAGTCAAAAGACGAATGGAGAAAAATAATATGGATAATAACAAATGTTTAATAACAATAAAAGAAAATTTTTTTAAAAAAATCATAAGAAATTTAAAGAATATATTTAAAAAAGAAAAAAATGTTGAAGATACAAAAAAAGTTGATGCAAATAATTATGAATTTGATATAATGAATAGAAAAAGAAAATTTTTGGATAGTGTAAAAATTGAAGAAAATTCAGAAATTGTTTATTTGAAGATAAAACTAGAAAATGGTGAAATAAGAGCTATTGACTTAACAGATGAACAAATTGATGAATTACAAAAGATTTATGATAAAGAAATAGAAGAGAAGAAAAATAAAATTAATAGATTAAAAAATGTTGCATAATTTTTTGAAGTAGTAATAGTAGATAAGAATAAAATAAAAAGAATATATTAAAAAAATTAAATTCTTAAAATCGAGTAAGCGAGCATGTCCTTTACAGGATAATGCTTGCTTATTTTTTGTGATTAAGCAAATTCTATTTCAATAGACTGATGGATTGCCTTTTCACTATTTTTAGGTAATGGTATAAATGAGAAATTAGGTTTAGATACCTTTTCCTTATCTTGCTTTAAAACTAAGAAGATTTTATATATACTTTCTTAATCACAATATGACCAAGTATTCAAATTTCTTCAAAAATATTGCAATATTTCATTAAAAAATATATAATAAAAAACGAAAAGATGAGGGAAAATTGTTTACATCTTAAAGAAGGAATGTGATAAATATGAATAAAACAAAAAGAAAAATATTCGAAACATCAATGAAACTATTTGCAGAAAAAGGATATGATGCAACAAGCATAGAAGAAATAACAGCAACAGTAGGAGTCGCAAAAGGAACACTATACTATCATTTTTCAAGCAAAGAAGAAATATTTAACTTCTTAATAGAAGAAGGAATAAAACTATTACAAAACAGTATCGATATAAAAACAGAAAAATTAGATAACTACATAGACAAAATAAAAGCAATAGTATTAATAGAAATAAAAATAGTAAATAAATATGAAGATTTTATAACAATATTACTAAGTCAATTTTATGGAAAAGAAGCAAGAAACAAAATGTGCCAACAACATGTTTTTGAATATATTGGAAAAATCGAAAAAATTGTAGCAGAAGGAATGAAAAAAGGCGAAATAAAGCAGGGGGACCCAAAAGTAATAGCATCAGAAATTTATGCATTAATTGCTTCAACATTAGTATATAAAATGAAAAACGGAAATGAAATTGATATAATAAAAACATACAAAGAGTTTGAAAAAACATTAGTAGAAGGACTTAAAGCAAAATAAAATGAAATTGAAAAACGAGGCTTTAATCCCTAAAAATAAAAATGTAACAAAAATGTAATATTTCTGTAACCAAAATGTAAACTAAAAAAACTGCAATTCTATTGTAGTTTTTTGTTTTATATTGTATAATTATAAAAGAAACAGTAAAAGCAATAAAGCGTAAGATAAAGGAGGTTGTTTACAATGTCAAAATCAGGCATAGTAAACGTGAGAATGGTAATCACGGAAGAGAAAATCTTATCAAATATAGAAAAAGTCCAAAAAATGATAAATCCTAAGAGCAAGAAGCAAATTGTTCAATTGGATGAGGACACATATTTCAAAGATTTAATAGAATCAATAAAAACATATTTAATTGAATATCCTAAAAAGAAAAACTTCCCTAGCAGTGTATATAAAGCCGCTTATGGATTAGTTGAGTTTGCTACAAATCAATTCGAAGAAAATACAAAAAGAATTGAAGAATTGATTAGACAAAGAGAGCAAAATATTGCTTTAGCAGGACAATTAAAAGAAATTATAGAAGATGTTGACAACAAAGAAGAAGGATGGAAAGATAGTATAAAAGCAGCAGAACAAGACTTTTCTGAAGATATTATAGATACTTTAAATATACTAGGAAAATGCAAAACAAAAACATCACAAAATTATATGGATGCTATGAAATTGTTAAATGCAAGAGTAAATAATCTAGAATCAAATTTACATATTGAAATTGATATGGAAAGAATTGAGGATAGATCAAAAGCATTAAGTTACATTGGAATAGAAGTTGCAGATGCATTAAAAACAATTCCTACACCAGTTGAAGAACCTGTAAAAGTAGAAAATGTTGAGGAACAACAAGAGGTTTCTACACAAAAGTCTAAGAGGGTTCAAAAGGTACAAGAAGTACAAAAAGTACAAAATGTAGAGCAAGTTGTGGAAGAACAACAATCTCAAGAACAATATGTTCAAGAAACTACTTTTGAGAAGAAACCATCTTTGTGGCAAAGAATTAAAAATAGTAAAGTTGTTAGAGCAATTAGATATGCAATGAAAATTAAAGTTGTTTTACAATATCCTGCATTACCAGAAGGTAGAGGAGAAAATTATTAATATAGTATATAAGAACTCAGAGTTTGAACTTTGAGTTCTTTTTTATATTCTAGGAAAGTTATCATAGTATGATGAATTTCCTAGAATATAAATATGGCAGAATTATAACTGAGGTTGTGAATTGTAATAGCTATTTAGTAAAAGTTACTATAATTTTATAATTTTTTATAGAATAAATACAAAAAATGTGGTAAAATATTAAAAGTATCAATTTAAGAAAGAAAAAAATGAATATTATGGAAGGAATGAAACCAAAAATGAAAAAAATAGAATTACTAGCTCCAGCAGGCTCATTTGAAAAAGCAAAAACTGCATTCAAATATGGAGCAGACGCAGTATATTGTGGAACATCATCACTATCATTAAGGACAAGAGCAGACATGAATAATGATGACCTAATAAAAACAATAAAATACGCACATAGCATTGGAAAAAGAGTGCACGTAACACTAAATATATTTGCATGGGATGATAAATACGAAGAAATAATAGAAATGGCAAAAATTCTAAATGAAGTAAAGCCAGATGCAATAATAGCAGCAGATGGAGGAGTAATAGAAACATTAAAACAATATGCACCAAATGTTCCAATACATGTAAGCACACAAGCAAATATTGTAAGTTTACGTGATGCAAACTTTTGGTATAAAAATGGAGCCAAAAGAGTAATAATGGCAAGAGAAATTAATAAAGAACAATTAAAATACATAATGGAAAATAAACCAAAGGACTTAGAAGTAGAAATGTTTGGACATGGTTCAATATGTTTTGCATTTTCTGGAAGATGCTTTTTAAGTGACTTTATGTGTGGAAGAAGTGCAAACTTAGGTGATTGTGCACAAAGTTGTAGATGGTCTTACAATTTATATGCAGAAGAAAAAAATAACCCAGGACAATTCTATCCAATTGAAGAAAGTGAAAATGGAACAAGTATCTTTTCATCAAGAGATTTATGCTTAATTAAAGAACTTCCAGAAATAATAGATATGGGTGTTGATAGTTTAAAAATCGAAGGAAGGCTAAAAACAGAATATTATATTGCAAGTGTAATAAATGTTTATAGAAATGCAATTGATGATTATATTAATGACCCAGAAAATTATGATTATACAAAATATATGAAGGAAATTGAAAAAGTAAAAACAAGAGAATTTACAACATTCTATTTCAATGATAGAAATAATAAAAATATTCAAGACTTAAGTGGTAGACAATATAATGATAAATATGAATTTGGTGGAAAGATATTAGAATACCAAGAAGAAAAATCAGTAATTGAAATAAAGAATAAACTTGCAGTTGGTGATACAATAGAAATTATAATTCCAAATAGACTAGAACCAGAAACATTTGAAATTACAAAATTATGGGATGATGAAACAGGTGAAGAAATTGACAGTGTTAGCCCAGGTGTTAAAGGACAAAAGGTTCTAATGAAGTTACCAATTAAATGTGAAGAAGGATGGATATTAAGAAGAAAAAAATAATAATTATAAATAATAAAAAAGAGATATTTGGAGTTGAACTCCAATAATCTCTTTTTTAGTCTTCATCTTCTAATAATAAATTTAATATTTTTGGATATATCTTAGAAGCATTTTTGTTCCAATTATCAACTATTTTTTTAGCTCTTTCGCGAGAACCTGCAAATGTTCTAACTTCAAATATTGTTTCGTTTTTTTCTATTACTCTACACTTTATTGTATAATCATTTTCACTTCTAGGAATAAATTCTGCAGAAATAGAAGTTTCATCAGCAATTGAAGAAAATTCCTCTTTTAAAACATTGTCTGCTTTTAATTTTAATATTCCAGGTAATACGTCTATTGTAAGAGAAAGTGCATTTTTTCCTTCACTTGTTATTTTTAGTACAGATTCTTCATCTTCATCTTTTGTGAATAAACCAACCAATTTGGAATCCAATAAATCTGTTAGGACTTCTTTAAAATAAAAATAATTTACATCATTTACAGAAGAAATAATTTTATATAAACCATCTTCTAAAACACCATTTGGAAAATGATTTAAAATATATAAAATTAACACTTTATTTTCAGCCAAAGCAGTTGTATTATCTGAACTAGACATAATATAACACTCCTTACTTTGTTTGATTTTTTAGAATTATATCATAAAAAAATAAAAAAGTAAATTTTTTTTTAATATTCTGTTTAAAAATGAACAAAATAGTTATATAATGTTATAGAAAAATGAGAATGGTAATAAAAACATTCTTAAAAACATAACCAAAATTAACAAATTTGGTAAACAAAAGGAAAGGATGATTCAAAATGAAAAAAGGAAAAGTAGTTTTAGTAGGAACAGGCTTTGTTGGTATGAGTATGGCATACACAATGCTAAACAGAGGGGGCGTAAGTGAACTTGTATTAGTAGATATAGATAAAGACAAAACAATAGGTGAACAAATGGATTTATCACACGGATTACCATTTGCACCACAAAAAATGGTAATAAAAGCAGGAGATTATGATGAATGTAAAGATGCACAAGTTGTTGTAATAACTGCAGGTATTGCACAAAAACCAGGTCAAACAAGATTAGAACTTGCAGAAACAAACACAAGAATAATGAAAAGCATTACTCAAAGTATAATGGCAAGTGGATTTAATGGTGTAATTATAGTTGCAAGTAATCCAGTAGATTTAATGACATACGTAGTTTCAAAAGTATCAGGACTTCCAAAAAATCAAGTATTTGGTTCAGGAACTGTTTTAGATACTGCACGTTTACGTTATATAATGTCAGATTATTTAAAAGTATCTAGTAAAAATATTCATGCATATATAATGGGAGAACATGGAGATTCATCATTTGTTCCATGGAATCACGCTTATGTTGGATGTAAAAAAATGAAAGATGTTATGAAAGATGGACATCATCCTATAAAAGATTTAGATAAGATACATCAAGATGTTGTAAATGCAGCATATGAAATTATAAATAAAAAGAAAGCAACATATTATGGAATTGGTATGGCTCTAAGTAAAATTGTAAAATCTGTATTGGATAATGATAATTCTATTTTGACAGTTTCTACTTATTTAAAAGATGGCGAATATGGTCAAGATGATATTTTCATTGGCGTTCCTGCAATAATTAATGGTAAAGGAGTTCGTGAATTATTAAATCTTGAATTGACAGAGGATGAACAAGCAAAACTTGATAATAGTTGTAAAATTATTAAAGAGATGAGAGAGCAATCTATTGATAAAATTATAAATGAATAAAATTTTGGAATTGAGGTACAAACTTCAATTCCTTTTCTTTTTAAATTGCAAAATAAAAATGAGTGTCCACAAGTCCCTGAAAAAGGAAATTTAAGGAACGTCCCTAAATCCCTTTTCAAAAAAAATCATAAAATCATCATGATAAAAATACATTTATATAAAGTGCAATGCGAAAGGGTGAGATTATGAAAAAAAATCAACGAAAATTTTCAAAAATAGACAGATTATTAGAAATGCCACAAGAAGTGTATACAGATACACCCAAAATAACAATAACAGGTTTTAACGAAATGATAATAGAAAACTTTAAAGGAATACTAGAATATGAAGATTATTATATTAGAATAAATACTTCACTAGGCATTGTAAATATAAACGGATATGAACTAAAATTAGAAAATATGACAAATGATGATATAAAAGTAAAAGGAAAAGTTGAAAGTATTGATATAGAGAGGAACTTTGATTAAAATATGTTTATTAAAATAATATTTAATTATATAATTGGATATATAAGAATTTCAATAGAAGGTTATTATATAGAAAGATTTATAAATATATGTGGAAATGAAAAAATAACAATATGGAATTTAAAAAGAAACAAAAATGTAAAATTAGAATTGAATATAGGAATAAAAGATTTAAAAAAGGTAGCCAAAATAGCAAAACAAACAAAATGCAAAATAAAAATTATAAAGAAGAAGGGGTTACCTTTTTTATTTAATAGATATAGAAAAAGAAAATTGTTTTTTGTTTTTTTGCTAGTTATAATAATTGGTTTAGGAATTTCTTCAAATTTTGTATGGAATATACAAATAGTTGAAGAGGACAAAGAAAGTATAGAAAATTTATATCAAGATGTTGTAGAAAGTGGACTTGAGATAGGAAAAATGAAATCAAAAATAAACACAAAAGATATTATAAATAAAGTAAGATTAAAAAGAAATGATATTGCATGGATGGGAATAGAATTAAAAGGTACAAATGCCATTGTAAAAGTTGTAAAAGCAACTGCAAAACCAGAAATAGTAGATGATAATGAATATTGTAATATAGTTTCTGATAAGCAAGGAATAATAACAAAAATTAATGCTCAAAATGGAACAATTGCTGTAAAGGTTGGAGATACTGTAAATGTTGGGACAACACTTATAAATGGGTGGATGGAAGGAAAATATACAGGAATTAGATATGTACATGCAAAAGGTGAAATACAAGCAAAAGTATGGCATACAAAAAACAAAAAAATTTTATATAATGCTACGGAAAAAACAGAAACAGGAAATATTGAGAATAAATACCAAATAAAAATTAATAATTTTGAAATAAATTTGTCAAAAAGGCTTTCAAAATTTAAAATTTATGATACAATAGTGCTAGAGAATAAATTTAAGATATTTTCAGATTTTTATTTACCTATTTCTTTAGTAAAAATAACAAATAAAGAAATAAAAGAAGAACAAAAAAACTACAATGCAGAACAAGCAAAAGACTTAGGGATAGAACAATTACAGAAAGAATTGGACAACGAAATAGAAGATAAAAGCAAAGTAGTTAATAAAATAATAAATACATATGAAAAAGAAGATGGAATAGAAGTTTATGTTACATACGAAGTGCTTGAAGATATAGGGACAAATGAAAAAATAGTTTTTTAATCATAAATATACATTTATGATGGGAAGGAAGAACAAAATGGAAGAAAGAAGTTTAAGAATAACAGGAACAAGTACAAATTTTTTTAATAAACTAACAAATACTTTAACAAAAATATTAATACCAACAAAAATAAGCATAAATGGAATGTTAATAAGTATGAAAAGAAATAATTTAATAAAAGCATTCGCAAATTTCAAAAAAGACACAGAAAATTACAATTCAGAAGAATTAGAAAAAAAATATGAAGATGCATATACAGTTTATTTAGAAGCATTAGATAAATATGTTATGGATTCAATTTACAAAAAAGTAAAAAATAATACTGCAACAGAATTTGAAAGAGATGCTCTTGCAAGATATTACGAAGTTACAAGCCTAAAAGAAAAAGAATATATGGATTATAAATATAGAAAACAAAAATATTTATTAGAATTAGACAAAGAAAATGTTACTTTAAATGCAAAAGATAAAGTAAAAGAAAAATATAATAAATTCTATGTAAATAAAATGGACACATTATATAAAGGAATTTTAAAGAATTATTCAATAAAATTAGCAGATACAACAAATATTTATGATTCTTCAAAAGAATGGATTTATGTAAAAATATTCTATACACTAGAAGAATATATAAAATATATATTACCTTTAAAAATGAAAATAAATCCAAAAGAAGAATTTAAAGATATAGTAGATGATTACGAAAAATTTGAAAGTTACACAGTAGGTAAATTAGATACAAAAGACAACATAGAAAAAAATATGATATTACTAGGAATTAGTAGAAAATTATTTACACACAGTATACCATTAATAGTAGCAGAACAATGCTATGAAAAATTGCTAAAAGATGCTAGAATGTTAGTACAAGATACAAAAATGGCAGCAAAAAGAGAAAAAGCATATGCAATGTTAATCAACTTAATAGAAGATTATAATGTACGTTTGCTTTCAACAAAAGTATATTGGGAAGATGTAAAAGAAAGAGAAAATTATAAAAAATATTGGGACAAGTATAAGAAAATATCAAAATTAAAAGACGTTGATTTTGTTGAATACATGAAACAAAAAGAAATACTATTTATAAAAAATGACATGAAAAAGATAGAAAATTCAAAAACTGATTATTCAAAAATAATAAAATATTATAGAAGAAAATTAGTTGATTATGGAGTAATTAGGGAAATTAAAAATTCATGCAAATCTCAGGGAAGATATAATGGTAAAATTATAAAGGAAGATAAGGTGGTAGCGTAAATGTACGAAATTTCATATTTAAATGTTGAAAAAGGACAAGAAGATTGGGAAGCAATAGTAAAAAAAGTATTAGATAAATGTTTTGAGGAAGAAGGATTATTAGACTCAAAATTAATAATGACAATAACTTTTACAACACCAGAAGAAATAAGAAAAATAAATAAAAAATACAGAAAAATAGACAAAGCAACAGATGTATTATCATTTCCTATGTTTGAAAAAGACGAATTAGATGAGAAAATAAAGAACGGAGATTTTCCATACGAAGATGTTTTAGGAGATGTAATAATATCAATTGAAAAGGTTAGGGAACAAGCAGAAGAATATGGACATAGTTTTGAAAGAGAACTAAGTTATATGTTAGTACATGGTTTCTATCACTTGATGGGATATGACCACATTAAAGAAGAAGATAAAAAAATTATGAGGCCAAAAGAAGAAAAAATACTAAATGAATTGAAAATTACAAGAGAATAAAAAGGAGGAGTTTTTCATGAGTAAAAAAGGAATAAGAATATTAATTGCAATATTAATTATTGTAATAATAGGTGCAGGGGCGTTGCTTGCATACAAAATTATGAAAAATAAAAATAATGATACACAAGAAGTATCAGATAGTGAAGAAGAAGAAATATTAACTGCAGAAGTTAAAAATAAGGATATACAAATTTTTAAAGGAACAGATAGACCAATAGCAGTAATGATAGATAACCACAATCAAGCATGGCCACAAGCAGGTTTAAATAAAGCATATTTAGTGTATGAAGCAATAGTTGAAGGTGGAGAAACACGTTTAATGGCATTATTTAAAGGTGTAACTGTAGATAAAATAGGACCTGTAAGAAGTTCAAGACATTATTTCTTAGATTATGCTATGGAAAATGATGCAATATATGCACATTATGGATGGAGTCCACAAGCAGAAAGTGATATAAAACAATACAAGATAAACAACTTAAATGGTATAACAGAAAGTGAAAAAACTTTCTGGAGAGTAAAGGATAAAGCCGCTCCACATAATGCAGTAACAAGTACAACTGCATTACTAAATGCAGCAAAAGCAAAAGGATATAAAACTAAATCTGCAAAAGAAAGTGTTTTAAATTATGTAACAGATGATGTAAAACTTGAAGATGGTCAAGATGCAACAAGTGTTACAATACCACATTCTAACCTTCAAACTGTAAAATATGTTTATGATGAAGAAAACCAAGTTTATAAAAGATATGCACGTAATAAGGCACAAACAGATTGGGATACAGGAGATAATATAACAACTAAAAACATAATAATTACAATGTGTGATAACTATACTTTAACAGATAGTGAAAATAAAGGAAGACAAGGCTTAAAAAATATTGGTACATTTAATGGATATTATATTACAAATGGTAAAGCAATAAAAATTAAATGCATAAAAGAAGCAAGAAATACTCAAACAAAATATGAAGATTTAGAAGGTAATGAAATCAAAGTAAATGATGGAAATACATGGATTAATATTTGTCCAACAGATGCAAAAGTTGAAATAACAGGAACATCATCAACAACATCAAATACAAATAGTAATATGTAGTAAATGCCCTTAAATGGGCATTTATAATTTAAGAAGGGAATGGTAAAAATGATTATTTATGATACTGCAAATAGACTAGCACAAGAAATAAAACAATCTGAAGAATATATTAATTATAAAATGGCAAAAGAAGCATTAAACTTAAATCCAGATTTGAAAAAACAAATAGATGAATTTGAGGCAGCAAGATATGAAGCGCAAGTTACAGCAATGCAAACAGGAAAGAATGATGAAGAAAAAACAAAAAAAATGCAAGACTTATATGTTGCTTTATATGAGAATTCTGATGCTGTAAAATTTTTTGAAGCAGAAACAAAGTTCAATTTAATTTTGGCAGATGTAAACAAAATAATTGGTGATGCAGTAATGGATGTTTTAAAATAGATAGATGGATTGTATATTAATTATTAGTAGAATGAGAGGGGTAATTTATGGAATATATAGTTTTACTAATAATTGCAATTATTATTTTTATAATATTAGGAATAATGTTTGATGTTAATATTAAGAAAATAAAGCAAATTGGCGAAGATAAAGAATTAGATACATTAACACAAAAATATCCGGAAAATATAGAAATATGTAAGTGGTATTTAAGAAAACTAAAAAATGAAAATGTAAAAATTGAAGAAGATGAAAAATCAAATGCAACTTTGTATTTAGTAACAAGTAATAAAATATTTATTGCAAATTTAAAAAATAGTTATACTAGAATACAAACAATTGCACATGAATGTTTACATTCAATTCAAAACAAAAAATTATTATGGTTTAATTGTATATTTTGAATTGAA
>OGDY01002442.1_pt1 | contig 17171 bp, 15 predicted proteins | sample 1570341 | NCBI WGS metagenome assembly OGDY01 (sample SAMEA2581972, study PRJEB24529) | metagenome | biome: Human gut stool | place: China | collected 2011 | reverse complement strand
CCGGCCGCCGCAGTCCGCTGAGAAATGCAGCGTGGGCCCCGGTCACGCTTTGAGTGTTGCGGAAAGTGCGGCACATATGTTACCATAGGAGAAAAGATGACGCGCCGCAGTGTGTCCGATACAGGGAGGGGGCGCGTCGTTTGGACGTATATTTCAAAGATGAGGAGGAACTGCAATGAGGCAGGATATGATCCTGGTGTTGGATTTGGGCAGCGAGGAGAACCCCCGTTTGGCCCGGGAGATTCGCGCTCTGGGCGTTTATAGCGAGATCCACCCCCATGACATCACACTGGAGGAGCTCAAAGCCCTCCCAAATGTGAGGGGAATCATCCTCAACGGCGGGGCAAACCGTGTGGTGGATGGGGTAGAGATCGACGTCAGCAAGGATATCTATAACTATGAGGTGCCCGTCCTCCTGGCCGATCACAAGGGGGACAAGCCCTGGCCGGAGGATGTGCAGGAGAGGAAAGAAGCGCTTTCCAACTTTGTTTTTGGCATCTGCGGTGCCCAGCCCAACTGGAACATGGACAATTTCATTGCTGACCAGATAGAGCTGATTCGGCAGCAGGTAGGGGATAAGCAGGTCCTGCTGGCGCTTTCCGGCGGGGTGGACAGCAGCGTGGCGGCTGCCCTGCTGGACCGCGCGGTGGGCGATAAGCTGACCTGCATCTTTGTGGACCACGGCCTGATGCGCAAGAACGAGGGCGATGAGGTGGAGGCGGCCTTTGCCGGGCGCGGGATGAAGTTTATCCGCGTGAACGCCGAGGAGCGGTTCCTGGGCCGGCTGGCCGGTGTGACCGAGCCGGAGAGAAAGCGCAAGATCATCGGTGAGGAGTTTATCCGGGTCTTTGAGGAAGAAGCCAAAAAGATCGGTAAGGTGGATTTCCTGGCGCAAGGAACCATTTATCCCGATGTGATCGAATCCGGCGCGGGGGATGCCGCGGTCATCAAGAGCCACCACAATGTGGGCGGCCTGCCGGACTATGTGGACTTTAAGGAGATCGTGGAGCCGCTGCGGCTGCTCTTTAAGGACGAGGTGCGCCGCCTGGGGCTGGAGCTGGGCCTGCCGGAGTATCTGGTGTGGCGGCAGCCGTTCCCCGGGCCGGGGCTGGCCATCCGGGTCATTGGCGAAGTGACCAAGGACAAGCTGGAGATCCTGCGGGACGCCGATGCCATTTTCCGCGAGGAGCTGGCGGAGGCCGGGCTTTCCCGCAAGGTGCACCAGTACTTTGCCGTACTGACCAACAACCGCTCCGTGGGCGTGATGGGGGACTTCCGCACCTATGACTACACGCTGGCGCTGCGCGGCGTGACGACCACTGACTTTATGACGGCGGACTGGGCACGCATCCCCTACGAGGTGTTGGAGAAGGTTTCGAGCCGGATCATCAACGAGGTGGACCACATCAACCGGATTGTGTATGACATTACGAGCAAGCCGCCGGCGACGATTGAGTGGGAATGATCTCCTGACCTGACTTTCTCGGCTCAAGAGCCGGAAAAGTAGCGATTTCGGAGCTTTGTGGCAACGAAATGGCAACATTTTAGATTATCCAAGAATAAAGAGCTATCTGATTTCTGTTAGAGAAGTCAGATAGCTCTTTTTTGTTTTCTGTATTTTTTATGTTGCCTACCTTGCAAAAATACTTCCCGCGATGGGGCATATGAATACCTTTCTCAAAGCTTGTGCGCTTTCATGGAGGTGAAATCTTTTCTACCCCCAAAACCGATACAGCGGTGAGCGGCCAAAAGAGAAGAGGAAAATCTCCCGGTTCTTTGCTTTTAGGGGGAATTATGGTATAATCCGAAGGGAAAACTGCCCTCAAGGAAAGGAACGCGACCATGAAACAGAACCGGAAAGTCCCCAAGCCTCCCCGCGATCTGCGTGCGGTGATCCACAAAAAGCCCACTGTTTTTGCGGTGTATCTCATCCTGCGTATTGTCGTCTTATTGACCCTTGTTTCCTCCATTATCCGCGGGGAGTACGAAAACGCCTTTGTGTGCCTGCTGGTACTGGTGCTGTTTATGCTGCCGTTTTTCATCCAGCAGAACTTTGGCATAGAGCTGCCCAGCACGCTGGAGATCATCATCCTGCTGTTTATCTTCGCTTCCGAGATCCTGGGGGAACTGGGGTGCTTCTTTATTACCGTCCCCAACTGGGATTCTATTCTGCACACCACCACCGGCTTTTTATGCGCGGCCACCGGCTTTGCGCTTATTGATATTCTGAACCGTAACAGCAAGATCAAGTTTGAGCTTTCACCGGTGTATGTTTCGCTGGTGGCTTTCTGCTTTTCCATGACCATCGGTGTGCTGTGGGAGTTCTTTGAGTTCGGCATGGACCGGCTGCTCCTAATGGATATGCAGAAGGATACCATTATCCACAGCATCACCTCCGTGATGCTGGACCCCACCAATATGAACATCCCGGTGACCATTGGGGATATCACCAGTGTGGCGGTAAACGGGCAGGAGCTGGGCTTTGGCGGGTACCTGGATATCGGGCTGTACGATACCATGGAGGACCTGTTTGTCAATTTCATTGGGGCGCTGGTCTTTAGCTTTATCGGGTATTTTTACATCAAGCGCCGCGGGGAGGGCAAGATCGCCAAGGCTTTTATCCCCACCATTACCGAGCCCAAACCGGAGGAAGGACCTGCTGAAGTACCGGCTACGCCCACGACGGAAGAAGAGTGAGGGAGGGCTTAGCGTATTCCTCCTTGGCAAAAGAAAAGGCCCGTACCGATGGCAGAACCACCGGTACGGGCTGATATTTTTCTGCGGGGGAAGGGGAGAGGATCACTCCAACAGGCCGCTTTCACGCAGCAGCAGCTCCACATCGGTGCCCTTTACCTTCTTCAGCAGGATCTTGACCGCTTCCCGCTCGCCGAAGGAGAGCGGCAATTCGCTGATGGGCTTCTTATCGACGGCATAGTAGCAGGCACGCAGCAGCTCACGCACATCGTACTTGCTGCCCCATACCTCCGGCACGCCGCGGTCGATATTCAGCAGGGTGTAAACCGATTCCATACCGGTACGCATGGAGTACTCGGTGGTGAAGATGGTATCGCGGGGGGTCTCCGCAAACTGCCCGATGAAGGCGAAGTTCACGGCGCCGTCCGGCACCACCTTGGGGCGGTCGCTTTCCTTGCGGGGCTGGAAGAAGGCATTGATATAGGGCATATAGCAGGTGGTGGTATTGCAGGCCGTCGCCGCCAGCTCCCCAATGCGGCTCTCCTCTACGCCGATGTGGTACAGCCACTCACGGCAGATCTCCTCGCCGGTGCAGTCCCGCATGGCCTTCTTGACGAAATTACCCTCCCGGTCGGTGTGCAGGCCGTACACCCACACCAGCACGGTGTTCTTATCCTGACTCTTGAACTGCGGCTGGCGGTTGATGGTCCAGGAAAGGTACCAGTGATCTACACTGTCCTTCACGGTGACAATACCGCCGGTGGTCACCTTGCCGGCGCGGGGGTCGCGCTTGCAGATATTCATAATGTGGCGGATGACTTCCTCATCAGCGGTGGCTACGGTGGCGCTCATCCAGTTGGTGGCCTCCACATCGCTGCAGAAGGCGTCGGGGTTGCCGTATTCGCCGTGCTGCGCCTGCCGTGCGATGGCCTTCCACATATCCCACGATTCGCCGCAGCCGTTATGGATGCCGGAGAGATCGGGAGTGTGGGTCTGGTCGCCGTAGCAGGAGGTATCGGTGCAGCAGCCGTTGGTGATGAACACAAGGTCGTCCTCGATGAGGTCAATGGTCTGCTCCTTTCCGTCCTTGACATAGACGATCTGGCGGGCGACCTTCTTATCGCCTTCGGTCTCGATGACAACATTGCGGACATCCATGCCGTATTCGATGCGGACGCCGTGGCTCTCCAGGTACTTGACCAGTGGCAGGATCATGCTTTCGTACTGGTTATACTTGGTGAAGCGCAGGGCACTGAAGTCGGGCAGGCCATCGATGTGGTGGACATAGCGGCAGAGGTAGCGCTTCATTTCCAGGGCGCTGGACCACTTTTGGAAGGCGAACATGGTCTGCCAATACAGCCAGAAGTTGGTGTCCCAGAAGCTCTCGGGCAGCACCTCGGAGATCTTCTTATCCTCCAGGTCCTTTTCCGGGGTAATGAACAGCTTGGAAAGGGCCATGGCACTTTCCTTATCCAGCGCGAACTTCTTATCGGTGTGGGCGTCCTCGCCGCGGTTCACGGTGGCACGGCACAGGGAATAGTTGGGGTCGTGCTTATTGAGCCAGTAGTACTCATCCAGGACGGAAACATCCGGCGTTTCGATGGAGGGCACATCGCGGAAGGTATCCCACATCACCTCAAAGTGGTTATCCATTTCGCGGCCGCCGCGCATATAAAAGCCCTTGGTGACATCCTTGCGGCCATCGCAGCTGCCGCCGGCCAGGTCCAGCTTTTCCAGCAGGTGGATGCGCTCGCCTTTCATTTGGCCATCGCGCACCAGGTAAAATGCGGCGGTAAGACCGGCCAGGCCGGTGCCGATGATATAGGCGGATTTGTTATCGACGCCCTGGGGCTTTTCGGGGTGTGCAAAGCTCTCGTAGGTTCCAGCGGAATAATACATAAATAAGCCTCCTGTAAGATTGGATTCGGGAGCGGAGCTCCCTTGGATGGCTTTATTCTATCCCGCCGGGCCGCGAAATAAAATAGACAGAAAAACCCCCGTGACAAAAACCTCATCACGGGGAAAGAGCTGCGAAATTTTTTATCAAAGCGGAAGTTTTGTCAAAAAGCGCTGGGCTTATCGGTGCGGAAGCGCTCCAGCGCGGCGCTGATGCTGCCCTGGATGACCAGAGCCAGCTTATTCACCAGCAGCTCCGGCTCGGCCCGCATATCGTCCTTGATCCAATCCAGCATGAGCCCCACAAAGGAATAGGAGTGGACCTGCGCGATGAACTGCTTATCCTCCTCCCGCACCGTCATTCCGGCGGAGCGCTCCGCAATGACACCCATGATGAGCTGATCGGTGAGGGGGACCAGGTATTTTTCCACCTGCTCCCGGCTGACGCACCGATAGACATTCATCACAAAGACCTTATTTTCCCGCACCGCGTGGAAGATTTGAATAAAGCCCTGCTGCCAGGTATCGTAGGTCTTTTTGTTGGCCAGTGCCTTGGCAGCGTCCTCCATGCAGGCCCATTCCACCAGGTCGTAGATATCCTTGAAGTGATAGTAGAAGGTCATGCGGCTGATGCCGCAGTCCTCGGTGATATCAGTGACAGTGATTTTGGAAAGCGGTTTTTCCCGCAGCAGGTTTTTCAGCGATTGCTCCAGCGCGCGTTTGGTGATCTGGGACATGGGGCATCTCCTTCCGGCTCTATTTTTCCCTATTATAGCATGCGGCGGCCCTACCGTTCCAGCGGCTTTTTGCAAACAAACCGAACCATGGAGGAAAAACGGGACAGGCGGGGGCTTTTGTGGTATAGTAATGGTATAATAATGCTTGCAAGGAGGATATGCCATGAGCTGCTTTATTACCCATTACGCCTCCCCGCTGGGACGCCTGCTGCTGGCTGCCGATGAGGAGGGTCTGACCGGTCTGTGGCTGGAAGGACAGAAGTACTTTGCGGCCGGACTGCCGCAGCAAAGGGAGGAGCAGCGCACGCCGGCTCTGGAAGAGGCCTGCCGCTGGCTGAATACCTACTTTACCGGCCGGGAGCCGGATTTTACTCCGCCGCTGCATCCTGTGGGCTCGGATTTTCAGCGGGCGGTGTGGCAGCTTCTGCTGCAGATCCCCTATGGGCAGACCACCACCTATGGCGCGCTGGCCGGGGAACTGGCGCGGCAGCGCGGCCTGACACATTTTTCGGCGCAGGCGGTGGGCGGTGCCGTGGGGCATAACCGTGTTTCCATTATCATCCCCTGCCACCGGGTAGTGGGCAGCGGCGGCAGCCTTACCGGCTACGCCGGCGGGCTGGAGAATAAGATCAAGCTGCTGGAGCTGGAGAGTGCCGACCTTGGCGGTCTGTACCGGCCAACCAAAGGAACGGCGCTGTAAAGCCTGTTCTCCGGCTTGACGCTGGCGACGGCGCGCATTATACTGGTAGAAGATTTTGCAGGACGACCCGACAGGAGGGATGTACGATGAAACAATATCATATCGTGGATCTCTTTGCCGGGGTGGGCGGGCTGAGCTACGGTTTTTCCCAGCTGCCGGGTTTTCGCATCCTGGCGGCCAATGAGATAGAAAAGGACATTGCAGCGGCCTATTCCCTCAATCACCCCGGGGTAAAGATGTTGAATTGTGATATCGCTGACCTAACCAAAGAACGGCTGGCCGGGGCCCTGGGTGGGCAGCAGGTGGATATTGTGGTAGGCGGCCCACCCTGTCAATCCTATTCCACGCTGGGTAAGCGCCGGATGGATGACCGGGCGAATCTCTTTTTGCAGTATAAGCGTATCCTGCAGATTTTGCAGCCGCAGGCATTTATCTTTGAGAATGTGACCGGCATCCTCAGCATGGATCACGGCCGCCTGTTCCAGCGGGTGGAAAGCGAGTTCCGGGCGCTGGGCTACGATGTGCGCCACGATATCCTCAATGCTGTCGATTTTGGTGTGCCGCAGCAGCGGGAACGGGTGATCCTGGTGGGGATGAAGGGAGAAAATAACTACATCTTTCCGGTTCCAACCCACGGCCCGGGGAAAAAGCCCTATGTAACGCTAAAGGATGCTATAGGAGACCTTCCCCAACTAAAAAGCGGGGAGAGTGCCAGCCACTACGCCGGGGTCGCGGAGAACGAATTTCTGCGGTTTGTACGGGCAGGTGCCGGGCAACTGGTAACGGAACACGCTGCCCCCAAAAACGGCGCGCACCTCATCCGCATTATGCAGACTTTGCAGGATGGTCAATCCAAGGATGACCTGCCGGAGGAGATCCGCCCCAAAAGCGGCTACGGCAATACCTATGCCAAGCTGTGGTGGGAGCGTCCCTCCACCACCATCACCCGAAATTTTGCCTGTCCCTCCTCCTCCCGCTGCATTCACCCGCGGGATTCCCGCGCCATGTCCATCCGGGAGGGTGCCCGGTTGCAAAGCTTCCCGGATGATTACCGGTTCTATGGCTCCGATGGTATGAAGCGGCTGGAGATCGGCAATGCGGTGCCGCCGCTGCTCTCGGTGGCCATTGTCCAGGAGATGCAAAGCGCCCTGAAAAGAAAGGAACAGATGCCGGAAAGGAGTGACCCCATGCGGTTGACCGACCAACAGATTGAAGAAACCTATCGGCTGATTGAACAGCACCACCAGGAATTTCTGGTATCCCAGGGGGTAAGGCTGCCCCGGCTGCGGCAGGCCGGGCAGTACACCAAATATGCGCTGACGCTGGTATATCTAGCGCAGGGTTACCCCCATACCCGCACCGTCAGCAAAAAGGAACTCACCGAGTTTATTCGGCAGTACTACCCGGATGTGAATGATGTGCAGCAGGCTAGGCACCTGGGTGCCCAGCAGGGCTGGTGCATCCTTTCCGGGGAGCGCAATGACTTGGCTTCGGAGGGGATGAAGTCCGGGGAATACCGCCTGCAAACGCTGGAGGAGTGCTATCCGGGCTTTACGGCGGAGCGTCGGGAGGAACAAATGGATGCTGACTACTGGGAAGCGCTGAAGGCAAAGTATGATTACCGCTGTGCCTGCTGCGGCTCCCGGGAGGGCGAACCACACCGTTACTGGAAAAATACCCTTACCAAGCTGCAAAAGGGGCACAAGGACCCCCGCCGGCCGTTGGGCCCCGGCAATATCATTCCCCAATGCAGCAAATGCAACCAACCCGACCGCAATTGCTGGGTCTACGATGATAAGGGCCGGGTGGTGGGCCTTGCCAATGCCATTGTAGTGGAGCGCTGCCCCGCCGATCTTCAAAAGGAGATCTACATACGGCTGTACCGGCAATTTGGCGGCAAAGACCCCAAGGACCTGTGATCTTTTTACGACAAAGGAAAGCCAGCCCCCGCGGTTGGCTTCTTTTTATAGGGAAACAAGGGAAACCTTGTTATAAATTTGACGAACACAGCGAAATTTGGTATACTATCTCCATCCTAATCAAAGGCAAGGGGACCGGGAATATGAAACTTTTACCCTGCGCGGTGCGCGGCGTGCTGGCTGGTTTGATGATCTCTATCGGCGGCTATGTGTACCTGGGCTGCGAAAACCGTGTGGTGGGGGCGGTGTTCTTCACTGTGGGGCTCATCACCATCACCCTGTTTGGGTTCGATCTGTATACCGGAAAAATTGGCTACTGGCTGGGCCAAAGTCGGCAGGAACGCTGGCAGACGCTGCTTTCTCTGCCTTGTAATGCCGTGGGCTGCCTGATAGCGGGCCTGGCCCGCAGACCGGCCGGGGCAGTGCTGGCCCTATGTGAGGCCCGCCTGGCCAAAGCGCCCCTTACCCTGTTGGTGGATGGCATCTTCTGCGGCATCCTTGTCTTTATCTGCGTCGAGATCTACAAGACCAGGGGAACGGTGCTGGGCATCCTTATTTGCATCCCCACCTTCATTCTCTGCGGGTTCGAGCACTCCATTGCCGATATTTTCTACTTCTGCAATGCCCGTATCTTCAGCGGCCAGGCTGTGTTGGTGGTAGTGCTGGTGGCGTTGGGCAATGCCCTCGGGGCACTTATCATCCCGGCAGCCCGGCTGGTGTACCAGCCCAAAGAGGAACAACCCCATTGGGAATAGAAACGCTGCGTGGTCCATCGGGCTGCGCGGCTTTTTTTACAAAAGATCGCATCTCCTTATCGATATCCTGTTGGATGCCGTATGTGTGCGGCGGCTCCTGCCGCAGAGCCCCAGGCCCAGCGTGCTCAGGCGTTCTTCGCCCCTTGGCAGCCTACAGTATTCCATCATTTCTTCTCAAACTCCTTTGCTGCATCTTTCAGGTATTGGCGGATGGGCAGATGCTGGGGGCAGGCGGTCTCGCATTTTCCGCAGCCGATGCACTCGTGGGCTTTGCCGTTGCAGGCGGTGCAGGGGATAAGGCCCTTGGGGCGCAGCACTCGGCACACCTCAGCCACGGCTGTTTGCTCGGTCTCATCCAGCGGCCGGTAGTCCTTCATCACCACCACATTGTCCCGCCGCCAGGTATTCGTCCACCATCTGGCTAAACTGTGCCAGGTCCACCTCCTCGCCCTGCATGGGCAGCCGCATACAGCCAAAGCCAAAGTTCTTTTTTACTTCCGCAAAGCTCATAATAGGCGCTCTCCTTCCATTTTGTTGCTATTTTCATTATGAACCCTAAAGTTCACTTTAGGTTAGGAGCTTTTTCACAGAAAACCGTCCCCCGGCTGTTTCACAGTTTGGCTCCCCTGTCCCAAATTTTCTCATCCGCCGACTTTTGCCGATGGGCTCCGAGCCGCCCCGGCGCTACAATGAAGAGGAAATAAAGGGCTTTGCCCTGTACTACCGGGAAAGGAACGGGAACTGACTATGACACTGATGGAAAAAGCCGCCCATGCGGCAGAACGCAAGGCCTTCGAGAAGGTGCTGGAAAACTTCATCCAAAAGGGAAAAACAGCGGATGCCGCCTCCGCCGCGCAGGACCTGGTGGATATGGCCGAAAAGATCCAGGGCAGCGTGTGGAAGAAGGAATCCTTCGAGGTGCTGCGCATGATAGCGGGCCAGCCCGATGGCAAATGGGCGCACTATGTCCAGCGAATTCTGGACGAAACCGACCCCTATATTCTCAAAACCTTCCTCACCAACGCGGTGTATGAGGGTGGCTTCCGCGGCTATCAGCAGGCCCAGAAGAACGCCGAAAAGTATGGCTGCAATATCCCCTGGCTCATTTTGATGGACCCCACCTCCGCCTGCAATATGCACTGCACCGGCTGCTGGGCGGCAGAGTACGGTCATCAGCAGAGCCTGACCTTTGAGGAGATGGATCGAGTCCTCACCGAGGCCAAGGAGCTGGGTACCCATGCCTGCCTCTTTACCGGCGGCGAGCCGCTCATCCGCAAAAAGGATATCATTCGCCTGTGCGAAAAGCACCGGGATATGGCCTTCCACGCCTTCACTAATGGCACCCTCATCGATGACGATTTCTGCAGGGAGCTGCTGCGGGTCGGCAATTTCTTTGTGTCCGTCTCCATCGAGGGCTTCGAGGAAGCCAATGACGGCCGCCGCGGCGAGGGCCACTTCCAGAAGGCGCTGGCCGCCATGGAGCTGATGCACCGCTACAAGATCCCCTTCGGCGTTTCCATTTGCTACACCGCCAAGAATTACAAGACCGTCACCAGCGATGAATTTTTGGATCTGCTCATCAGCAAGGGCTGCGTCTTTGCGTGGTACTTCCACTATATGCCGGTCGGCGTGGGCGCCTCCACCGATCTGCTGCTGACCCCCGAGCAGCGCACCTACATGAAAAACCGTGTGCGTGAGATCCGCGGCGTGACCGGCGGCAAGGAGCTCTACTGCATCGATTTCCAGAATGACGGTGAATTTGCCGGCGGCTGTGTGGCCGGCGGGCGCATTTACTGCCATATCAATGCGGCAGGCGATGTGGAACCCTGCGTCTTTATCCACTATTCCAGTGCCAACATCCGGGAAAAGAGCTTCCTGGAGTGCCTGCAGCAGCCGCTATTCCTGGAATACCGCAAGGGTCAGCCCTTCAATGGCAACCACCTGCGGCCCTGCCCCATGCTGGAAAATCCCGATCTCCTGCCGGAGATGGTGAAGCGCAGCGGCGCCCGCTCCACCGATCTGGAGGCGCCGGAAAGTGCCGAGCACCTGTGCGAAAAGTGCAAGGCCTACGCCGCCTGCTGGCAGCCCACCGCCGAACAGCTGTGGGACGAAGAGCACCGGCAGTAACCAACAAAGAAGAACCGTAAAAGTTTTCGGTCAAGCCTTTTTCAAAAGGCTTGCAGTTTCCAAAGACAGTGTCTTTGGCCGCTTACCGCGCGTCGGGCACAACCTCCACTTGAATCGGGCAGACCCTCCGCTACACTACGGGCAGACCCTCCGCTACACTACGGGCAGACCCTCCGCTACACTACGGGCAGCCCTCTTCCGCTTCGGTGTGCCCTCCTTTCCCCACAAGGTCTTACGACCTTGTGGGGACCCCAGAAATCCCATTTTTCCGTAGGGCACTCGCAAGGTAGCTGCTTAGACTTGTACCTTCGGAAGGAAGGATAGTGTGAAAGGGAACCATCAGGGTTCCCTTTCGCGTTTAATAGGTGCTGATTTTGCACATAGGGCAAAATCAGCGGCGGCAGGGCTTAGCCCTGCCGCGTTCTATAAGGAGAGGGTTCGCCCTTACTTGTTGTCTTGTCCAGACTATCCTTTCGCCGAGCAGACGAAAATATGCCATTATCCTCCTAATTTTCGGCAGATGCACCCCTCACCGTCCAAAGGGCGCGGCCTGCCGCAGTGCCGCCACAAACTGCGCCAGCGCGGGGTTTTGGGCGTCCCGCCGCCACGCCGCTATCACTTCCTCCTGCTCGCCCTGCCCGGTCAGCGGGATAAAAACCAGGTTTTCCGCCGGAGCATGCTTTCGCGCCGAGTAATCCGGCAGAATGGATACCCCTTCTTCCGCCGCCACCATCATCAGGATGCTCTCACTATCGGAGGAGCAGAACAGGATATTAGGCCGGTAGCCTGCCTCCTTATACAGGTTCATAAAAAACGCGTCGCCGTAGGAATCCAGCGTTTCCGCCGGGGACATGTAAATGATCGGCTCCCCCCGCAGCTCCCGGCGGGTCAGCCGCACCCGCTGCGCCAGCGGATGCCCGGCATACAGCGCCGCCACCAGCCCCACCTCCTCGGCCAGCAGCCAGTCCACCCGTTCATCCTGCTTCAGGTTGGTGCTGTCCCAGGTCAGGATCAGATCGAACTGATTCCCCAAAAGTCCCGCCGCCAGCTGGTCGGTGGTGCAGCGGTAAAAGGTGATCAGCAAATTGGCGTGCCGCTGGTGGAATTCCCGCAGGAAATCAGTAAATCCGCTTTGCTCATAGCCCTTTAGGTACCCAATGCGCAGGCTGCCGGAAAGCCCGGTGGAAGCTCCGTGCGCCCGGTCAATGGCCTGATCCATCCGCTCCAGGATCGCCTTCGCTTCGGTCAGAAACGCCTTGCCCGCCGGCGTTAGGGAAACCGGCCGGGTACTCCGGTCAAACAGGGGACACCCCAGCATCTCCTCCAGCAGCCGTATCTGCTGCGTCACCGCTGTCTGGGAGATAAAAAACTGGTCGGCTGCCTTGGTAAAGCTCCGGCTCTCCGCCGCCGCCACAAAGTATCTCAGTTGGTTTCGGTTCATCGGTTTCCTCCCTTTCTCCTTTCCGGTCCCTGCAATCCGCTGCATCATAACTTTTTCTTATATTATAATGCCAAACTGCTCCTTGTCAATGCTCCTCTCCCGTCCTATAATAAGAATACTTTTTATAAAGTCGAAATGAGGAGTATTGTATGCAAAGAGAAAATTTCCGTTCCCGCTTAGGGTTCCTGTTGGTCAGTGCCGGCTGCGCCATCGGCATCGGCAATGTGTGGCGCTTCCCCACCATCACCGGCCAGTACGGCGGCGGGTACTTTGTCCTGTTCTACCTCATCTGCCTTGTCATCATGGGCATCCCCGTTATGACCATGGAGCTGGCCGTGGGCCGCGCCAGCCGCAAAAGCGCCGTACAGGCCTACCAGACCCTCGAAAAGCCGGGCCAGAAGTGGCACATCCACGGCTGGTTCTGCATGCTGGGCTGCTGCCTGCTTATGATGTACTACACCACCGTCACCGGTTGGATGGTGGATTACTTTTATAAATTCCTCCGGGGCGATTTTGCCGCCGGCATGGGCACCGAGGAGATCGGCGGCGTCTTCAGCCAGATGCTCTCCTCCCCCGGAGAAATGACCATCTTTATGGTCATCGTGGTCGTTCTGGGCTTTTTGGTTTGCAGCTTTGGCGTGCAGAAAGGCCTCGAGCGCATCACCAAGGTCATGATGATCGCCCTGCTGGCCCTCATCCTGGTGCTGGCGGTGCACAGCCTGCTGCTGCCCGGCGCCGCCGAGGGCATGAAATTCTACCTGCTCCCCTCCGCCGAAAGCATCCGTACCAACGGCCTGGGGAATATCATCACCGCCGCCATGAATCAGGCCTTCTTTACCCTCAGTCTCGGCATCGCCGCCATGGAGATCTTTGGAAGTTACATGAGCCGGGAGCACACCCTCGCCGGCGAGGCCACCCGCATCTGCGCCCTGGATACCTTTGTGGCCATTATGGCCGGCGTCATCATTTTCCCGGCCTGCTTCTCCTATGGTGTCCAGCCCGATGCCGGCCCCTCCCTCATCTTCCAGACGCTCCCCAGCGTTTTCGTCAATATGGAGGGCGGCCGCCTGTGGGGCACCCTGTTCTTCCTGTTCATGACCTTCGCCAGCTTCTCCACGGTGCTGGCCGTGTTTGAAAATCTGTTGGCTTTTGCGGTGGATACCTTCGGCATCAGCCGCAAAAAGGCCTCCCTTATCGGCTGCATTGCCATGCTGGTGCTCAGCATGCCCTGCATCCTCGGCTTCAATGTCTGGGGCGACCTGCAGCTCATCGGTGCCCGCGGCGTGCAGGATAGCGAAGACTTCCTCGTCAGCAGCCTGCTGCTGCCCATCGGCTCGCTCATTTATCTGCTGTTCTGCGTCAGTCGCTGGGGCTGGGGCTTCGAAAATTACCTCGCGGAGGCCAATACCGGAAAAGGCCCCAAGCTCCCCCGCTGGCTGCGCCCCTATTTCCGCTATGTCCTGCCCCTGCTCATCATTGTCATTCTGGTGCAGGGCCTCCTCTGATCCGCCAAAAATCAAGAGCCGTCCCCACGGGGCGGCTCTTTTCGTATCTGGTATTCCGCTATCTTAAGGCTCCTCTTACATCGGGAAGCGGCCAGCCGTATAAATGACGGCATGGCTGCCGGAACAAGCAAAACCGAGATGATCGCCCCATCTGCCGGTAGGAGAATAGACCAAACCTAACATACCCATCCAAAAGGAAAAGCCCCTCTCGGAGCTTCCTTTTCATAGGACGATCGCTTATGTCATTATCGGCGCTTCTTCCTTCGCGAAGACCATCACACTCACGGTGTAGCACCCGTCGCCCGGCTGTGTCTCCATCTCGCCGCCGTATTTCTTCACCACCCGGTTGATGATTCCCCTGCCGTTGCCGCGGGTCATCTTGCCCTGGTTCACGGCGGTGCCCTCGGCGCCCTTACCGCAGCTGTTGCGGCACAGGATGGAAAGCGCCCCATCCGCCGTCTGCATGGTTAGTCCTACCTGCTTCGGCTCAGCTGCCCCGGCCGCCGCTATGGCGTTATCCAGCAGATTGCTCACCAACGCCACCAGGTCATAGTCGTCAAAGCCCGCCGTCCCCGCCGTCAGCTTTATGTCAAAGTTCGCCTCAATACCCGCCTTTTCACAGTCGGCGGCCTTATTCACCAGCAGCGCGTTCAGTATGGCGTTGCGGCAGTAGTGCAGGTTGATGAGCTTCGGCGCGGCCACCTCCTCGGCATACTGCTTCAGGTCGGTGCCCTCCGGGGCCCCGGCGGTCAGGCTGCGTATCACCGCCACATGGTTATTGATGTCATGCTGCATCTCCCGTATCTGCTTCTGCTGCTCCTCCAGCAGGGTATAGTAGCTCTGCTGCATCCGGGTGGCCTCCAGCTGGGCCCGCAGCGCGGCGTTCTCGTTCATCCGGCGGATCATCACAAACAGCGCCAGGTCGCCCAGCATCCCCGCCACCAGCGCCGCCACCCCATAGGGGTTAAAAATGGCCGTCTTGGTCTCATTGGCGTACAGCACCAGGGTAATAAAAAACAGAATAAACTGCGAAGCGGGGATCAGGATATACGCCATGATGTCCAGCTGGGCATTGCGGCTCTGCACATACCGTATCAGCCGGATGATCCCCCAGCAGAGCCCCATGATGATCAGCTCCGAGGCGGCAATGGAAGCGTTAAAGTACCACACGCCCCGCACATTATCCAGCAGGTAGTAGTACATGTAGTCGGGGATCAGCCAGATCGCCAGGATATCCCCCAGCGCCATCCCCAGTATTTCTATTATCTTTTCCACAAAGAACAGCAGCAGCCGCATCGCGATGCTGCCGTCAAATACCGTAAACAGATAGACCAGCTGAAAGACAAAATACAGCGCCATCAGCAGGTAGAAAATAGGGATCGCGTTGTTGCCGGGTACTTCCCGCAGGTAGCTGATGATGACTAGCCCAATATACAGCAGCAGGGTGGCGCGGGTCAGGTTTTTCCGGCTTTGGTATTTCGGCTTGTAGGGGATAAACGCGTGGATAAACCACACAAATATAAATGTGATCAGATTATTGATGATGCCATACACCATGTTTCCAAAGAAATGCGATGTAAAAAACTGAATGATCGCTGTCATGCTTCTCTCTCCTCAATTCCGTTCTCTCTCACAGCTCGATATGGTGGTATTTACGGAACTGCTCCCGCACGGCAGGGTAGTAGCCGTGGCTGATGGGCACCACCGTCCCGTCCTTCATCAGGAAGCTCTCCCGCCGAAACACCGCCGCATGGTTTAGGCTCACCGCAAAGCTGTTGTGGCACCGCAGAAAGGCCGGGTCCCCCAGCCGTTCCAGCAGCTCCTCCAGCCCCAGGGCGGTGGTCACGCACTGCCCGTCCGCCAGGTGCAGCTTGGTCACCCGCAGCCGCCGCTCCAGGTGGGAGATCTCCCGTTTTTCCAGTACCAGCTGGCCGCCCTTCTGCGGCAGCACCAGTTGGCCGTTTTCGGCCTCGGCCAGTGCGGTCATCGCCTTTTGCAGCGCCAGCGGCAGGTGCTTCTCCATCGTCGGCCGGTACACATAGTAGGTGTGCCGGGTGGCATAGGCGTCGGGGGCATAGTCCAGGTATCCCGTCAGGTAGATGATCTGGCAGGTGGGCAGCAGCCGGTTCAGCGCTTTTCCCACCGCTATGCCGTTCATCTCTCCCAGCTCAATATCCAGCACCGCCAGCTGGTAGCGGCAGTTCTCCTCCCGCACCGCGCGCAGCAGTGCTTCCCCGCTTTCAAATGGCGCAATCAGCGCCTCCTCAGCAAAATATTCCCGCAGCCGGGCGGCGGTCGCTTCCCGCAGCTCTCTCTCATCATCGCATATCGCTATTTTTATCATCCCGTCGCCTCCACTCTTTTGTCAAATTATATCACACCTGTGCGAATTTTGGAAGAAAATATGACAGTATCTTACCTATTTATGCCCGCTGTCCCAAAGGGTCTTTCCCCTGCACCCCTTCTGTGTTACAATACCCTTGATAAGTGGTAAGGGAGCGGAGAAGAACGACTGGGCAGATGTCACCCCTCCGTTCCCATGCCGGCACCGCTTTCGGGCAGCGGGGCCGCCGCAGCCAAATTTAGAGAAAACATAGAAGATCGAAATCGGCAGAGCCTCATTTTTGGGGTTCTGCCGCTTTCGTTTTTTGCGTTTTGGCCAAACTTTTCTCCCGCCGCTTGGTCATTTCGGCGAAGAAAAGAACAGCCCTATTTCGTCCTCAAAAAAATTTCCCGCCGTCTTCGATGCCCTTTTGCCGTTTTTCTGTTGCAAAAACGCAACAACCAACCCCGTTTTTTTCTTTTTATAGGGGGACCCCGCACAAATTGTCGGAAAAAATTTTGGAATTCTGCTAAAATCCGTGTGTTGCGCAAATGCATCACTGTTGCGATTACGCAACACAAATTATTTGCAAAAATGCAACAAAACAGTATAATAAAGCCAGCAAGCCCACTTATTTCTACAAAAGGGGAGGAACTCTCATGAACTGGCTCGATACCATCGTCTACATCCTGTATGGCTGCGGCGTCCTCATCATCCTGCTGTTCGCCGTCAATCTCATCCTCGCCAAAAAGCGCGGGGAGGACTCCAAATGGGTGCGCCGGGCGCTGTATGTGGTGGCCTTCATCGCCGCCGTCCTCGGCGCCATCCGGGCCAAGGCCGTCTATTCCGAAACGGTTTTCTTCGCCGATCTGCTCGTGATCTTCTGCCTCATCGTTGCCTTCGTCCGCTCAGAAAAAACCCAGCAGCCCCCGGAGGACGACGACCAGCAGTAATTTTCACCCGCTCCAACCAAAAGCCTCCCCTTTGTAAGGGGTAACGAAGCGGTGTCGCGCCAACCAAAAGCCTCCCTTGTGTAAAGGGAGGTGGCACGGCGCAGCCGTGACGGAGGGATTG
>OGDY01002440.1_pt1 | contig 17184 bp, 21 predicted proteins | sample 1570341 | NCBI WGS metagenome assembly OGDY01 (sample SAMEA2581972, study PRJEB24529) | metagenome | biome: Human gut stool | place: China | collected 2011 | reverse complement strand
GAGCGTATATCCTCATTCTCTGTTGCAAGTACGCCGACAGTCTTTGCTTTCTCGGTATAGTCCGAACCGTTCCAAAGAGCTGCTTCGGGGAGTGATTCTTTATTCTGCACCTGTCCGAGCAATTCTTCTTTGACTGCAAGTGTATCAGTAACCTTAGCGGTAATGCTGTCGAGATCGAAATTTGCATTGGTGATCGTGATAAACAGGTTCACGCTGATAAGATGATTGACAGCCTTATCGACTGCCTGTCCCTCTGCACGGAACTGAGTTGTCAACGCAGACAGCCCCTTTGTAACGTACACAAGCAAGTCCTGCATTGCTGCGACTTCAGGCTGTTTACCGCAGACACCGCAAGCGGTACAACCCTTACAGCCTGCTGTTTCTTGACACTGATAGCAAAACATTTTCTGTTCCATGATATATTCCTCCATTATTTTCTTATCTCAACGATACTGCCGTTCGGCGAAATGACTGCAACTTCAAGCGGAATATCCTTACCGCTTGCTTCTATCGCACGTTTTATCGCATACTCCATACCTCCACAGCATGGTACGGTCATTCTTGTGAGAGTGATGCTCTTTATATCGTTATTACGGAATATCTCTGTCAGCTTTTCGGAGTAATCAACAGCATCGAGCTTCGGACAGCCGATGAGCGTAATCTTCCCACGGATAAAATCATGGTGGAAGTTCCCGTAGGCGTAAGCTGTGCAATCGGCAGCGATAAGCAGATCAGCACCGTTGAAATAAGGTGCATTTGTGGGCAGGAGCTTTATCTGTATCGGGAACTGTCGCAGACAGCCTGGAACACGAACATCGCTGTCATCTTCTTTTGGCGTAAAGCTCTGCAATGCAGAACCCGGACATGTGAAACCGCTGTAAGCGGACTTTTTCTGCTTGTTTGCCTGTACCGCCTTTTCGTCATAAGCCGCCGCTTCACGCTCGGTGAAGTGGATAGCGTCCATAGGACAGGCAGGGAGACAGTCACCGAAGCCGTCGCAGAAATCGTCACGCATGAGCTTAGCCTTGCCGTTCACAATAGCGATCGCTCCCTCATGGCAAGCCTTAGCACACAGACCGCAGCCGTTGCATTTTTCTTCGTCTATTTCAATTATTTTCCGTATCATAGCAATACCTCCTTGACTTTCTGTATCCATTATAGTATAATCAGAGAAGAAAGTATGTTGTAATTACAACATTTTGGGAGAAAAATATGGATATTTCAGTTTTGCATAATTCGATACTGTTCAAGGGCTTTGATGATACCGAAATATCTGAGCTTCTGAAAGCCCTTAATGCAGCCGAAAAGAAATACAATAAAGGTGAGATGATATTTTCATCGGGAGAGATCACCGATAAGCTCTGCTTTGTCACGGCAGGCGGCGTTACTATTGAAAGCAATGATATGTGGGGAAACCGCACGATACTCAACCTTGTAGGTAAGGGACAGTTCTTTGCAGAAAGCTATGCACTCCTGCCCGATGTGCCGATGCTTGTTGATGTATGTGCTGCCGAGGATTGCAGTATCGTGTTTCTGAGCATGAAGTCGCTTGCTGACCTCAACGATACGATAAGTTCAAGACTTCTTGCAAATCTTCTGACTATCACCACAAGAAAAAATCTGCACCTATCGAGCCGGAGCTTTCATACTGCCCCGAGACAGGTGCGTGGACGTATCATGGCGTATCTGAACACCATATCGGTTCAAAAGCATTCCCGTGAGTTTGATATACCCTTTGACCGTCAGCAGCTTGCAGACTATTCTATTTCGATGGCTGGAATGCTGCCCCTGTGTTGCATAGTTGGATCGAGATAATCAACCGATACGGTGGCACACATTATACCAGACATGATAATTCCATGCCATTTCCACAGACTGCGCTTAGGGAAATGTGCAGTTGTTTGCTTAGCTATTGCTGTGTACCGGAGGAAAACCGTTATCAGTGGAATCTTGAAACTGGGTTCTGGGAAAGTAATGAACGGGAACAGCGGCGCGGTATTCCGTATAGCTCAGATCAGCAGTTTAGTCACATAGACTACGATGAATATTATTATACAGAAAACACCTTTCTTACCCTTGCGCGGGTGCTGCGGGAAATCATCTGGATGCTCGATCAGATTCACTATGAAAACAAGTTTGATCCGCTCAGTGAGTACCGCGGGTTGCCAGAGGACTACAAATGGGTGTTTGAAAAATGGACATTTCCCGATGATTTTATTGAGCTGCCCGATGATCTGCGAAAATTCAAGGAAAATCCAAATGCTTATACATGGGAATTTGAATTGATAAATTCGCAATAAGTAAAAGGGCAGGATCACTCCCACCCATTACACATTCAGTGCATTCCGCGTCTGACGATAGATCTCCAGCCGTGACAGCGATTTCGGACTATTATTGGTCTGATTCACTGTGCGGCTGTTGTCGTTGTTGTAGTAGTTGTTGACCACACCGCCGCTGCCGCCGTTCATCATGGCACCGGAGATACCGTCCATATCGACGTTCAGCCCGGACTGCATTGTCAGCGTCATAGCATCAGCCACACCGGACACAGCCGCCTCAACGTACTTCTTGCTCTTGTCGATGCCCTTTGCAAGTCCCTTCATGAAGTCCGGCATCCAGCTTTCGTAGTCAGTCAGCGGACCTTTATCGGGAACGGAGAAGTGCAGAAACTCACGGATGGTATCGGCTACACCAGTCACGCAATCTGCAAGACTGCCAATCATACTCTTGATGCCGTTAACGATACCGTCGATAATATCAGCACCCCAGGAGAACGCCTGCGAACCGAGATCTTTAATGAAATTCACGGCAGCATTGAAGCCGCCCACAATCGTATCCTTGATCGCCGCTATCTTCTGGGTAACGGCATTTTTGACGCTGTCCCAGATAGAAGATACCGTCGCTTTTATTGCGCTCATCACGGTGCTGACTGTATTTTTGATTGCGTTCCAGACGGAAGATACCACAGAAGAAATGGTATTCAGCACACCGGAAACGAAGCCGGAGATTGCATTCCACACCGCCGATACGACCGTATGAATTGTGTTCAGTGTATTTGTAATATGCTCCTTGATGCTGTTCCAGATGCTTGAAATCACCGACCAGATCGCATCCAGAACAGTGCTGATTGCCGTATGAATGGCGTTCCATACCGTTTCAATCACGGTCTTGATCGCTTCAAGCACGATCGTTACAACCGCCTTGATGTTCTCCCATGCAGTTGTGATCTTCTCATGAATCCAGTCCATGACACGGGAAATGATAATGTGGATTGCTTCAAAAATCGTCTCGAACAGATACCTGAATGCTTCCAGCAGCGGAGAGATGAAGTCGTAAATGGTCTGCCATACAGTTGTGATAACAGACCAGATCGCATTCAGCACCGTGCTGATCGCAGTATGAATCGCATTCCAGACAACAGTAATAACCGTCTTGATCAGATTGATCTTTTCAGCGACCGAGTTATAAATCGCTGTCCAGATGCCGACAAAAAAGTTCTTGATACCCGTCCAGATGTTGGTGAAAAATGTTGCAATGCCGTTGACTACGCCTGTAAAGAAGTTTTTGATACCGTTCCAGATGTTGACGAAAAAGTTCTTGATGCTCGTCCAGACGTTCATCCAGAATTCCTTTACTTCATCGAGGTTTGTGCCGAACAGATTACACAGCACATTGAGGTAGTTTTTCAGCGTGTCCTTCAGGAAATTCCAGACCGCTACAAAAATGCCCTTGATGCCGTCCCACACTTTGCTCCAGTCGCCGGTGAAGATACCGACGAAAATGTCCAGCACATTCAGAATCGTATCCGTCACGAATTTGAAGGAGTTTGCAATCTGCTGGAACACACCCTCAAAGACAGGCGCAAGGAATTTACAGAGTCCATCCCATACAGCCTTGATGACCTCGCCGATATTTTTGAAGTCAAAGCCGAGGGCGTTGACACGGTCAACGATGCCCTGACAGAAGCCAGCGAAAATGCTCTTGATCTGATTCCAGATTGCTGTAATCTTATTGCGAAAGTCCTCGTTGGTGCGCCACAGATGCACAAAAGCCGCCACCAATGCAGCGACCACTGCAATGACAGCGACCACGGGCGCACTGATACCGCCGATCGCAGCGCCGAAGGAAGTGAATGCCGCCTTTGCGCCTGCGATGATCGTCGGGAGGGTGGAAACAAGCTGCATCAGCTTGCCGACACCGACCATTGTTTTGCCGACTACGACAAGGAGAGGTCCGAGTGCCGCCGCCACCAGAGCAATTTTTACAATGGTTTCCTTTGTCGCAGGCGACAGCGCGTTAAACTTATCAATAAGTCCCTGAATTCGAGATACAATAGAGCGAATTGCAGGCATCAGGATTTCGCCGAAAGAGATAGCAAGCTCCTGAAGCTGTGATTTCAGAATGGTGAGCTGTCCGGCAAGGTTATCCTGCATAACGGCAGCCATCTTTTCAGTGACACCGTTGTAGCCGTCAATCTCATCGGAACAGGTGCTGATTGCACCCTCCAGCTTCTGAATATCCGCAGGCGCAGCATTCATCAGCGCAAGAAAGCCGGACATAGCGTTCTTGCCGACCAGCGCCTGCGCCGCCGATGCCTGTTCCGATTCGGACATCTGCGCAAAAGCCACACGGCAGTCTGCCAGAATGTCATTCAGTTCACGCATCGAGCCGTCCTGATTGGTGGTTGCAATCTCCATTTCGCCGAAGGCATCACCGCAGAACTTGACCTCGCCCGCAAGGGCGGTCATGATCGAACGCAGTGCTGTACCGGACTGCGAACCCTTAATACCGCTGTTCGCCATCAGACCGATTGCCTGTGCTGTATCCTCGCAGGAGAATCCCAGAGAACCCGCAACAGGCGCACAGTATTTGAAGGTTTCACCCATCATGCTGACGTTCGTGTTTGCATTGGACGATGCCGCTGCCAGCACATCAGCAAAATGACCGCTGTCGGCAGCAGTTAAGCCGAAAGCGGTCAGAGCGTCAGTTACAATATCCGAAGTTGTCGCCAAGTCCTCACCGGAAGCTGCTGCGAGGTTCATGATGCCCTCGATACCTTCCAGCATATCGCCGGTTTTCCAGCCTGCCATCGCCATGTAGTTCATGGCATCAGCAGCCTCGGAAGCGGAGAACTTGGTCTTTGCGCCCATTTCACGGGCTTTGTCACGCAGTGCGTCCAGTTCATCCCCGGTCGCACCGGATACAGCAGCGACCTTCGACATTGCAGAATCGAAATCCGCTGCTGTTTTTACGGCGGCTGTACCCGCAGCCGCAATGGGAACGGTCACATGGGTGGTCAGTGTCGTACCGACATCGGCGATTTTGTCGCCAGCCTTTTCGAGCATTTCACCCGCCTGACCGAGCTTGGCAAGAGCCGTGCTGGAAGTCTCCGCCTCACGCTGGAGGTTCTGCAGTTCCTGTTCTGTTTCGATGATCTCACGCTGCAGGGCATCATATTGCTCCTGCGAAATGTCGCCGTTCGCAAGCGCCTGATTTGCTTGCTCTGCTGCCGTTTTCAGTGTTTCCAGCTTTTCTTTGGTAGCCGTCACCGCATCGGCGAGGAGCTTATGCTTTTGCGAGAGCAGTTCCGTATTGGTCGGATCGAGTTTCAGCAGCTTCTGTACATCCTTGAGCTGCGTCTGCGTGTTCCTGATGTTTTTATTGACCCCTTCCAGTGCCTTCGACAGCTTGGTGGTATCGCCGCCGATCTCGACCGTGATGCCCTTGATTCTGTTTGCCATGCGGTTTCACCTCCTCCGTGAGAGCATGAAAAAAGCAGCCCCGAAGGACTGCTCAGTGTATATTCAGTTAATGCGCCAAATCAGAATTTGCCGTTATTTGTTTCCTATGCCCAGATCGCCATCGCCAAAGTGCCGACAACAATCAGAATCAACCCGGCAAGCGCCTTTCTGCTCAACTTTTCTTTGAATACGAAATAGGAAAAAGCGACGGAAACGATAATGCTGAGCTTATCGATCGGTACGACAACGCTGACAACGCCGTTCTGTATGGAGTAATAGTAACAGAGCCATGATGCGCCTGTGGCAATCCCGGACAGAGCTATGAATACAAGTTCTTTGGAATCAGTATTTTTCAGTTCAGCACCTTTGCCTTTAACGAAGACGATCAGCCAAGCCATAACAAGAACAACACCAGTACGGATCGCCGTCCCGAGATTTGATTCTACATCCGTTATGCCGATCTTTCCCAGAATAGAGGTCAGGGCAGCAAAAACAGCGGAACCGATCGCGTAGGGCAGCCACGTGCGCTTTGTGTCCTTTGCTTCAGTTTTCTTCTTTTCGATCATCAGAAACACGCCTGCCGCAAGAAGTGCAGTACCGATCAGCTTGACCGCCAGATGTTCTGTCTCACTGAAAAGGATGATTGCGATAAGCACTGTCAGAACCGTGCTGGATTTATCGACGGGAACGACCTTGTTCACATCGCCGACGGACAGGGCTTTAAAATAGCAGATCCACGAGGCTCCTGTCGCAAAGCCGGACAGAATTAAGAAGATGATAGATTTTGCCGATATTTCCGTGATCGTTCCAGCAGAGCCAACGATAAACACCATGATCCAGGCAAAAAGGAGTACAACGACCGTCCGCAGAGCAGTTGCCACGTCTGAATCAGTCTTTTTGATTCCGCATTTCGCAAGTATCGCCGTAAGTCCGGCAAAGAGCGCGGACAAAGCCGCCATGATCAGCCACATATCTTCCCCTTATTCATTGTCACATATTCTGGTAATTCTCGTCCATCAATTATCTCTAAGATAAATTCCGATTTAGCGAAGGAAGCTTCATGTTTCCTTCACAACAGAATTATAACACAGAAGGAAGAAAAAGTCAATCAGAACGCATCAAAGTCTGCCTGTCCAGCGACCTCCGACCAGCCGTCGTATTCGTCGTTTTCCTTTTCCGTGAACATATCATTCACGACTCCGATCGTGAGCAGATCAAGCTCCGAGAGGGACAGCCCGATCTGCACACATCGGAGAAGGAAGAGGGGCGTTGTCATCGGGCGGTCAGTTTTTCGATGTTTTTTTTAGATTCCGCCTGCGTTTCCACGTTGAGCCCCCACAGTTCGATGAGCTGCGGCAGCACCTCGTAAATGGAGAAGGTATTGAATGCTTCGAGCCAGTCATCCGGATTGTCCGGCACGTTCTCCGGATCTGCGTGTTTCGCCATGATGTATGCGATGTTCTCGAACACCTCAAGGCTCTCGATATCAAGGGTAGAACCTTCCTCATCGCCCTCCTGAACAGAGGTCTGAAGGGCAGCGAAATCCTTGTAAATATCCCTGCGGAACTTGATACGGTAAAGGCGAGGCACAGCGGCACTCGCCTTGAACGGAACCTCGATTCCGTCAACGGTGATCGTCTTTTTAATAGCCATGCTGTACCTCCTTACTCAGTCGCGCTGCCGCCGGACTTGGTCGTTGTGGAACGTGTGCCGGTGCTGTTGTTGGTAGCGGCAGTCGGCATATACACAGCGTTGTACCAGTTGTCGTAGGTGGTCTGGTCGGTGCTTTCGCAGGTCTTGGACTTCACCAGACCATTCGGGAGAGCCGATGCCTTGAGGGACAGCTTTTCCGTCTTGACGGACTTGCTTTCCTCTGTCGTCTCGCCCTCGGTCGCAGGACGGGATGCAGAGCAGCAGTAAAGCACATGACGGATGTGGTTCTTGTCGCCGTCGAACTCGAACATGAGTGCGAACTGCGATGTTTCTGCATCGTTGCGCTCCACCAGAACGCCCTTTGCATCAAGCTGCTCACCGAGAATCGCCGTTGCAAAGTCAGTGGTGATGAGTGCGACCTCCAGATCGCCATCGTAGCCTGCGTTATTGTTGATGACATAATAAACGCTGTTGTCGGCATAAAAATTCTCATTCTCGCCGTTTGCGTCAATGCTCAGGGAAACTGCACCGGGCAAGCGCACAGGCGTTGCGAATGTCGGAACGCCGTCGTCCGACCATGCCGTGATCTTCGCCCAGTGAACCTTGTTCAGACCGAACTTCACCTTGTTTTTCTGCAGTGCCATTGTTATACCTCCATTTCGTATAAGACCTCATAGAGCTGTTCGCTCTCGATGTAGGTTTCCGTTTTCGTGTAATAGATATTGTGCTGCGTCAGCACTTCCTCCACACGGCTTTCCGTGTCGGGCGACTTTTCATCCGTATACAGTTCAATATCAAGCTGCTTGAAGCTGTGATACATCAGGTTATCCGCGCCGAAGGTATCCTCGCCGGGTGAGAGAAAAATAACAAAGGGCGGTTTCGGAGACTCGCCCTCGGCAAAATGATGATAGGCGAACGGCATCCCGATCTCCTGCATCATTTCATTGATTTCTTCATAGGTCATGACAGCGCCTCCTCGATAAGCTGCGTGAGCATTTCCTCGCCGTGCGCTTCCGCAGGCGCGATATGCGGCTTGCCGGATACACGTCCGCCGTTCCGCTTCGCATGACCTTTTTCAAGCAGGTGCGCAAGCTGGTAGCGGTCTTTGGAGTGAACCGTCATTTCGAGTGTATGGCTGTTCTCCTTCGTTTTCTTGGTCGTCCAGCTCTTGCGGTACTTGCCGCTGCGCTTCGGAGCATTGGCGGAGATTTCCTTCTTGACGGAGGTTGCTGTCTTTTTCACAGCCGCTTTCATGGCGGTATCCGCAAGGTCTGCATATTCCGTCAGTCCGCGCATGATCTCCGCCGCCATATCGTCAATCGAAGTCATCCTGCTCACCAGCCTTTCGTGTACCTGCCGTGATCTTCATATAGTCGAGTGATTTATAATTCGGCAGTACACCGTTGATGTCGTACACCAGTCCACGGAAGCGCAGCTTGTGCGTGGTGGTATTGATGCGCTTGGTATCGGGTGTCTGCCGGACAGTGAACTCCAGCGATACGACTTCCTTCGTAACGCCCGCATCGGTCGTTTCCGTCGATGTCTTTACGGACACGGCAGCCCAGCAGGAGAAGGCTTCCTCCCACCGGGCTTTGTGGTTGCCGATGCCGTCTATCTTCGTGCTGTGTTCGAGAAAAGCAATCCTCTGATTGAGCGTTCCGATCTCCATCAGATCACCCCTTCCCGCTGCGCAAAAAGCAGCGCACGGAGCGTGAGTGTCAGCTTGTGGTAGTCAGCAGTATTGCGGTTCTCATAGAGGTAAGAAACAGTATACAGCATAGCCTGCCGGGTGGTTTCCTCATTGACCGCAAGTGCCTGCTCGTCCATTCTGCCGACGTCCTGCACGAGTCGTTTTGCAGTGTCGATCAAAGAGAGGATGAGCTTGTCATCCTCGCAATGATCTACACGAAGGTAGTTTTTTGTTTCGTGAAGTGTAATCATGCCTTCATCGTCAGCACCTTCACTGCTTCCGGAAGGATAAGCTTACCGTCAACACGCTGAGAAGCAAGGAAACCGATCTGTCCGTTCATTGCAAACAGCTCGTTAAGTCTTTTGAGGCTGCGCCCCTGACGGTCTGCGATCCAGTAATAGCTGAAGTCACCGAAAGCGATGGCCTTCTGACCGGCCTCGATTGTAGGTGCATATACAGAGGTCACATACGGACGGTTGAGGATTGTATCCGGAATGCCGACAGAAACACTGGGCTGCCAGATATAGTTACCGGTATTATCCTTGATTTTGCGGAGAGCCTTGATGGTCTGCTCGTTAAGGAGCCATACCGACTTCTTACGGTACGGGCTCTTTACAGAATAGAACAGCTCGATCATATCATCAAAGGTGATTGTTGCACCATTAGATGTTGCACCTTCCTGAGCGCCGCCTGTTGCTGCAAAGATACCTGTAGGCTTGCCGACACCGTCGCCGATAACAAACGCCTCTTCCTCCTTGGCACCGATTCTGCGAGCAAACTCCTTAGCGATATATGCAGGCAGATCAAATACAGAATCATTAAGAAGCTCCTCAGAGATCTTGATTGCTGTACCAACCTTGTAGGCAGAAAGCGAGAGCTGACCGAATGCATCATCGGAGAGCGTGTATGCCTCTTCCTCCTCCATCCATACTGCCTCGCCCTTAGAGGTTACAACGGGAATCTTCCTGTCGCCGCTGGATGTCTGGATACGGGTAGCAAGCGGGCGGAAAACGTTCTCTTCCTCAAGTGCCTCAATGAGCTTACGCTCGAACTCATCCGGAACAAGATAGCCGCCTTCCGTATCCTCACCGACATGGAGTGAATTTCTCACGTCAACATAGTTGCGGTTACGGACAGAATTCCAGAATGCCTTAGAATAATCGTCTGATGCGATACCTGTCTTTTCTGTTTCCGCTGCACGAGTACCCGGAGTGGTTACAAGCGGTGTCGTAGTTGCTGCGGAAAGCTCCTGCGAAATACGCTCAGCACGCTGCATACGCTCGATCTCTTTTCCGAGATCAACAATCTGCTGCTCCATTGCATCATATGTTTTGCTGTCCTCCTCAGAGAGCAGTCCGTTTGCATTGCGCTTAGAATCAAGAAAGTCGCGGGCAGTATCCCACGCCTTTGCACGCTTTTCCATGAGTTCCTGAATAGTCATATTATCATCCTCCTGTTATTTCAGCAGATTCAGCCTTTTTTCAAGCTGATCAATCGGAACACCCTTTGCAGATGTATACTTCTCAGAAATCCTTTCCATAAGGCTTGTCATAGCTGCAACTGCAGAATAGGACATTGCCTTATCGTCTGTCTTACGACGGCGTTTCAGTTTTCCTTCCTCGTCGGGATCTTCCTCCGCAGGCGGATCAACCGGTGTATCTGTACCGGCATCCTCATCCTTTGTCTTATCGTCGTCATCTTCGTCCTCGTCCGGTTCATCTTCCTCCGGCTTCGGCTGCGGCTGTCCGCTTGCGAACAGAATGCCGTCCACCAGTCCGAGGGACTGCGCCTTTTTCGCATTCAGCCAAGTTTCCTCGTCCATCATGCGGGCAATCTTGCTGCGGCTCAGACCGGACTTTTCCTCGTAGGCGTTGATGATGCTCTCCTTGACCTCGTCCAGAAGCTCGATGGCTTTCTGCATCGCTTCCTTATTGCCGAAAGCGGCAGTTGCGGGATTATGGATCATCAGCATACCCGTCGGTGCGATCAAGGTTTCATCGCCAGCCATTGCAACGACAGAAGCAGCACTTGCCGCAATGCCGTCAATCTTGACCGTGACCTTGCCCTTGTGGTTGCGGAGCATTGTGTAGATCTGCGATGCCGCAAATACATCTCCGCCGGGAGAATTCAGCCAGACGGTGAGATCGCCGCTGACCTTTGAAAGTTCGTTACGGAACATGGCAGGCGTGATCTCATCGCCGAACCATGTGTCTTCCGAAATCGGTCCGTTGAAGATCAGCTCGGCAGCGCCGGTGTCTTCATTGCGTACCCAGTTCCAGAACTTATTCATCTGCATTTCCTCCTTTCTCTGCGAAAGCGCCTGCGTCCTCCAGCTTTGTGAAGCTGCCGTTCACCAGATACAGATTGCCGCCTTCCTCATCGGGGATCGCGTTCATATCCTCCAGCTCGCGGATATCGTTGGCGGACATCCAGCCGTTCTGTCTTGCAGTCGCATAGCCCTGCATTCGGCTTGCGTAGTCGCCGCGAAGCAGACCTTCCACATTGAATTTAATGAAATAGCGCCCCTTTTCCGAATCGGAAAGAAGCGCTTTTTGTAGTCCCTGTTCCCAGCGTACCAGCCACGGATCAAGGGTGTATTTTACGAATTCGAGCGACAGATGCTCGATGTTGCTGAAAGTAGCATGGTCGAGGTCGCCGATCATGTGCAGCGGCACACGGTACAGGCGGGCAATTTCCTCGATCTGAAACTTTCGGGTTTCGAGGAACTGCGCCTCGTTATTCGGAATGGAGATGGGTGTGTATTTCATGCCCTCCTCCAGAATTGCCGTCTTGTGCGCATTGCTGCTGCCGTAAGCCCGCTGCCATGCTTCGCGCACACGCTCCGGATTTTTGATGACACCCGGATGCTCCAGCACCGCCGAAGGTGCTGCACCGTTCGCAAAGAAGGATGCGCCGTATTCATCGCAGGCGACCGCAAGTCCGATCGCATTCTTCGCCATTGCAATGGGGCTGTATCCGACCAGACCGTCAAAGCCCAAGCCGGGAATATGCAGCACCTGTTCCATCGGCAGAATGATCTCGCCCTGCTGCTTGAAATTCGGGTTGTGTTCGTCGTATCGGCTGTAGCGGTAAATGAGCCTGCCACGGTCGTCACGGTCAACACGCACCTTATCCGGCATCAGTGGATACAGCCCGATGACGTCACCTCTGCCGTTCCGGATAATCTGCGCATAGGCGTTGCCGTAGATCAGCAAATGCGCCATCAGCGTTTCCCGGAACACGAAGGATGTCATTTCGGGATTCGGCTGGTCGTGAAGCAAAAAATATAGCGGGTGCCTCGGCACTCGCTCTTTTCCGCTGTCGGTATATTGATAAACGTGCAGGGGCAGTTGTGCAATTGCCTCCGACAAAACTCTCACGCAGGCGTAAACTGCGATGATCTGCATTGCCGTGCGGTCGTTAACTCGCTTGCCTGCATGAGTCCGTCCGAAGAAATAACTGTATGACGGGCTGTCGTAACTGTCCTTCGGCTTGTCCCTCGACCTGAATAGTCCGCTGAAAATGCCCATGTGCATCACTCCTTTCGTTGACTTTTTCTATGGGTGTATGATATAATATGGAAAAGCGGAGGTTTCCGCTGTAAATCGGAATTTGGAGGAGTATATGAACACTCGAAATAGCTGTTATACATATTTTAAGATAGTTGGTAATTTCGATCCTGACAAAGTATCTGAGATATTAAATCTCACTCCTGAGAAGTCTTGGAAAATTGGAGATGTAAGACGTAATGGTACAAAGTACGATTTTGCTCTTTGGGAAATTGGAAGGTGTACCGAATATGATATTGAAGTTGAAAATCAGATGAGAAAGACTATATCTTTGTTACAGGATAAAATCTCTCTGCTCAATCAAATAAGGATTGAAAACGATGTTACCTTGACTTTAGAAATCGTTCCCACTATTTATGTTGGCAGCACAAATCCGTGTCTTGCTCCATCTCTTGATGTGATTGATTTTTGTCATGCAACAAGAACAAATATAGATATTGATATGTACGTTTATGATTCTGATAATAAGTAGGCAGCTTTTCAGGTACTGACAACATAATCATAGATTTACAAATTCCCATTTATCGAGCAGATGAAATAAACAATTGATTTGTAGCTCTACAGAACAAGCATATCCCTGCTGTCATAAATGCTGTCTCCGGTATCATTTCCGCAGCGGATAGCACGGTCAAGCGCCATAATAGTTGCAACCGTTCCGTCGATCTTCTCGGTGGACTTTTCCTTGTCGGGCTTGATGTTGCCTGCGGGATCACGCTTGATGAAAATGTTGTCCATATTCCAGCGGAGAACCGGATGCCCGTTGTGGGCGATCTTCTGTTCCAGTGTTAGCTTCATCAGCTCTTTGGTCGGCGGCGACATATCACGGTAGCCCTGACCGAACTGCACCAGCGTGAAGCCCAGTCCCTCAAGGTTCTGCGACATCTGCACCGCGCCCCAGCGGTCGAAAGCGATCTCCCGGATATTGAACCGTGTACCCAGTTCCTCGATGAAGTTTTCGATGAAGCCGTAATGCACGACGTTGCCCTCGGTGGTCATCAGGAAACCCTGCCGCTGCCAGAGGTCATACGGCACATGGTCGCGGCGTACACGGAGGTCAAGCGTTTCCTCCGGCAGCCAGAAGTACGGCAGAATATAATAATGGTCGTCCTCGTCGGTCGGCGGAAACACCAGCACGAATGCCGTGATGTCCGTGGTGCTTGAAAGATCAAGACCGCCGTAACATACACGCCCTTCCAGCAGCGATTCATCAAAATCGACCTTGCAGGCGTCCCATTTGTGCATCGGCATCCAGCGGACGGTCTGTTTCACCCATTGATTCAGACGGAGCTGCCGGAAGGCGTTTTCTTCTCCGGGGTTCTGCTTGGCGGATTCGCAGGCGGCTTCCACCTTGTCCATGCCGATTGTTTCACCGAGGGACGGATTTGCCCTTTTCCATACTTCCGGGGATGTCCAGTCCTCGGATTCATCAGCACCATAAATCACAGGGTAGAACGTCTTATCAATTTTTCTTCCCTCAAGGATATCTTTTGCTTTCTGATGCTGCTCGTAGCAGATGCTGTTCGTGTCCGTGCCTGCCGTTGTGATAAGGAAATACAGCGGCTGCATTCGAGCATCGCCGGAGCCTTTCGTCATAACGTCAAACAGCTTTCGATTCGGCTGGGTATGAAGTTCATCGAACACGACTCCGTGGATGTTGAAGCCGTGTTTGCTGTACGCCTCGGCGGAAAGTACCTGATAGAAGGAGTTGGTCGGCACATACACGATGCGCTTCTGCGAGGTCAGGATTTTGACGCGCTTGTTCAGCGCAGGACACATCCGTACCATATCGGCAGCGACGTCAAACACGATCGCCGCCTGCTGACGGTCAGCAGCGCAGCCGTATACTTCGGCACGTTCCTCACCGTCGCCGCAGGTCAGCAGCAGGGCGACCGCAGCGGCAAGCTCGGACTTTCCGTTTTTCTTCGGAATCTCGATGTATGCCGTGTTGAATTGCCGGTAGCCGTTGGGCTTCAGAACGCCAAACAGGTCACGGATGATGCGCTCCTGCCAGTCGATCAACTCGAAGGGCTTTCCCGCCCATGTGCCTTTCGTGTGGGCAAGGCACTCGATAAACCGGACAGCGTAGTCAGCGGCGGCTTTGTCGTAATGGGAATCTTCCGCCATGAACTGCGTCGGTGTATAATCTTTCAGCTTTCGCAAGTGCCTCACCTCCATGAGAAAGGCGGCTGCCCTCCGGTAGCCGCCTTCGTGTTTTTAGTTGTATTCGTGCATCAGGATCGCCAGCGCCATTTCCGCTGCCTCGTTCTGCGGCGGAACATCCAGCCCCCGGTCGTAGTTGTAAACAACCTCGCCGCTGATCTTCAGCGTTGCCTTGCTGATCCTGCCGCCGTCGATCCCGTACTGGCTGCCCGCGTCGTAGGCTTTCACCCAGTAGCGAACCGCCGTGTACTTGCCGTCGCCCTTCGGAACTCCAATCGTACCTTCGTGCCACATATTCTTTTCCTCCGTGTTTCGTAGTTTCCGGCGGGCTTTGCCCTTCCGTTGTGTACATATTAACTCTGAACCGGAATAATAGCAAGCCGCTAAAACTACAGAAGATACGGGAAAAATGTGCGGCGGGTGTTGTGTACTATACACCCGCCGCTGTGTTTATTCGCCGAGGGGAATCGGCATCAGATGGTTGCCGACCTGCACGAAATCGTATGCCTGCCGGAAGAACTCCGTGTACTTTCCGGTCAGCTCCTGCGGCAGGTCGGTGAAGTCCTCCTCACCCAAGCCACAAAGAAAGAACGTACCCTTGATGACGCCGTAGCCTTTGATCGGACGGTTCCATTTCTGCTCCGTATGGTAGAGGGCTTCCTCTTCGCACACCAGTGCGACCGGATCATCGAAGGGGTAAATCGCCTGAATGTACCCGCCGACCGTCTGCTGCAGGCTTTCAAGGTCGCCGCTGATCTCCTTTGCATAGGGGCGCTTGCCCGGTTCAACAACTAAAATATTCATGTGAATGCTCCTTTGTGTTTATTCCGCTTCTCTTGCGGTAGTGACATATTAACTCTGAACCAAGGATATATCAAGCATTATCGGCAAAATAAATGTGACAAACATCGCGGTGGAAATGCCGCTGAATTGTACATCGCACAAGAGCCGCACACGCGCCCTGTGTGGGGCGGGTTACCGAAAGGGATACCGTTTCAAGGATACCCATCCCGCGCCACACGTTGCAACGTGGCGGCTCTATGCGCCTTATTCTTCGCCTTCATACTTCTCGTGGATGATGCCGAGAATCTTGTCCTGTTCCTCACGTCCGACGCCGATGCTTTCAAGCGCCTCACGCGTTCCGCAATCGGGGCAGATCGGGCTGTTATCCACGCGGGAAAGAACTGGTCGGGCGGTGTAAGCCTGCCCGCATTTCGGGCAGACGCGAGGCTCGTTGTTGCGGTCTTTCATCGCTGTACCTCCTTTGCGCTGATTTCGTAGGCGGCATCGAGAAACTTGGTGTCGAAGCCGAAGTTCCGGTAGCCTTCCTCGCAGGTGCGGATGTAGGCAAGCGACGGAATGCCGAGGCTGCGTTCCTCGTGCATGATGTACACGAAGGCGGTCAGTTTCTTGGTCTTGCCGCTTGCCAGCTTCACCGGCAGGCGGACTTCCTTCTTGTAGTAGAAGGTCGGGCAGCCCTCGTAGACATCCAGCCGCTTCTCGTCTTCGGCGGTGACCTCCCAGACCGCAATCGGAACGATGCCGTTCTTCTTCGGTTCTATGGTCAGGTACGCGCCGGTCTTGCTGCCCTTGTAAAGCAACTCGTAGTCGGGGATCACCGTAATGCCGATTGGCTTTGCGGTCGGGCAGCGGTACCGCATCTGGCGGATGTTCAGGTTCGAGCCGTAGGCAAGGTAGTACTTCTTTTCCATGTCAATCGTCCTTTCCGAAGGAAGTCTCCTTCTACCACCCTGAGCCGCCCGTAGGCGGCAGGTGGGGAAAGGCGGCGGTTACTTTTCCGCCATGCCCAGTTCGTATGCCTTGCGGAGCATTTCCCGGATGCCCCAGACGCTCACCTCAGGGAAATCCTCGGTGTCGTTCCAGCGGGTGTCCAGCCCGCCGCGCTGCTCCAGTGCGTAGTCCGCTTTCATTGCGATCTGCTCCAGCTTCTTGTCGGTTTCCGTTCCCCATTCAATGTTGCTCATTGCTCGTTCCTCCGTGTTTGTTTTTCCGGTCGTTTTCCGTTCCGGTAGTCACATATTAACTCTTTTCGGGGAGAATAGCAAGCCGCTAAATGTACAAAACATCGCGGGGAAAAATGTGCCGTTCTTTGTGTAGTATATGCCTTGCCGCTGTTTGCGCCGTGTGCGCCCCGTACAGTGCTTTTTACCGAAAGGGGCAGTTACTTGGAGGATACCCGTCCCGCCCCACACGGGGCGCTGTGGGCGGCTGTTTCGCCGCCCTTGCCCGTGGCGGCAGACCGGTTAAGGTCTGCCGAATCGGAAGGCGTTGTTATGTAAAGCTTTACATAATGCAGCTTATCGCAACTTCCGAGTTATGTAAAGTTCACATAAAAACCACCAGATATTGA
>OGDY01002403.1_pt1 | contig 17390 bp, 18 predicted proteins | sample 1570341 | NCBI WGS metagenome assembly OGDY01 (sample SAMEA2581972, study PRJEB24529) | metagenome | biome: Human gut stool | place: China | collected 2011 | reverse complement strand
AGGGAGGCTTCAATGTGTTAAATATGATTCTTAAAGACCTTCGTATTTCTCCTCTAAGAAATATCTTAACAGGTATATCGATGTTTGTAGGAATTATTGCAATGATTAGTTCTGTCTTGGTGGGAACGCTTGGTAAAGAATATTTGATTTCTGTCAATGCACAGATGTATGGATGGAGTCCTACATATTCTTTTTCAATTACAGGATCAGATTTTCAAGATACCATTAAAATGGAGAATTTTTTTCGAGAAATTTACAATACTGATCATTTTGTGGCTGTTACCTTTTCCATGCTGGAAGAGATAACAGTTGCTCCAGTAGCGTCTGTCTCTTCTCTACAAGACATAAGTGACACTGTTTACAAAAAGACTGTACCCGTAGATGTTGTTTTTACTACAAGCACATATAACAAAATCTATAATTTGCCTATGTCATCAGGGGATTGGTTTGATTCTTCGGAAATAAATAAAACTCTGTGCATGGTAGTAAATAAAGCAGCACAGAATTATTTTGATACTTCATATGCTGTTGGAAATGTAGAAAGTAGTCTTTCATTAACACCATTTAATGTGGTAGGTACTGTGAATGACGGGACAGATATACCAACTGTATATCTTGACGCCCATTCAATAGAACTACTTGTTCCGAATATGTGGAAAGTAAAAAATGCAACTGTTCATTGGCATTCAGAAGCGGGAATTACCATGAGACAGATGTATTCGTCATTACATGACATTTTAGAAGATACAATAGGAGGAAATTTGGATATCATAGGGAAAAGTGATATTGGAGATACTTATAATTCCGTACTTTCTGTACTTCAATTAGGACTTTTGGTAACATCATTTTTATTGTTATTTGTTTCTGTATTAGGACAAATTAACATAGGGTTATCATCCTTGGAACAACGTACTCACGAATTACTAATTAGACGGGCGATTGGCGCTTCTCGTGCGAATATTGTTACTTTAGTGTTAGGCGCACAATTAACTATATCAGTGTTTGTTTGTATTGTTTCAATCCTGATATCCTTTTTCTTGGTTCAAGGCATGGGGTTATTTCTGCCTGTGGATTCTCCCGTAGCGGCACTGGAATATCCTATTCTTTCGGCAGTGGTAGCTGTTATAACATCCGTTGTTGTAGCGTTGCTTGGAGGACTATTGCCAGCGTTAAAAGCTGCAAAGCTTGAACCTGCATTGGCGCTTAGATAAAATAAATTTTATAAAATTGGAGGAAAAACATGAAAATATTATCTATGAAAACAACGATTTTTTTAGGAGCAATGCTTTCTTTATTGGTATGTCTGATGTTTACAGGTTGTTCAAATTCTGAAACAAATTCTACTTCAAGAGGACTCACGGATTTTGCACACATTGAAGAAGAATATCTTGCAACCATTGACAGTTTGAATTGGCCTGATGGCATTACACTTCCTGATAAACTGGAAGATGAAGATACAGGAGCTTCCTTTCAGGTTGGTTATGGAGAAACGAGAGCTTCTTATTTGTGGGAATATTCATGGATGAAAGAATGGCTTGATACTTATAATACAGATCCAGAGCGAGCCGAAAAAGCATTAGAAGAATTGGAAAAAGCCTTCGACATGCCATATATGGGAATAGACCGGTGTGATGACGCAACTCGTAATTATTTGCGCGAAAATATAGATAAAGCAAAATTAGGTGACCCCTCTGGATTTACAGAAAGTATAAGAGCAAATTATGCCAATTAGATTTACCTATTAAATCTGACTGATTACTGTCGGAGGTGCAATTTATGAAAAGAAAATACAAGAGAAGGACGTCTCGTTTCGGAATATTTTTTGTTTTCCTTACTGCTGTAACGATAGCAGGTGTATTTTTCATACCGTGGGCAATGAAACCTGACAATTTTCGCAATGAGAAGAATAAAATCAACTCTTGGCTGAATGGAATTTTCTTTCAAGATTTTTATAATGCAAAATCCCTCATATTAGTTGACCTTTCTAATGACAATATATTTATTTCAAAGCGAGAAAACGAGCAACAGCTTCCTGCCAGCTTAGCCAAATTATTTGTCATTGAATACGCAGCAACACTTGCGGATTTAGATAGTATTGTTCCTGCAAATTATGAAGCAATCCAATTAACTAAACCTGGTTCATCTGTTGCGAATATAGACGCGAAAAAATATTTTCTCCACAATTTGTTTGCTGCCATGTTGGTTCCATCTGGAAATGACGCTGCTTATGTAGTCGCGGATTATTGTGGTTCTATTCTTTCACCACAAGCTAAGAATAGTCAAGAACGTATTAATGTTTTTATGGAACATCTAAATAATTACTTACAAAATCAAGGGTATGAAAACACAATTTTATATGACCCAAGCGGATATGATGTCAATGCTCTCACTACCGTTTCAGACCTAAAATCAGTATCTACTCACCTTTTAGAGAAGCAATGGTTTAGAGATATTGTTTCAAAGAGTAATTATACAGCTACTTTACCTGACGGAAGTACGCAGACATGGAGGAATACTAATACTTTTCTTGACCAAACATCAGAATATTACAATGAAAATGTTAAAGGTATCAAGACAGGTTCCTTATCTAATGACTATAATTTAGTTGTTCTTTATCAACAACATGGAAAGGAATTTTTAATATGTAGTTTAGGCTCTCAATCGGATTCTTCAAGATATGATGATGTGAATTATATTCTTAAAACAATAGATGAATCTGACTATTTAACTAAATGATTTCATCTGCCGGACGACGGCAAAAGAAAAAAAGCCGTCGCAGAGCAGACACATTTTCACGCGCCTACTCTATTTCGGCGGCTTTGATTATCAGAGCCGCCGTTTCTTTTTATCCATCTAAATTCCAACGACGACCCTCTACCATGTAAAGGCATGGCGGCTTTAGGAGGTAGCCGCCATGCACTTATCAACTTATCGACACAAATCGACATTCCCCCAATTATCAAAAAAAGTCTATCCCCTGCAACGGGGTATTTCGGGCATAAAGATGAACAATCACATCATCTAAATACTTTTTATGTTTCCTTTGCGTCTGTCTGCGCCTTGCAGATGGGCGCATTTTGCATTTTACAGAACTTTTTTCAAAGAAATTTTTGCTTTCGTCCGGCGTTTGAAAAAGTCGTCTGTATTATCACGCGAAAAGGGGAGGTACTACCACCTTTCGACAGAAAGGAGGTGAGAACATGGAACCTAATCGCAGAGAATTTCAAAAGCAATGTGCCTTTCAAAGTTTCTGTAAACGGGTGCTGCACAACGAAGCGTGCAACGCCCACGACGAAATCCGGCGACGCAGGAAACGGGAAGTATCGTTTTGCGACCTTGCCTTGCATGAGGAACGGCAGCTTTACACCGTTGACAAGTATTTTCAAGACGAAGAAGCTGAACCGCGTTATCAAATGGCAGGAAAAGAGATAACCCCGAAACTGCTGCTTGAAGCAATCCGCACTTTGCCGGAGGAAAAAAGGACTGCTATCCTGCTGTACTATTTCGAGGGCATGACCGACGTGGAAATCGGAAAGATGTTCAATACGTCGCGCAGCACGATACAGTACAGACGGACAAGCTCTTTTGAACTGTTAAAGAAATATTTGGAGGGACACGCTGATGAATGGGAAGAATGGTAAACAATCCGACTACCCGGAAATCGCCCTTGTTCCCTATCCCGTCATTGTGGCGGCGAGCAAAGGCGACCCGGACGCTATGAAAATAGTCTTGCAGCATTTCAGCGGCTACATAGCGAGCCTGTCCATGCGGAAGCTCTACGACGAGCGCGGCAACGTCTACTATGGCGTTGACGAGGACATACGGGAACGGCTGCAAGCAAGACTGATGAGGGCTATCCTCACATTTCGGGCTGATGAATAGTTGAGCATGACCGTAAAACGTCTTGTAACCCCTTTTCCGTTTTACGGCAAGCAGAACAGCCATCTTGTTCTTTGAAAAAGAAAGCGGCGCAAGAGAACGGCGACGCAGTATAGGGCAAATCGGATACGTTCCTTTTGTGCCGAGCCATACGGCGGGTGCGCCATGACTTCCCTTTCGGGAACGAGCGAACAACACTACACCGCAAAGCAAGTCAGCAGCTTGCGGGCGACGACACACAAGAGGGATAATGATACTCCCTTACAGCCACAGTCCGAGCGTTAGAAGCGTCGCAGGCAATGGGTAGGGCTGCGTGAGAACCACGCAGGAGTGAAATTCTCGTGGAGCTATGCTAATAGCCGTTCGATTAAAGCCCCTTTTATTCAAAAACATACCTTTGAGCCATTTTGAAAGGGGGTATTCCTATGGCTAAAAAGGAAACTACAAACCATGCCGCCCCTGTTTTGCCTATGCTGAAAACAGTAGAGCAAATGAGCAAGGTTAGCGGTATTGGAGAAAATAAATTACGCGAGCTTATGGATAACGGCGAACTGGAATACGTTCAAAACGGAAACCGCCGCTTGATTGCCGATACCGCTATATGGGATTGGTACGAGCGAGCGAAAACCGCCGTAAAGCCCCCGGCAGAGCAAGGGGGTTAAGTTATGGCAATCTCAACAAGACAGGTAAAAAACAAACGCGACAGCAACGGCGTACTGACCGGACGACCCGGCACAGTCTACGACGTAAACATAAAGTACACCGCCCCGGACGGAAAAAAGAAGTCGTATGCAAAAAAGGGCTTTGCCACCAAAAAGGAAGCAGCACAGCATGAAGCGGAAATGAAAACGAAGCTCCAAAATCCGGGGCAAGTTGCTTCTATTACTTCACAGAGGAAACAGACTGTCGCTGCCTATCTCAATGACTGGGTGGAAAGCTATGCAAGAGTGAACTTGCGCCCCTCTACTTATGACGGGTATAAAAAGACGATTGCAAACTATATCAATCCGTATATCGGCGGCGTTACCCTCAATCAGCTTACCCCTGCTATGGTAGACAAGATGTTTCAGCAGATTATAGACAAAGGCTTGAAGCCGTCCACCGCAGCCGGGGCAAAACGTGTTTTGAGTGTGGCGTTGAGCCATGCCCGCAAATACCGCTATATCGAAACCAACGCGGCAAAAGATACCCTTACGAAGTTTGGGAAAGGCGACAAGACCCCTGACCCTTACACGCCGGAACAGGTGAAAGCCTTAATGCAGCGCGTCGAGGGTACTGTTTGGGAAATGCCTGTTATCTTGGGCGGGCTTTACGGTATGCGCCGTTCTGAAATCTTAGGCTTGCGTTGGCGCAATGTGGATTTGGAGAACAACACCTTTGATGTTACCGAGCAGCTACCTTTCAAGGTACCGCCAAAAACAAAAGTCATTGAAGAAATGGCACCGCCGAAATCCAACGGCAGAAAGCTACCCATTACGGAGCTTGCCCGCCCGTTCTTCCTCAAACAGCTTGCCATGCAGGAAGTACAGAAAGAACAGGCAGCAAAAGACGGAAAGCCTTACTATGACAATGACCTTGTTGTAGCAAAGCCGGACGGCGCACCTATCGCCGCGTCGTGGGTGTCCTCTCAATTTGGAAAGCTGCTTGAAGATTTGGATATGCCGCACATTCGTTTTCACGATTTACGACATACGGCAGCGACCAATATGCACCAACTGACAGGCGACTTCTATACGGTTGGCGAAGTCTTGGGGCATACGCTTGCGGGTATCGGCGCGTCGCTTGGGCTTTCCATGAACTTTGAAGCTGTTACCGCCCGTTATGTGGACGTGCGGCTTGAACGAAAAAAAGAAGTTTTGGACGCTTACCATAGCGCGGTGGAAAAAGCAGCCCCGGAGAAACCAAAGGAAGCCGAGCCGAAAAAAGGAAAACGGGCAGCAAAGAAAAAACACAGCGAAATAGACCTTTAACCGCTGTATCTCTTTACTGCTCTTTACAACCTTTTATATGCCCGCGTGGAATTTGGGCACCATTTGGGCACCATTTACGGAAAAAGCACCATGAAAACAGAGGGTAAAAGAAACGCCGACAACTCACAAAAACGTAGTGTTCATGCGGGTTTTCGGCGTTTTCCTATCCCTTAACGGGCTTCTATTCATCTTGTGCGAGAGAGAAAAATTCTACTATTTTTTATATCCGCTTTCACCCGGATCTACCGTAATTTCAATTTCAGTTACATTAGGACTGTTTAAGAAAGTTTTCTCACTGTCAGTGGTTCCGATGATTTGTTGTTGCACGCCTGATGAAAGAGTTTTCTTAATCGTATCTTTACCATTGTTGCACTGAACCGTTATTTCAGCCTGTTGATTCTTAGCTGTTGCATTAATATAAAGCGGTTTATTATTAAGTGGGAATTGGGGACCCTTTTTTTGCAGTGGTTTAATAAAATTGTTTTTCAGTTTCAAATCTTCCGCCGAATAGTTTTCTAGCTGATAATACCCACTTTTAATTCCAATAGACACTGATGTAAGCAGTCCTGCCTCCAACTTATTCTGCTCTTCGATATCTTTATTATCTGCAATATCAAGTTCAATGTCTGGAAGGATGCACAGTTTGCCTGCGTTATATTGAGCATTGTCTCCCCCATCCCAGTATCTGTTAAGCACAAAGCCGCCTTTCTGCATGCGCTGATGCATAGACGGGAGAGCTTCCGTATCACCCCAAACTCCGGTAGTAAGGTAGCCCTTATTAAGTACAATCTTACCGGGTTCTGTTACATCAACCTCCACTTTAGCATTCCTACTCAAGTCATACTGTCCAACAAAGGTTTTAATCTCAGTATTCCCATATGAATATACAACCGAATATCCTGCCGGATTGTAAATTGCCGCCATCTTTGGTATAGGAGTGGTCATTCCCTCAAATGTAATAACCGCCCTGTCTCCTTGCATAAGGTTCTCACCCGGGCGATATTTATTCGTAATTTGAATGTCCAAGTCATCGGCATTCACCACGTGATAAGCCTCTGCGCTTTCCGTGCTGACTTTGATTACATTTCTGCCCTTTGTAAGCTTCACCGTGTAAGACCCGTCTTTATTCGCTTCATAGCTTCTCCAATTATCATAAGACAGACTGCTGTCGCTCAATGTAGGATTTCCAACAGTGACCGAAATTTGTTCACCATTTTTTGAACTTGGTGTGAAAGTATATTCCGCATAATCAATTCCCGTGGGTTTATCATTTTGACTTGAGATATAATAAATTGTATCATATTCGCTCAAATTAATCCCTGTATCAATTGTATTGCTGTCTTTTCCGTTCACATTAACAACATAGATCCCCTGTTTTTCCGGCCAGCAGGCACTATAAGTCATTCTGCCCTTTCGTGATGATGTCCAGTCCAACGCATCGTATGTGACTTTAACAATACTCATACCGTCTGAAACAGCGGTAATTCTTCCTTCATCGTTTACCCTCACAGAATTACCATAAACCAGATCATAATGGAAATCGGGATCCACATAATAATTCCCCGTTTCTGACTCGATAGCCTGCCATGCACGGAAAGCATAAATATCAAAGTATTCTCCGGTATTCAATTTAAGAAACTTATTGCTTGGTCCGTTCAGAAGAATTCCCGCCTCGTAAAAGCCTTGGCTTTCTTCATCGCGGTATATTTTTTGACTACCTTCTGTCATGCTTTCCAATCTGTACGTTGGAATTTCTCCATCGGAAACAAGCTTCAAATCACTTTCAGATCCTGCCCATGTTACATTATTTTCCTTTCTGATTTCAAAATGTCCCATGATGGTATCCTTAGATATTGGCACACCGAAACGGTATTTATCATAGCCATTTTTTGTTTCAATCAATTCGCCTTGCGTTTCCTGTAAGGCATAATAGAATTTTCCTCTCATACAGTGCTTAATGTTTGCACCAGTCGGTACTTCAACATCGATAGTTTTCTTTTCATAGACATAAAATCCACCGGCATCGGAAAGGTTCAATCCGTTAAAGTCAGTATACTGATAAACGTAAAATTTCCCAGACGAACCCCAGTACTTATCCGGATCGTTAGGAATAAGAGAATAAGTGTAGTATGAGTTTCCTTTTCTTACAGGAAGTTCATATACAGTTTGGTACTGTCCTGTTGAACCGGTTTCTTTTTTTGTTCCCACATATGAAATACCATCTTCATCCTTAACTTCCAAGGTGTATGATGCGGCAGCATGTATACGGCTATCCTTAAAGATTACTTGTGCTGTAGTGATATCTTCAGTTGCATATGCTACAAAATTTTCGTCAAGCGGGAGAAAACTGCTAAGACCAATCAACGCAGAGAGGATGCAAATCAATATTCGTTTCATTTCTGTATTTTCACCTTCTTTGAATCAAAGAGTTGTTACTTTAACAAGATACCTGCTAAAACACAGCCCCCGATTTAGTAATTATTGTTCTGACTTTTTCTATTTATTCAAATCAGAAGGCAGACATAAAATTGTCAACTTCTGTTTCTGTTCCAAACAGCCAATAAACTGTGTCATTTGTATTCAGCTTAAAATCTGCCGCTCCAATGACCTTAGATTCTTCTACAACACTTCCATCTCTAACGACTCTGTAATACCAACCATAGTATCCCGCCTCGCTATAAATCGGAGCATATGTTTTATTTTCTACCACATTTGTGTCCCCATTCAGCACATCTGTAGTAATTGTGTTAATATAAGTGGTAGGAATTGTTGGTGTGTTTGAAGCAAAAATGGTAAAGTCTGTTACATAGTCTGCAGCATATTCATCTACGTTATATTGACCGTTCGGATTCTTAATTGCTGCCAAAGCATATGCCGGCGTAGAATAAGTATCTGCCTTGTAAGAAGCAGAATAAAATGGGTTTGTGCTTTCGGTTGGCAAACTTGCGGTAACTCCAGTCTTTGCTACATTAAGCAGAGTATCTCCTCTTGCATCGTTAATGTAAACGGAAACATTGCTTGCTGTGTTGGTCGTTGTCTGCGCTGTATCCTCAATAACTATGGTAAAGTTTACATATGCGCTTCCTTTTGCCGCTTTGATAGAGCATGCGCCTGCTCCAGCAGAACTTTTGATTGAAATCGTTGCCTGACTGTAGTATCCCCCTGTAGATGCAGCAACTGCATCTACAGAATCTACCACTGCCATATTGCTGTTTGTGCTACTCCAAGAAACCGCTTTAGCTGCGCTTTCTGTATCAAAAGTCGTTGCTGACCATGTTGCACTTGCAGGGGCTGCCTGTAGATGTAATTTTGTACTAGATGTGATGTCACTCAGCTGATATTCGGTTCTTGCCTGTGCATCGTTGACAAATGTTAAATTCGGATCCGAATCCGCTGCAAATGCTGTCGCTGTCATGGCGAATACCATCACCAGCGCAAGGACTATGGCAAGTCCCTTTTTCATTGTTCTTTTATTCACGTTGTCACCTCCTGAATAAAAATCCCTCGGCATTTCTTACTACTCATGGCAGTACAAGCAACTTGAAACGCGCCTACCTGTTTGTGATTATCCTTCGGCAACTGCCTGCCGTATCTGCAAGCAGAGAATGACTTCTTTTTTAAGCTTGTTCCAAAAAGCTGCCGTTCCTCTGCTGTACATTCATTCTATTCCGCCACTTCTTCAAGTCTCGCGGCTTCTGCCGCCTGCTGCTCGCGAAGCTGCCTGCGGTATTCCTTATGACGCGCGCGTTTTTCACGCCGCCGTTTCTTGCCTTCCAAATAATGTTCCGCGACCGGTCTGGTGCCTGCTTTTTCAAGCATTCTCGTCCATGGTCCGAACCGTTTTTTGAGCTCCCGGTCATACAGCACGTCTTTTCGCATAGGCTCTCTGCCGTATTCCATGGTGAAATCCCGCACCAGCTGCAGCAATTCCGCATCACTCATTTTAGTGTAGGGCGCGCACAGCGCGTTGAGCTTCCGCGCCTTTTCCGAATCGGTCAGGTTCGGATCCTCCTCGATGCTCTGTTTCAGTTCTCGCTGATTCATGTTCCATCTCCTTCTGATAGACAAAATGGTTTTGCAGTTTCTATCTATGCTCTATTTCTGTTTCCTTTTGCGGGCGGCGCTTCCCTTTTGCCTCCGCCCGCTGTAAGGATATATAAGGATGTCTGTTTTATCTCAGGCTCAAACTGCCGCAAAAATGGCAAAAGCGATGATTCCGACAATCATCGCTTCTGTGACAAATTTTCTCTACGCAAACCGTTTGATAACTTTTTAACATCACAGTTTCCTGCTGTGATGCCTGTGTTTCTTAGGTTTTGCTTTTTGTAGGTCTTCTGACTGATCCATTCATGCGCGTGAAGCCTTGCAGTCTCTGAGACCGCGTCCTCTTTTTCGCGCAAACGCATTGCTTCAGCCTTCTCTCCGGGCCATGACAGCCCTTCCAATGACCGGTTTTCACCGCGCGCGGATTACTCCGTACGGAAAACAATGCTTTAGAAATACAGCTACTTTGGGAAGTCTGCCGCCGGGTCCTGCGCCTATTGCGTTTCTACCGGATTCGCTGCCCGCGAATCCAATGGGCTGACTTCTTTCCGTGTCCGGGATTCTCACCCGATTCCCTTGTTCAGCTGGAACAAGAATGCGTGTCCGTTCGGCACTGCCGGCGCTGCCTGCGCCGCGTCTGCGTCCGTTCGGGTCGCGCATTTGCCACAAAAGCCTGTAATTGATTCATTTTTCATTTTTGTGTTTGCTTTCCCCGCGAAACGACAAAAAGACTGCCGTTTCTCAGGCAGTCCGCATCCATCACATACAACTTGTTTTTATACATGGCTGTTTCCACGTGTTTGACAAGTATCAGCCGAAAAGTGCCGCCGAGCGAGCTTCCTGCCGCTGTAACAGGAATCTCCTTTTTGCCTGCTTACCTTTTCGCATTGATGTATGCTTCTGCCCCAGAGAAATTTTTACATCCAAGCGATAACTCGTCTCCCGTCTCGTCGTTTAAACGCATCACGGTTGCTTGCCAGTCGGGGATTCTCACCCCACTTCCGTTAGTTACCCTTGTTGCTGCTTGTCGCCGATTCGACAATTTGTTCATAAAAGTACACTTTTACGAACAAACTGTGAATGACGAATATTTTCTTTTTTCTTTCAGCTAAGCACATCGTATCATATAAAATACATAAAATCAACATCTATTTTTTCTTTTTTTGACAAAAAGACAAACCAAAAAGGGATAAAAGCTACGCAAGCGTTCCCGTAACACAGGTGTCGAATTTGTTCAGGAAAGTGTACTTTTGCGAATTTTTTATGCGCTGAACTCCTTCAGCTTCTTGTAAAACGTTGTCCTGCCGATGCCGCTCATATCCAGCGCCCTGCTAAGCGAGATCTTTTTTTGCCGGTACAGCCGCACCGCCTCCAGCATCGCCTCGCTGTCCGGAATCTCCGGTCTGCCGAAGCGCACGCCGCGTGCCAGTGCCGCGTCGATGCCCTCGCGCTGCCTTTGGCGTATGTTTTTTCGCTCGTTTTCCGCGGCAAAGGACAGCACCTGCAGCACCAGATCGGCGATGAACGTTCCAAGTAGGTCCTTGCTGAGCGTCGTATCGAGAAGCGGCATATCCAGTACGCGGATATCCGCCCTGATGACCTTGGTAATGTGCCGCCACTGCTCGATGATTTCTTCGTAATTGCGTCCGAGCCGGTCAATACTTTCGATGAGCAGCAGATCCCCTTCCTTCAGCTTTTTTAGCAATTTGAGATACGCCGGGCGTTCAAAATCCTTGCCCGACTGTTTATCCATGAAGATGTCCTTTTCTTTCAACCCTTCCTGTGCCATTGCGATGCGCTGCCGTTCTTCATTCTGGTCGGCGCTGCTGACACGCACATATCCGTAAACACAACCTGCATTTTTGTTTTTCATGCTTGTACCTCCCTTAGCTCTATCTTTCGCAGATAGCTCTTGGAAAATGCAAGCAAAACAATGACTCTGCGGAACTGTTTCGGCTATGTTTCCCCCTATATGCCTCCCTCTACCATATACACACATTCACACCGAAAACTCGCCGGAAAGGTCATAAATTGTTTGGTTTTGTTTTTATCGCGCAGCCATAGCCCATAATACACTTCTCCTCTGCCGCATACCACTTCCTGCGGCACACATCGTGGCTATTGCCTTCAATGGTATAAATCAGCCCATCCTCGTACTTTTCCACGATTCCGGTATGCTCTGACGCGCCATCGTCGTCCCAGTCGAAAAATATTATCATGCCCGGTTTCGGCTCAATCTTTCGGTTATACCATTTCCCCTTTTTGATGAACCAGCGAATCCCCTCATCGCAGAGCGCGTATTTCGGCAGGCTGTCTGTTTCCAGCATGCCCGCTTGGTCTGCACACCAGCTGACAAAGATCGCGCACCAATCGACGTGGCTGTCAAATCCGTACCACCGCCAGTAGATCTCGCCGCCTTCGTTTCCGATCTGCGACTGCGCAATTGCCACCAACACATTGTCGGAGGTTATTTCTCCGTCATCATCACTGCCAAAGACGGATGCCGCGGCGCAAAGCGGAATAATCACCGCAAGCAGAAGAAGCATCGCACCGCCGCCTGTTAGGATAAAAGAAATGACCTTTTTCGTGCCTCGTGACAGCCGCTTTGCGGTTTTTACTCCTGCCGAGCTTCTCTCTTTCGCTTTGCGGCTGAAGATCGGCAAGGCATACGTTCTATCACGGTATCCTTTTTCGCGCAGGACAGAGGAAATATGAGTTTGCTTTTTTCGCCGCATCTGCAAATTTTGCCGCTGTTTTATGCTTGATGTAGTAGTTCTGCCGTTTTTTTGCATGCCTGCTCTCTTTTCGGCAGGCTGCCAAGAAAAGCCTTCCGAAGAGGAAAGGGTTTCTGCCCGTCCTCCTTGCTCTCGAAGCTTTTTCCTCTGCTGTTCCCTTTCCTTTCGCTGCATGAGCAGCTTCCTGCCCTGCGCTTTGACGGTATCCGCGTACTTTCTTCCGTAGAGGCTTGCGTTTTGCGCGGCATAAGTTTCCGGAGACTCCTCTGCCTGCTCCCTCGGATTTTCGCGGAAGTTTCGATAATAGGCTCTTCTTTTCTGTGATAGGATTTTTTCCTTTACCTTGCGCTTTGCGTAGCGTAGTTTCCTGTTATCCATCGCGCATTCTCCTTTCCAAGTCGTTTTTTGCACACAAAAAGCCCGAGCATTTTTGCTTCGAGCTTTGTCTGGTGTTTTTAATGTCTTTTGCTTATATCTGCGCTTCCCTATCTCGCTTCTGATAAAGCAAGCGCCGCACTTCCATGGTGTCATCAATCACAACATAATATATGGTATAGTTTCTCACATAAATACGGTAATATGGGTATTTGTGTTCCTTTTTGGAGTGATAAGGTTCAAAACTTTTCGGACACGCCTGTCTTTTTCGAATTGCTGCCTGTATCTCATTTACGAGCTTTCGCGCGGCCCCCGGATTTTTCAGTTTCAGCGAGACATAGTCTACGGTATCATTTATGTCCTGTTCAAAAAGCGGCAGAAATCTCAATTTATATTTCTTATCTGTCATGGATTCGCGCCCTAACCCTTCCGAACACTTCTTCCTCTGTATAGCGCGTAGGATCAAGTTCCGCTGCCCTGTCCGCTTCATCAAGCAGCAATTCAACTTCGTCAGTCAGTGCCGCATATTGCTCTAAGCTTAGTACGACCATTGAGCCGTATCCGTTTTTCGTCAGATAGACAGGTTCTCCCTTTTTCACAACGCTTTCAATTTCGGTAAAATTATTTCTTAAATCAGAAATAGGTCTGATGTTAATCATGGCTACTGCGCCCCCTTTTTCTATTATGGCGATATTTTATCATAATTATGATAAAATATCAATAGTCATTTTGCATCCTCGCTTACCTCTGATTAAAATTTATCGGATAGTTTTGTTGTCATCAAATGGTAAAGCTTCGTATCGCGTGGGAAACTGTTTTCAAACGGTATCAGGCTGCTGCCGATTTTAATGAGTCCATGTCCTGCGTCCACATTGGTAATATATGAGAGCTGTGTATCGGAAATGTTCAAAAGACGCGCAAGTTCTTCTCGATTTGTCGCAGCTTGATTCAGCATGAGAACAAATTCGGAATTGGATAGCATGGTGCGCGCGATATGGGACTGAAGGAGATCCTCCACGTCCTGCGTGATCCCTGTGCAGAAAGCGCCGTACTTCCGAACGCGCTTCCAAAGCTTGAATAAAAACTGCGCCGAATATTCGTACTGGAACAAAAGATAAATTTCGTCCACATAGACAAAGGTCTGCCTGCCTTTTTTGCGGTTTGCGGTAATGCGGTTTAGGATATTGTCAAGGATTACAAGCATGCCAATCGGTCTTAGCTGCTCGCCAAGCTCCATGATGTCGTAACAAATCAAGCGCTTATCGGTATCGACATTCGTCTGCTGGGCAAAGGTATTCAGGCTTCCCTTTGTGAATAATTCCAGTTCCAATGCCAGCGCGTGGGCTTCCGGCTCCGGCTGCTTTAAGAGTTCCTCTCGGAAGTCCTGCAAAGTCGGCGGCACGCCTTGATAGTTGCCTTGCAGGTAGTAGCGATACACGCTTTCGGTGCAGCGGTCGATGATGGACTGTTGTCCCTTGGTAAAGGTGTGCCCTGCGATAATCTGCTCACAAAGCGACTGCAGGAACTGCGATTTTTCGATGATCGGATTGATTTCTCCGTACTCCTTCGTCATGTCCATGGCGTTGATGTGATTTGGGCTGGTTGCTGAAATTTCAATCACTTCGCCGCCTAATGCCCGTACAAGGGGCGCATACTCTCGCTCCGGATCAATAATGAGAATATCCGCATCGGTCGCAAGCATATGATTGGTGATTTCGCACTTTGCAGCGAAAGATTTGCCGCTGCCCGATACACCGAGGATAAAGCTGTTTCCGTTCAGCAGCTGCGTGCGGTCGGCAAGAATCATGTTTTTGCTGATAACATTCTGCCCATAAAAAATACCCTTTGCGTGAGCGATTTCCTGTACGCGGAAAGGGATTTGAATGGCAAGGGATTCGGTAATCAAAGTACGGAAGATATCCAGTTTCTGCATACCTGCGGGAAGCACCGTATGCAGTCCGTCAAGCTGCTGAAATTTCAGTACCGCAATCTGGCTGACACGCTCCCTTGCAAGTTCCTGCATGGATTTTGTCTGCTGGTTTAATTCTTCTAAGGTATCTGCCGTTATGACGATGGTCAGCACCGAAAGCATCATCTTCTGGTCGCGGCTCGAAAGGTCATCGAGAAACTCCCTTAACTCCTGTCTTTGCATTTCGAGGTCATAGGGCACTTCCGCGGAAAAGTTATTGTTTGCGTTCTGTTTTCTCTGCCAGTTCGTGATGTTTGTCTCTGTCCCTAAAAGCCTTGTTTCGACTTCTCTGACGGCTTTTCCTGTCGGAAGCGGAAGCATATCGATGGACAGCATCATGTTCTTGCAGCGTGTGGTCAGCTCCGTCACAAAGTCATCTTTTAGGAAGTTTGCATATTCTTTGAGAAACAGAACTCGCGCGTAACGCTCGCCGAGCACGATATGGTCTTTTTGAATCTCCATGCTGTCGGGACAGATATAGTCCTTGAAGCTGTGTCCTTTCCGGCGGCTGTCTTTCAGATCGAACGCAAAGTCGCTTTCTTCGCCTGTTCGGTAAAAATCGTAAAAAATCCTTAGCCGCTCGATTGCGCTAAGCTCGGTGCATTTGGAGCCGAGCTTATTTAGCTGAATGGCAAGGCTCGCGCCGAAGCGGTTAAAATACTGCCGTGCATCCTCTGCACTTTTTTCGGTAATCGTGACAGTGATGTATTTTTCCTGAATAATGGAGTTTCCCGCAGTTGCTTTTTCAAGCAGCATTTGATTGTATTCCCTGCGGTACTCGTTTAGGTTATCGTCCTGCTCTTTGATAAAAATCCGCTTCTCAAAGTCCGCCTGATTCAGCTTGCGGTTGTTGATCGTGATTTTCGTTGTCGCGTTGCTGTCTAAAGAGTTGAGCAGGGCGCAGTAGCGTTCAAACATCGTCTCTTTGTCTGCCTCCGAGGCAACCTGATAGTTGATATCCTCAAATTTGTAGGTCCTGCTGTATTGGTTTTTCCCTACCCGAAACAGTCCATCTTCATAAACGGTGCTGATGGGAATCGCATCCTGCACGCTTCTTGGAATCCTTGTGTGTTCCTTTTTTCGTTTTCGTATGTTCACATCTTATCTCCTCTGCTTTCTTGATTCTCTTTTTTTCTCCTGCTGCTTATCGTCCGCCTTTTTTCAGCTTCACCGAACGTTTGATGTCCCGCCTGTTCTGCACACACGAAAAGCGCATAGCACAGGTTCTTCGGCTTGAAGATCAGTTTTTTTGGCGTCAATAGCTCTGTCTTGATCACTGCCCAAAGGAATTTCTCTGCGGGCATTTTGTTGTAGGTCACAAAGCCGAGCATCGCGCAGGGCAGCATCCCGAAGATACATGCCCATGACACAGCCTCCATGCCGAGCCTTCCCCGCAGCAAAAAATATATCCCGACAGATATGCCAAGTCCCAAAACAGAAAAAAGGAACTGACGCAGCGTCAGCCCCCAAAACATCGCCTCCCGGTATTCCCGGATCTCCTTGTTTATTTTTCGTTCCATAGGTTCTCCTCCTTTTCTTCTACAGTCCCATCATTTCCTTTACCACATGATCTGCCATTTTGATTGTCCCAACGAGTATCAGCATATTAAAAATCAGTTCCCCAAGATACGACCAGACCATGGCAGCAGGCGCAGCTGCAGTGTCTACGACAGGCGGCGAAGCTGCGAAAATGGAAAAGATCACGCAGGCCAAAAGTATAATCGCGCCTTCCATGCAGACGGCCGCGTAGGATTTCAGAAATGAAATACCAATATGTTGTGTGGGCTGTCCTGCTACCGTCGATAAGGGAATCGGGGCAATCGCTGTGTACATGTATAGCTTAAAAAAGCGTCCATATACCGTCATAATGATGATAAACGACAGCACTGTAATTACAAGGCTGCCGATAAGAGAAACTGCCCAAAGCGGAATACTTTCAAAAAAGCCGCAATCCTCAATCGCTGTGATCATGGCGTCAGGAAGGCTCATGCCCTGCGTCCTGCCAAGCCCAGCCGTTCGCATGATGGTTCCGACAATGCCTTGCAGGATTTCAAAAATGGCAAGCATAATTTCCAGTCCGTAGGTAACGACTGCTTTGGCGATAATGAAGCGGATAAAAACCTTGACCGCCTGCTCCGGTCGTTTGACTTCTGCAAAACTGCCGCTTTCCTTTACCATGCCCGCCAAGAAAAAAAGCACTAACAATGCAATTCCAATCGCCTGCAGTGCGCCATGAATATCGACGATAACGTTCCAGATCTCGCCGCCGCGGAAATGCTCCGGCTCTTCCGTCAAGAGTACCCAGATCTCCGCCAGCTTTTCGTTCCATGTGGTCAGCGCGTTTTGTAGGTTCTGTACCACCCAGTTATCTGGTAATACATAGAATATATAATGTGAAGGAGGTGTAGCAAAACAGGC
>OGDY01002401.1_pt1 | contig 17399 bp, 24 predicted proteins | sample 1570341 | NCBI WGS metagenome assembly OGDY01 (sample SAMEA2581972, study PRJEB24529) | metagenome | biome: Human gut stool | place: China | collected 2011 | reverse complement strand
ATTGACAATGAAAATTAAAGTGTTATAATTAATATAAGAAAGGAGAAAAGCATATATGAAAGAATTTAAAAATGTAAAAATTGCAAATGAAGGTATTTTAAAAATGATGAGCGATTTTAAAATAATTATTGATAAAGAAGATGGAAAAATATCTGGTGTTATGATAAAAGATAATGAAATTAGAATATACGAAATTTTAATGTCTTTAATGATTTATATTGAAAATATGATTATAAATAAAGATAATGAATTTAAGTTTACTGATTTAATACAAATATCTGCACAATGTTTATCAATAGTAAAAGCATGTGAAAAGAAAGGAGATAACTAATATGATAAGATATAAAACTATTTATGATTTATATTCTGAGTGGAGCAACAATGAAGAATTACCTGTTAAGATAATTATGTATGATAATGGAGAAGTTTATTATAGAGTTAAAAATGGTGATTTAAATTGTATGTATCAAAATAAATGTGGACATTTATTGTCTTTTACTAATGAAGTTGATAAATGGAAAACAATAATATGTTATTATTCAATAAATATTCTAGATGAAACAGAAAAGAAATATTTAGAGAGTGTAATAAAACCTTTTAGAAATAAAATTATACATATTGCAAAATACTCATATAGTGTTGGTGAATACATATCAATATGTTATAAAGATACGAATAAAATTCATGGTTTTATAAATTTACCTAGTTTTAAATCTAACACCATGTATAAAGGTATGGAAATTGGTAGAGAGTATAGTTTAAAGGAGTTAGGAATATGATAACAAATATAAAATTAACTAAAGATGATAAAAAGTTGTTAAAATCAATGAAAGAAAAATACAATTGTGAAATTAATATTAAACCTAGGTTAGGAGTATATTTTATAGAAGGTGATAATTTTGAGATATTAAGTAGTATATTATTTATTCTACTTAAAATGTTAGAAAGGGAAATAACACTAACTGAAACTCAACGTAACATACTGGTAACAGGGTTTGGTGTTTTAAAAGAACGATTAAATGATAGAGGATAAAAATGAGAGATGTAATGATGATTAGTATCCCAACAAAAACAAGTTTTAAAGATTTGGAAGAATATATTAAAGATTTTAATAATAAATGTGAGGTACAAGCAACATATAATTTTAAAGATAGAATCCTTGAACTTGAACATAAAAAAGATAGATGTATTATAGCATGTAATACTATATTAGACGCAATGATTATTCTTCAAGGTGTGTTTGTTGGAATATTTAAGTATAATGATACTCAAATAGATTTGAGGGGGTTAAAACATGAGAGTAAAAGTTGATAATTATTACCGAATTGCTTTACCTAAAAGTGTTTTAGATATGTTAGAAATCAATAAAGGTGATGAATTAAAACTTGAATATGATAGTATTAATAAAGTTATAACTTTAAATAAAGGTGTAATGAAAGATATAAAACATTTAATTAAAATGAGACTTAAAAAAGACATAAGTAAAAGTGAAGAAAATTTTTTAATTAATTTACTTAGTGTAAGTGAGGTTAATAATGATAAAGATAAAAAGTGATTTTAACGAAGATACAGAACTTGTAGATGTTAATTTTGAAATGAGTAATAGTTCTAATGGTGAGGTTATTAGTGTGGTATGTGTATTATATGAATTTTTACTAGAACATGGTAAAACTACAAAAGATATTGAAAGAGAAGTTATAGAAATGTTAAAAACTAGTAAAGATAGAAAGCGAGATAATAAATAATGAATATAGCAATTATATTATTAGCGTTTACTACAATAATTAATGCACTTCATATAAGTTATATTTATAAAGAATTATCAAAAAGAATTGATAAAGAACGTATGTATTTAATTGATTTAATACATAATAGATGTAATCAAACTGAATATGAAATTGGTGTGAATATACAAAAAATAATAAATGATATTAAAAGTGGTAAATTAAAGAAAGACCCTAATAAAAAGAAACAAGATTAATTGTTTCTTTTATTTTTTGTATTTTAGTTAACATAATAAATATTATTTAGTTAACATAATAAATATTATTTACATAAACACGAACGTATGTTATAATTATATTAGAGGTGGATAATATGAAAGATGAAGAATACAACAATTTATTAGAAGAAGTTGTAAAAGATGATACTAGTATTGAACGAAAACTAGAAATATGTAAAACATTGCAAGATGATAGAAAAGCAAGTTTAGACGCATATCAAGAGTTAAGTGATAATACTGGTAAGTTACAGGCAGATTATAAAGCCTTGAAAAATCAAAAGGTTACAGAGTTTTTTAATTCTGGTGTTAAAGTTGAGGAAAATACTCAAATTTTAGGAGATGAAGAAGATGATGAACCTAAAGAAAAAACTTATGATGAAATTGTTGATGACATGTTAGGAGTGAGTGAAAATGCCAACTAAGGCAGAAACAAATGGTGTTGCAATGCTTAATAGCATAAGACAGGCTATTATTGGACAATCTAACGAACTTAATTTTGCTGACAGAATACCTTTAGCAACTCAAGCAAATATTAAAGAGTTTGGGGCTAGTCTTATGGAATATGAACCCGCTATTAATGCGTTTGTAAACGAACTTGTTAATCGTATAGGATATACGTATATAACAAGAAAAAATATGACTAACACCTTAAAATTTTTGAAAAAAGGTAAGTTAGATTTTGGAGATACTATCCAAGATATTATGGTTGATATTGCTAAAGCACATACATTCGCAAGTGCACCAAAAACTGGTGAAGAATGTGATGTATTCGCAGTAAATAAACCTGATGTAAAAGTAGCATATTATAGTGTTAATAGAGAGGACCAATACCCTATTACAATTAATGAAGATATGTTAAAAATGGCTTTCATGAGTTATGATAAATTATCAAGATTTGTTTCTAGTATTCTTGATAGTGTATATAATGCTGATGAAGTTGATGAATTTATTCTATTTAAAAATTTAATTGGTAAGACATTATCTAATTCTTATTTAGTTAAAGTTGATAAACCTATTGATAGAAACACCGCTGAGGCTTTTAGTGAAAAAATGAGAACATACTCATATGCTATGAGTTTTCCAAGTAGAAAATATAACAGAGCGGGTGTAGCAACTAGAACTAATTTAGAAGAACAATTACTAATTATGCGTTCTGATATCGCACCTGTAATTGATGTTAGACAACTTGCTAATAATTTCCAATTAAATTATGGTAAACCTTTAGCGGGAAGAATTGTTCTTGTTGATGATTTTGGAGATTTTAGTAATATTCTAGGTGGTTTAATTGATAAAGATTTTGCGATGATATATGATGTAACATATAAAATGACTAGTCAATACAATGCTAGACACCTATATTGGAATTATTTCTTAACTCATAGACAAGTAATTGCTTCAAGTTTTTATGCTAATGCAGTTGGGTTTACAACAGAAGATGTTGTATTTGCAATTAATAGCATAAATATAGAACCTAAAGAACAATCTATAAGAAAAGGATATAATGGAAGTGTTGATGTTGTTGTTGACTTTACTGGACAAGGGGATACATCTTATACATTAACTATAAGTGGTAATGTTTCAAATGCCACTAAGATTGAACAAGACGGAAAAATCTATATTGGTGCTGATGAAACCGCTAGTGCTATCACTATCACAGCCACAAGCACAGCAAAATTTGGAACTAGTGAACCGAAACCTGTTACTGGTACGGCTAGTGTAAAGGTTAAAAATTAATGGTAATTAGACCAACGAACGAGGTGCGTATCTATAAGAACGTACCTTTTTCAATAGATTATAAAAATATTATGGACTTTAGTTCGGTGGCGGAACAGAGTGCATATTTTAATTCTTTACCTCAAAAGACATTTAGTAATTTAACATATACTAGAAATAATGGTACAATTATAGTTAATGGAAATCGTGATACATTACTTGATTATAATTATATGTCTTTTGTTAATAAAGATTATGGAAATAAAACATTTTATGCTTTTATTACCAATGTTAGATATTCAAGTGCTAATGCTTCATATATAGATTTTGTAATTGATGAGTGGCAAACATGGTGTTTTGATGTTAATTTTAAAGAAAGTTTTATTGAAAGAAAACATTGTAAAAGGTGGAATAGCGACGGAACACCCGTAATAAATACGCAAGATGAGGGACTAGATTTTGGTAGTGAATATATTGTAAAAGACCATAGAGAATATAATAACAATCTTTATTGGGTGTGTTATGTTACTAGTGTTGAAAATTATGACGCCATTTATTCAAGACCAAAAGATATACCCAACCAATTAGCGGTATTTTATGCCCCAATATATAAAACAACTAATAACACGATTGCACAATGGAAATTAGGTGATGTCTATATGGCTTCACATGACACTATTACCAATAGATTTAGGAATAGTGATAAGTTAGTTAATAGGTTAAAAAGTGTTTTCATAGTAAGTGAACCCCCGTTTAGTTATACTTATACAATAAGTGGTGGCTATATTAATGTTACATCTAATGATTTAAAAGTTACTAAAATTCAATGGGGGAGCGAAGAAACCTATTCAATAAATATGGGATATTGGGTAAGTAATAAAAACCCCGCTAACACTTTAAGAACTTTTCCAAAATATGGTAATTTAAAAAATAATATTACTGAAAGTAAATTATTAATGTTTCCGTATTCATATGTTCAAATTGTAGACGGACAAGGAAATAGTTTTGATATTAAAAATGAATATCTAGACGATACACAAATAAATGTTCGTACATTTACAAGTGGTGGGTTAAATAGTAAACAAGCCCATATAGTTGAACATTATAGATATAAAGGTGTCAACTTGAATTATTGTAGGTGGGAACTAGGTAATGGTGTTATTAATAATTTTCCTAATAATTTAACAATTATTGATGACTATTCGGCAGCATACTTGCAAGGAAATGCTAATCAAATTAATCAATCTGTTAATGCAACACTTAATCAATCTCAACTTAATAATGTTTTAGCACAAAATACAGCAAGGGCTAGTCAATCGGCTTCACTTGTTAGAGGTGTTGGTGATACTATTGGTGGTGGAATAGTTCAACCTTTAGTGGGTGCTGGTGGTGGAATTAAAGCCTTAGGAGATTATACAGCAACTGTTATTACTAGTGAACAACAAGTTGAAAATACTGAATTACAAGGTAATTTAACAAGTGAAAATGCTGTTAAAAGTGCTTTAGCAAAAAAACAAGACGCCCAAAATGTGGCGGATAATGTTTCTCTACAAGGTGGAGATGTATATTTTACATTTCAAAATCAATATAATGGTTATTGTCTTGTTTATAAACAAATATCTGATGAATACATAAGAGTGTTAGAAGATTATTTTAAAAAATATGGCTATGCATATAATAGAATAGAAACACCACTTTTACGTACTAGAAAATCGTGGGATTATATAAGATGTATAGACGCAAATATAACGGGGAATATTAATGAAAATTCCTTAGAAAAAATAAAAACTATATTTAATCAAGGTGTAACAATATGGCACACTACTGATGTTGGTAATTATAGTTTAAATAATGATGAAAGGACATAATTTTATGATAGCAAAAAAGTTAAAAACAAATGCCCAAGCAAGAAATAATCGTGTTTATATTCATAATGTAAAACGATTATATAAAAAGGCTATATCTATGTTTGAGTGGGTAAATATGCCTAAGGAAATAGATACTAGATACTTAGAAAAAACTCTTGTTGAACAAGGACATATATGTTTCTTTAAAGATGAAAAATTAGATAAATTTATGTGTTTACAATGTACAATCGGTGGTAGGTTTAATGTTTATGACCTACCTACTGATTATCATGTGTATACACCTAGTGGATATAATAGAGACCTTGATATGTCTAATAGTGTAGTAATTTATTCTGATTTAGCACATGATAATTTAATGCCTGTGATATATTATCACGCAGAAAATATATCTAATGTAGAAAGAACTATTGATATAAATCTTAATCAATTAAAAAGACCTTACGTATTCTTAGTACCTGAAAATAAAATATCAAGTGTTAAGGCACTTTTCAAACAAATTAAAGATAATGAAGAATTAATTATTGGTAGTAATGATTTAAGTGTAGAGGGTTTATCAATAGAAAATACGATAACACCTAATAACACAATTGATTTATACACATTAAAGAAAAAATATTATAATGAAGCACTAACTGATTTAGGTATATCAAATTTTTCTGACGATAAAAAAGAACGTCTTTTAGCGGGTGAAATAACTAGTAATGAAGAAGATGTTTATCTAAACAGAGCCAATATGTTGGAAGCAAGAAAACAAGCATGTAAATTAATTAATGAAATGTTTGGACTTAATATTGATGTTAAATTTAGATATGAAGAAAATGTAACAATGGACGAAATAGATGAAACTGAAGATTTAGACGAGGTGAAAAATAATGAGTAGATACACATTAAGATTATCTGATGTATGCGAGATGTATTATGCTGGACGTGAAAAAGAACTTAATAATAGTAGTTTAACTGAACTTTTAGATAATGGACTTACACCCTTAGAAAATATATTTGAAGTACCTACACCTGATGAGATAATTGAATATGCAAGACCTAAAATTTTTGATTTTGACTACCCACTTCCAAATAATAGTGTGGACAAAAAGAAAGAACTTGAAACAAAAATTTTAAAACATTATTATACAAGGGAACTAGGTGCTGACTCATGGGGTGTATTTAAATTAAGATTAAATGAAAGATTAAATTTAATAATGCCTTACTTTAATGATTTATATAAGACAATTGATTTAATGAACGATAACCCATTAATTAATAATGAAATAACAGAAACTAAAAATACTAAAAATAGTAATACCAATAGTGGGCAAGCAAGTGCTAACTCTACATCAAACGCTAAAGAAGTATTTCAAAATACTCCGTCAAGTCAAATTGGTGATGTTGACTATGCCACCACTATAACAACAAATGAAAATTCTACCACTGATACAAGCGAAAACTCAGGCACTAGTAGTGGTAATGAAGATATGATAAGAACAATTAGAGGTTTATCAAATTACTCTAAACAAGACATGATATCAAGATATCGTGAAAATATTATAAATGTGGAAGAAGCAATAATAAATGAACTTTATGATTTATTTCTTCTAATTTATAGTTAGTTATGATATAATAAAATTGAGGTGATAATATGAATAATCTTAATATATTTTTTAATAAAAATCATGAAATGGTATTAAATAATGACGTATCACTAGAAGCAATTACTAGTAAAGTAGTTGATTATCTAAATTGTTTAATAGACCGAGAAAATGAATTATTAAAAATGTTTGAAAACTTAAAAACAGAAACAAATACATCTATTACAGATTTAAGTAATGCTTTATCTGAATTTGTAAGAGAGCAAAAATCTAATTATTTAATTTTTGAAACTGAATTAATAAATAGTCTAGTGGAATATAAAAACGATACAGATAAAGAAATAACTGATAAATCTAATGAAGTAGATAATGCTTTAAATAATATAGATTTAACTGAGGCTGTAAGTAGTTATTTTACATCACAACTTAATACTGATTATTTTAAAAATTTATATCAAACAATCGTAAAAAGTGTATATGTTTTAGCAGATTATAGTAGCAACCCTAATATTACATACAATAGTGCTTACTATTATAATACAACTGAAGATGTATTATATTACAAGCAAGGAAGTGTAGTAAAAGCACTAGATTTACTTGAGAGTTGTTTTTATTATTTTAATGGACATTTATATGTAGTAATAGAAGAAAATGGTAAAAAAGTTTTAAGAGAGGGTGTTATAACTAATGGATAAATACAAGGCGTGGATATCTTCTTTAACACCCTTAGATTTTGCAAATGAAAAATCTTTGGAACAAATTATTTATGAACTTATTCCTATATTAATGGAAATTAAAAATAATCAAGATAGTAAAACAACAAGTTATGATATATTTTTAACTGATTTAAAGAAAAAAATTAATGATATTAAAACAACTATAACTATAAGTAAAACAGAATTTATAAATAGAGAAGATGAAATAAAAACGAATATTTCAAGTAAAGAGCATGAAATAAGTTTAAATATTTTAAATAGATTTACGGAAATATTAGATAAAATTAATAATTTTGGAGATAGTTATTTTACTAATAACCCTGATGTATTTACTAAGGGTATATTAGATGTTGCGTTCTTACTTAGTAATAATACTACACCTTATTCTAAGTGGAATAAAGAAGATAAAGGAATTTATGATACTAATGTTAATTTAGTGGATATTGTGTCTACTCCACCCCTTGAAGCAAGTGGATATAGATATTGTACAAGTGATAAACAAGTTTATTATGGAGACCATATCACTACGGACGGACAAATCAATAAGTTAGTAAAATATAAAAATAATGTTCTTTATAAAAAAGCATATGGTGTTTTACAAGAAAAATTATTTCCAACAGGCGAAAATGGATATTTTATAGGTTTTTGTGATATTAATAATGCGTGCTTTTTTGCTTCTTCTGTAAGTGGAAGTGAAACAACATACTCAATTAAAATGATTAATTTAACTACTAAAGAATTAACACGATATGAAAATTTAGTAATGCCAACTGGTTTTTCAAATGTTTATTTAAGTAACAATAATCATTATATTATTAAAAAATTTAATGAGTATTATTTTATGTTTTATTTAAAAACTGGCGAAACTATTCCATACATTGCTAAGTCAACTGATTTAATTCACTGGGCAAATGTAGGTAGTATTGGTGCAACTGGTTTAATAACTCTCAGAGTATGTAATAATAACTTATATATAACTACTTCATCTTTCGGGTCATACTTATATGATGAAGTAAATAACAAATTTGATAAAGTAACCTATGATAATAACGAAGTAATAATTATTGGTGAAATTGAAGAAAATATAGTGTTTGTACCTACCACGGGTGGAAGTATTTATTCAACATCAGACAAAAACTTAGCAAACGCAACTATTTTTAAAGGTGGTACATATTATGCAACTGGTAATGTTAATAGACTAGAATTTAGTAAAAATGAAAACCTTTTTACAATTTTAGGAGAGCCATACCAATTACAATATGATATCTTAAGTGTAATGTATATAACTAATCACGGATATCCTATACATAATATCGAGTTTAGTAACCTTAATGCATTTTTTAACATAGATGATAAAACTCTATATTCTATTTATAGTATAAGAGGCTCTGTTAAATATTATCCTACCAAATTTGATACACCTTTTATAGGAGATATTGTTATCAATGAAAATGGAGATATTTACGATGATAAATATTTACAAAAACTAGAAATAAAAACTGAGTGGGAGTATTTAGGCAGATGAAAATAGAAAAAATGAAAAATCTATATTGGTTAATTGGGGTAGTAGCAAGTATTTTAATAATTATTATAACTAATACGTGGAAGTTATCAAAATATCATGAAAAAATAGATAATGCATATAATGAAATATTAGTAACTATTAAGACTAATGAACAAATGAGTTTAAAATCTATTATATGGAACGATAGTATTCCTATTAGTGATAGATTATCAGCATGTGATATCTATATTCAAAAAGGTTATAATAGTGTTACGAAAAAACATTGTGAAATTGCTCTATCGAATTACTCAGATAAAAATGTTTAATACGGAGGTTTTTATGAAAATATTAGAAAATTTAATTAAAGTAAAAACAATTATAACTCTAGCAACTACTGGTTTATTTATCTATTTAGCAATAAAAGAGATATTACCCGTAGAAACTTCTAGTATGGTTATCGGCATGGTTTTTACATATTATTTTAATAAAGATAAAAATAAAAATGAAAGTGAGTGAAGCGTAATGAAAGCAATATATTTTGCTAAAGAAATGAGATTAAGTCAAGGGTACAATAATGGAAATCATAAGCGTCATGTACCTTTTGACTATCCAATTGATGAAACTTATAATAAACCTAATGGTGTTTTTTATGCACCTTTTGATTGTGTGGTAGTAAAAAAGTATAAATCACGTTCTAATCAAATATGGATAACAAGTGTAGAACCTGTTTATACACCAACATTTACTGATTATGTTACTATACTTATTGGGCATATTTCACCAAAAGAATTTGATAAAATTAAAGTTGGTGATTTATATAAACAAAAATCACCAATAGTACATGAATATAAAGACGGACTATCCACTGGACCTCATAATCATGTAACAATGGGGCGTGGTAAACTAGGTAAAGCATGGAGTGAACACAATGGTGTATGGTGTATTAATACCACGGGTGGTGCTAAAAAGCCCGAAGATTGTCTTTATATTGACCCTGATTTTACTAAAATAATTGATAATAAAGGAATAATGTTTGAATTTTTAGATAGTCCACACGAACATAGTAGATATTATACATGTATATATGATATGTATATTAATAAAGATATGAGTTTTAATAATCATCAAAAGGTTAAAAATTGCACCCCTCAAATGAAACGTGCCTTAAAATATAAAGAACCTAACGCTGATGCAGTAATTAGAAAAGGAACTACCATAACCGCTTTAGATATTATTGATAAAGGAGATATCATGTGGATAAAAAATTATAATGGATATGTTTGTTTAAAAGGTAAAAAAGGATATTACCTAACGGAGTATAAATGAAGCAAAATCAAAAAATGAGGGGAAAAAATGGTTTACAAAATGCCTTATTTCCTTTACAAACACTTAGTTGTTCGAGAGGTAGCCATAAAGGTGATGACTACGCATACGATTTTGTAGGATATAAGGGCGGAGTTAAAACCCCCGATTGTCCTATGTATGCTCCTTTTGATTGTAAAGTAGTCTATAAAGGAAGTAGTGATGAAAAAGAACCCACGATTGTATGGCAGAGTATAGAAAAAGTAAATTTTGTAAATGGTGAAGTTGATTATATGTGTATAAGTGTTTCTCATGATGATAATTGGAAAAGTTATAATATAGGTGATACACGTAAACAAGGAGAACACTTCGCCAATACTGGGGAGACGGGATATGCTTTTGGAGACCATACACATATGATATGTGGTAAAGGTGTTTTTGATAATTTTTACATAACACCAATGGGTGCTTATACACTTAAAAATCAATATGATATGCCTCTATGTTTAGGTGTTAATGATACTATTATTAGAGATACTGGTGGGTTTACGTGGAGTGAATTTAAAGTAGATAAAAAAGATATAATGCCACTATCATTATGTGGTGCTTTAAAATGGAGTGTGTAATTTATGCCTGAAAGTTTTTATTATAGTCCTCAAAAATTACTTACATATAACTATCTATGGAATATGGTTATCGGAGAACGTGGTAATGGTAAAACATATGCTATGAAAAAATATTTTATTAAAGATTTTATAAAAAATGGACATCAATTCGTTTGGATAAGAAGATACGAAACTGAATTTGATGATTTTAAAGAATTTTTCTCTGATATTATAGCCAATAATGAATTTCCAAAATATGAATTAAGTGTTAATGGAAAAAAGTTATATTGTAATGGTAAAGTTATGGGTTTTGGTATACCTTTATCAAAAGGTATTACTAAAAAGAGTGTTAATTATTCTGGTGTAACACATATATGTTTTGATGAATTTTTAATACCTAGAGGTTCAAGTTATCATTATTTAAAAAATGAGGTGTTTCGTCTTTTTGATTTATACGAAACAATCGCACGTACAAGACGGGTTAAAATGTTTATGGTTGCTAACTCAATAAGTCAAAATAACCCTTATTTTAGAGAATTTAATATTCGATTAACGGGAGAATTTACTAAAGTAAATGAACAAGTTATTGTTGAAACTACCAATAGTGTTAATTATAGACAATATAAAAAGCAAACAGATTTTGGACGTCTTGCTTCACTTACTGGTTATTCAAAATACGCTATTGATAATGATTTTGTGGAGGATAATTATAATTTTATTGAAAAAAGAACTCCTGAGGCAATAAACAGATTTAATATTCAATTTGATAAAATAATGTTAGGTATATGGATAGACACTAAAAATGGTAAATTATTTGTATCAAATAAATATAATCCTGAACTTCCTGTTTATTGTATAACCGTGGACCATTTAAAACCTAATTATCTAATTTTAAAATCTAATTCACACTTTATGAATATGTTAAAAAATGCTTATGAATATGGATATATTTATTATGAAAATCTAAAAATAAAGGGTTATATGGAAAATGTCCAAAAGTATTTGAATATAAAATAATAATGTGTTATAATATATAAAGGGAGAAGTTACGCTATATGCTTTTATCCGTTTAACTTTTTTAATCTCCCTAAGATATAACTATATGTTATATCCTTTTTTCTTGACTTAAAAACTTTTATATGTTATATTATAGATATGAAACGGGTAAATAAGCACGCATAACACAAGTTCTTATTTCTCTATAAAACCTAACCTGAAAAAAGTTGAATTTCTCTATACCCGTTTCATCTATTAATCTATATGAAAAAGCAACTGATAAGTTGTTTTTTCATTTGTAATATTTACATTAATACAAACATTTGTTATAATATAAATGGTAACATCTTACCTCGAGTAACTTTCATGTGTTACCTAAACCTTAAGAAATCTTAAGAACATTTAAGAAATCTTAAGGTAATTTTAGTTAAAGTGTGGCTTTTATTTTATCAATAAAGTGGTATATTTAATTTACAAGCAGAAAAAATATAAGTATTTAAGAGTATAACTCTTTTGTACTTAACAAAATCTTTAAGGGAGTTTTGGCAAAAATTTCTGCTTGTAATATTAATTAATATTTATCCCTTAGAAAAATTTTTAAATGAAAGCGAGGTGAGAACAAATGAATAACATGTTGACAGTTATGGACGAAATGCAAGAAGCCTCTAAACAAACTTATTGTTCTATGTTAATAAATAATGAAGAAGATAAGAAAAAATTGTTTAATCTTTTAGGTAATAGTGATACAAGAGTTAGTGATAACTTAGATAAAACTATTTCATTAAAAGATGTAGTGCTTCAAAAATTCCCAAAAGTTGATGAAGAAACAGGGGAACTAACATATAGTGTTCGTGTAATCTTAGTTGATAAAGACGGAAAAACTTACGCTAGTGGGTCAAGAGGACTTTATAGAAGTGTTTTACAACTTATTCAATTAGTTGGTGAACCTAACACATGGACTAACCCTATCGACATTAAAGTTGTTGAAACTAACATTAAAAATGGTGGTAAAACTTTTGTAATCAAGACAATATAGTATTTGTTCTTACCAAGGGGTATAGTAATATATACCCCTTTTATTTTTAGGAGTTTTAGAGCATGGCTTTAAGAATAAGTAAAAAAGAGAAAAAGTGGTTATATCAAAAAAATGCTAGTGCAAACAGAAAAGTAAAAAGACTAGCAACTGAGTTTAATATTCAAAATACATTTAAAACAATACGCCCCTCATCATTTAGAACAAGAAAAGAATTAAATGATTATAAGAAAAGTTTATCTACCTTTTTAAAAAGAAGCACTCATAAATATGTTAGTGGAACGGGTACATATGTTAAATATGTTGGTAATAAAGAAATAATCGCAAGAACCGCTATCCCTCAAAAAGAATTTACCGAAATAAGAAAAATTGTTAATCGACGTAATGAACGAGTACGTAGACAAGTTGCTTTATTTAAATATAAATCTTATGAGGTAAAGGGTGTTACAATTAAAGGTTCATCAACCTATGGACAAATATTTTCTCTAAGACCACCTAAACACGAACTTCAATTTAAGTATTCTCAATATCATAAAATTGATATTGATAAGTCTTATTTTACCTCCGAGCGAGCGTGGAAAAAATTTGCTTATGGTGTTAAGAAATATCAAACCCCACTATCAATTTTAGAAAGGCAATTAATAATGAAAAAGAATTATATAGAAGCCCTACATAATACTTTTGGAAAAAATGCTGACCTTTTAACTGAACTTGTTGATAAACTATCAATTGATGATTTTATGACATTTTATGAAAGTGAGAGATTTAGTGATTTTGATTATATTTATGATGAGGTTTTACGTGATGAGGTTTTAAAATACATGACGGAACATATGGTTAATTATGTAAAAGAATTAAAACCTAGAGGTATTACTGATAGAGACGTATACGAGGCTTTAGAATATGTTAATAGTTTAACCGAAGAAGCAATAACCGAAGAATACAACAAAGGTAAACTAGGTGGTAAACGTATTAAGTTTAAAGTTAAAGGTGAAAATGGACAAACTTATTGGAATTATATCGACTTATCACCCACAGAGGTTATTGAGGTTGAAAAAGGTAAAGCCCTTGTTGAATTAAATGATTTTGAAAATAGAACCCATTATATAAAAATAGGAAAATAATATGAATAAACGAAAAAGTTATGTTGCTGATTTTGAAACAACAACAAATTTGGAAGATTGTCGGGTATGGTGTTATTCTATTAGTGAAATTGGAAACGAAGATAATACGATAGTAGGAAAAACAATTGAAGATTTTTTCAAACACCTAGAAACTCTAGGTAGTGCTATCGTATTTTTTCATAATTTACGTTTCGACGCTCAATTCATACTTTATTATATTTTAACATTGGGTTACACTCATGTAAAAGATAAAAAATATATGCGACGTAAAACTTTTACATCTCTTATTAGTGGACTAGGTGTATTTTATAGTATTGAAGTAAAACTTGAAAATGGTAATTTAATAACATTTTACGATAGTCTAAAAAAGATACCTAAACCTGTAAAACAAATACCAAAAGATTTTGGACTTGAAGAAGAAAAGGGAGAAATTGATTATAATAAAGAAAGACCTGTTGGTTATGAACTTGATGAAAACGAAAAATCTTATGTTATGCATGATACTATAATTGTATCAAAAGCCTTAGATATCCAATTTAGTCAAGGACTAGATAAAATGACAATAGCGGGAGACGCTATCGCTTCGGTAAAATCTATGACCGATTTTAGAGGACTTTTTCCCGTTTTATCAAAAGAAGAAGATGAATTTATTCGTAAAAGTTATCGTGGTGGTTGGACTTATTGTAACCCAAAATTTCAAAATGTTGACTTGAAAGAATTGGAAGTATATGATGTAAACTCATTATACCCCTCACGTATGCGATATTGTATGCTTCCAAAAGGACCCGCCATATACTATAAAGGTAAATATGTAGAAAATGATAAATACCCTTTATATGTTGCTCATATCTATGCAACTTTTAAATTAAAGAAAGGTTGTTTACCATGTATTCAAGATAAACACAATCGAATGTTTGCCTCAACTGAATATATATGCGAATATGATAATATACTTGAACCTTTAGAAATATATCTTACTAGTGTTGATTTAAAACTATTTTTAGATATGTACGATATTTATTATATAGAATATGTTGACGGATATATGTTTGAGGGTGCTTATGGTATGTTTGATAATTATATTGATTATTGGAACAATCAAAAAATAGAAGCGGGTAAGGAAAAAAACGCAAGCAAAAGAACAATTGCTAAACTTATGCTTAATTCTTGCTATGGTAAATTTGCAAGTGCTGTAAAATCTACATCTAAAGTGCCTTATCTAAAAGATGACGGAGTTGTTGGATATGAGACAATAGAAGATGAAGATAGAGAACCTGTATACACACCTGTTGCCGCTTTTATAACCGCCGAAGCAAGAGATTTAACTATTCGGTCGGCTGCCCAATGTATTGATAGGTTTTGTTATGCTGATACAGATTCCTTACATGTCTTAAAGGATAAAACACCACCAAATATTCCCATTGACGATTTTAAATTAGGATACTTTAAATTAGAAAGTAGTCCAAGACGTGCAAGATTTTTACGTGCTAAAACATATATTGAGGAGATTTATGATGAAAAATCAAACACATGGAAATTTGATGTTAAATGTGCGGGTATGAACGATGATGTTAAAAAATTAGTTACATGGGATAATTTCCATTATGGCTTTACAAGTGATTTAAAAAAGAAGCCTAAAAATGTTAAAGGTGGAGTTGTTATAGTTAATACACCCTTTACAATTAGTGAACCTAAATGATATAATAGATTTGTTAGAGAACCCATATTATATATAAATATGATAATAGGGATATTCCAAGGGAGACCTTGCCTATTTATCTATATGTGGGAAAACACGTTGTTTATATATTTTTGGATATTTTCTAACAACATTTTTCCTTAAGACACAGATTAAAAATAATTTGTGTCTTTTTAGTTTTCAAAAATATCGAACCCCCCTTTATAGAAAAAATTTTTTAGTAACACTTGTTACCAAAAGTAGTAACACTTGTTACCAAAAGTAGTAACACTTGTTACTGTGTGAAAATGTGGCTAAACAAATGTTCGTATAGTAACACTTGTTACCACGCGTTAAAATGTGGCTAAACAATTGTTCGTATGTGTGAAAATGTGGCTTTTTATGATAATAAAAATCACTAGATTTTAACTAGTGATTAAAAGACCTATTATAAAAGGTAATAGAAATATTATAATTAATATTAGTCTAAATATATCGTAATTATCATTAGTTATTGATTGATTTTTTATATGATTATTAACCCTATCTTGAAGCAAATCTCGTTTGATTGTTAATCTATCTATTTGATGCACTAACGCTCTATATTCGCTTTCTGTGTATGGATTATCAATGTTTTGTGATTGAGCAAGAAGCATATTAATATGGTTGTTTAATTCGTCTAATCTTTCACTATCACTCATTAATATACCTCAATATCATATTTTTCTTTTAATATCTCATCATATGCAAAAATAATATACTTACTTTCTTTTATTGCTTCTTTACTAACAAATAATTTATTAGTAAAACCAATATCAACATACTTATTATAATATTTCTTATTTTTAACACTAATAAGATATGATTTACCATATCTTATTAGTTTTATAATGTAATTCTTATTTACTTTACTTCTATATTTCATTTAATACCCCTTTTAATTCTTTAATACATTTATTAAGATTGGTATTAAGTTTAATATTAATACTTTTATAATCTGACTTTGATAATATTAAACGTGCTTTATCATTATATTTTTTAATTATTGTATCAATTGTTTGTTGCTTTTTGTTTGTTTTTAAATATTCGTATCCATCTGTGATTATGAAATTATTATCTACTTCATAAACATCAAATCGCCACCCATAAATATTATTATAATAAAATCGTGGTGCTTTTCTTCTTAATAAATATTGTGTATCACAATACGAACATGAAACTATATAATAATAATTTTCTTTTAATTCTTTTTTATTTACTTTACATTTTAAC
>OGDY01002397.1_pt1 | contig 17414 bp, 13 predicted proteins | sample 1570341 | NCBI WGS metagenome assembly OGDY01 (sample SAMEA2581972, study PRJEB24529) | metagenome | biome: Human gut stool | place: China | collected 2011 | reverse complement strand
GCGATCAGCAAGACCGCACAGCCGACACCGACCTGCGGTGCAAGCGGAAGCTGCGCCAAACGGAACTTTTTGGCCTTGCTTTCCTTCTTCTGTGCTGCCTTTGGGCGGGTCAGAACAGCCGGCAGGAATGCACCCAACAGCACAGCAACCAAAAATAGTACGGCAAGCAGGAGCAACGATGCAAAAGGAACCGCAAAGAACGAAAGCTGTTTTTGCAGTCCAAGCCCTATGGCGGCAGCACCACACCCAAGAGCAAAACCAAGGAAAACTGCCGCAAGACCTGCAAAAAGAGCTTCCCACAGGCACATCCGGTGCAAGTCCTGTTTTCTTGCGCCAAGGATCTGGAATGTATGCAGTGTCTGCACTCGTTTATGAAGCACGATCACAAAATACTGCGCAACGGCAAAGAAGCTGACCAGGATCGCGATCATCAGCAGGAACGTCAACGAAGAAGACACCGTATCTTCCTGCGGATAGGCATATTCATTTGCAATGAGATCCGGGTCATCCGATGCAGTACCTACGGTGTCCGCATTCAAATCGTAGAAGGTCTGGAATTTTTGCCCCGCCAGTGCAAGCGGCTCAACGACAACTGCACTGACCGTCAGGTTGCTGTCAAGATTCCAATAGACGTCATAGGCCGGAAGAACACCACACAGGGTATAGGTCTGTTCCACGATCTTACCGGAACCGGATAACGGGTCATAATCATTGTCTGCAACCTTCAGCGTGATCGTCTGCCCCAGATCATAGGAACAGCCCAACGCATCCAACAACGTTGTCGTCATAGCGATCTCATCCGGTTGTGCAGGAAAGTTTCCGCCGATCGGCACGATACGCCCCAGTTGTGCAAAGGCGCTGTCTACGGTTCCGATACCGCCCGCCAGCCCATTGTCTGCACCAAGAACGATTCCGTTTTGGATCACTGTGCTGACCTGTGCGGATGCAGGCAAGGCATTTTGCGCCTGTGCGGCATCAGCAGCTGTATCAGACAAACGCAGGTACTGCCATTCGCCGTACAGTTCGCATCGGGTATCCTGCAACGCCTGGGCAGAGCTGCCAGAATAAATCGTGGCTGCTGTCAGGAACGAAAAAACCATCGTCAGCAGGATCAGCAACAGGCTGGTCTGCTTTTTCCGCCCAAGCATCCCATGGAACGCCAAAATAAGAGATGGGTTTTCTTTGACTTTCATAAAACACCTTCACCTCCGCTTTTCATTCTGATCAACTGTTTCTATCCAATTAACGCAATTCCCGCTCTTTCGTTACAGCTTTCAAGAGAATTTTTTTAATTTTTCTTTTTGTTCATCAATTTTTCGGGGTACACAAACAAAAAAGAGCATCAAGCCCAACGACTCAACGCTCTTTTATTGTCCAGTCATCCTGCACATCACTGTGCATCCACTTTGATTCCTGGCAGGGAGTTCCAGACACAAAAGGTCATCCGATGCAGTTTTCTATGCATCCGATGAACTTTTTTCAGTAGCGTTTCCTTTTAAGCCACCTTGGTCTTTCGCAGATACCCCCATGCTGCCAATCCAACGAGCAGAACGATCTTGATCGGTGCCGATGCCAGCAGTACATCTGCCTGAAAGAAGGCATGCCCGCCTGCATAGAGAAAATCAAAGCCGATCATTTTATACAGCAATGCATTGGAAAGCCCAATGCCCCCTGCCGGAATCAGGGTGGACAGCCATTCTCCAAAGGAGCCCGGCACGACCATATAAACAATCAGCGGTGCCACCACACTGATCAGCGCCACAGACAAAGCGGTCAGGTTGTTCTTGGCCCATACGGATGCCATCAGCACAAAGGCCACCTCCGCAAAGAAGATCAGGAAGTTTGCCACCAGCATGACCCACTCCATCTGGCCAACGGTATACGGCAGCAGGCTGGTCACAGAAAACAGCCATTGCACGGAAGTTTGGGTACTTTCCCAGCCAAATAGAGCATTCGTGACCAGGATCCACACCACGCCGCAGAGCAGATACGCCGCCCCTGTGATACTAAACGCCGCCGCTAGCTTTGCCGCTGCTAGCCGCAGACCGCCGTTTTTTGTGCACAGTTGGATGTCCTGCGCCCCGGTCTGTGCATCCGATGCAAACACCGGGGCCGCAATCACCGCGCACAGCAGGGTGAGCAGCAAGCTCAACAGGGTCTGGTAATCCATTGCGTCTGAACTGACCCCAAATGAATAGGTGAACGGTTTTTGTACAGCATCGAACTTTTTCTGTGCAATGGCCTGCGCCTGCTCATAGCCGGGCTTTCCGCTTTGTTCCAGCCAGATCACCGATTCCAGCCGTTTGGGGAGCTGGCTGTAAAAGTTCTGCATATCCTCTGCGGTCAGCCCCATCACGCCCGGTGCCATGCCGGTTTTCGGGTCGGCAAAGGCTTCCTTTGCGTTGTTCACAAGAGGCTGATACCGGGCAAGTTCTTTATAAAATACCTCGACCGGGATATCGTTGATGGAGCTTGCATCATACTGCCGGTACACCCGCTGATAGGCTTCCAGTGCTTCCTGCATGACATCCGGCGTGATGGTACCGGATACCTGCTGCTCCTGCCGTTTCCGGATTGCTTTCAGACCCGTGTAACGCACTTCGTTTCCGCTGGCATCCAGTTCCGTCCAGCCGATAAAGGTCACCGGCAGATATGCCATGACCACGGCCAGCACCAGTGCAATGGCCAGCAGAATAGCTGTCATACGGGTTTTGCACACACGTTTCAATTCCAAACGATACAGGTTCATTTTGCTTCCTCCATTTCCTCCGGGAACAGCCACAGATACAGATCTTCCAGCCGGGGCTGTGCCGGGACGCTGTCCGGCAGCTGCGGTGCATCCGCCAGATACCGCAATGTTACCGTTCCGTCCGGCTCGTTGCGCAGGTTCACTACCCGCAGCCGGTATTCCCACCGGGCAAGCTGTTCCATCGGGATATTCCCCTGCCAGACTTTGGCTTCGATCTGCTTTACCAGCCCTTCGGTGGTGTCCTGTGCAATGATTTTGCCAGCCTTCATCACGGCATTTTCGGCCGCAATGTATTCCACATCCGAAACGATATGCGTTGAAATAAGAACGATCCGTTCCTGCGCAAACTCCGACAGCAGATTGCGGAAGCGCACCCGTTCTCCGGGGTCCAGCCCTGCCGTGGGCTCATCTAGAATTAAAATTTCCGGGTCGTTGAGCAGTGCCTGTGCGATGCCAACCCGGCGCTTCATACCGCCGGAAAGCTTTATGATCTTTTTGCGGCGCACCTCAGTGAGGCTTACCCGCTCCAGCAGTGCGTCGATCTGCCGGGCAGCCTCTGTGCGCGGCAGACCCTTGAGCGCCGCCATATATTCCAGATAGTCCTGCACCGTGAATTCCGGGTAAAACCCGAATTCCTGCGGCAGATACCCCAGCTTTTCCCGGTAGGCCGCACCAAGCGTCCCAATCTCCACCCCATCGCACAAAATCCGGCCACTGCTGGGCCGCAGAATGCCCGCCAGCATCCGCATTAAGGTTGTTTTGCCTGCACCATTCGCCCCCAGCAGTCCCCACACACCCGGCGTGAGAGTGATGGACACATCATCCACCGCCGTTTTATCCCGGTATCGCTTTGTAATATTCTGAATTTTCAGTTCCATGACTTGTTCCTTTCAAGCTTCTGCAATATATTCTGACCGGGCGGCAAGCCGGATGCACTGCAACACCATACAGAGCACCAGCACGCCCGCCGCCAGTGGCAGACCTTTCGGCAGTTCCGATAATTGCACGAACCGCAGCAAACACAGCTGCCCTGCAAACAGTGGTACAGCCCCGGTCATCATCCATTCCGGGCGCACCCAGCGCAGCAGCAGAAGCAGCTCATTGTTTGCGGTCAGGAATGGCACGGTCAGCACCGCCAGCAGTTGCCCGATGCTCCATGGCACGGCTGCCCGCACATTGAGTACCAGCACTCCCAGCAGGATCGTTTCCCCCGCCAGCAGCAGCAAAAACCGCATCACCAGCGGACGACCGATTCCTGCATATGTGGCATGTTCCAGTTCAAGCATCTTATATTGACTTGCCCGGTATAAAAACGGCAGACCGAGCAGGGCTGTCAGCATGGCAAGTGTGCTCAGACCAAACAGCGCATTGCGTAATGTCCATGCCTTCTCCCACAGGGCAAGTTCCCGACCCACACTGTACAACGCCAGTGCCGCCATTGCTTCCAGCGCCCAGACCTTCCAGCCCAGCAATTTGAACTGGCAGTGCAGCAAATCACGCCAATCACTCCGTTGTTTTACGACATGTTCCGCCCGGCAGCGGCGCAGCAGCGTTTTCGGTGCGGCTGTGTCAAGCTCTGTCGCCAGTGCTCTGGACAGTTCTTTTTCAAAGGCTCGATTCATCTCCAGTCCTCCTTTTCCAATTGCATTTTCAAGGTTTTCAATGCGGCACGCAGGCGGGACTGCACCGTGCGCAGGGGCAGACCTGTGATCTGCGCGATCTCCCGCAATTTAAGCTGTTGTGCGAACCGCAGCAATACCAGTTCCCGCTGTTCCGGCTCCAGCTGGGCCGTCAGCGCTCGCAGGTTTGCTTTCTCCTCTGCCGCAGCAAAGCCGCTTTCCTGATAGGCGGGTTCGCCCGGCAAGCTCTCCAGCGATACCTCCGTCCGCTCCATAGTACGGTTCAGATCGATGCAAATGTTTTTTGCGATTTTGTACAGAAAGGGACGGAATGCCCCCTGAAATCCACCACAGGAATCCAGCCAGCGCACCGCTTTCAAAAAGGTTTCCTGTGCTGCATCCTGCGCCTGCTGCTCGTCCGCTGTATGCCAACGGCAATAGTTCAGAATTTGTGGATAGTACGCTGTAATCAGAGTGTCCAGCGCACCCGTATCTCCGCTCTGCGCTTTCCGCAGCAATAATTCTGTCTGGATACGGTTCACCCCCTTCCTGTCTATTAAAACGTCCCATATCATCAAAATGATTTCTGTTTTTTCAAAAATTTCAAATAATTGCCTTTATTATGTTCTTATAGCTTTATTATAATAAAGAGCCTTGTGTTTTTCCTTGTCAAGAGGGCTGGCACCGTCCAGCCCTCTCTTTTTGGCAGTAGAAACGGCCATGTGGTGGATGAGTGTAGACCTGCAAAGGGCTGCATCAAAAAGTGGATTCATGGCTCTGCAAACAAACAGCCGGAACTTTCCGCCGCAGAAGAAGCAACTGTGAAGAATATGGAGGTTTCCGCGCTTCCATCACAAAAAGACAGCTTCCTGTCACAAAACCACTTTGGGAAAAGCGGCTGTCCATGATAGAATGAAGAAAATACCATAATAAGGAGTTTTCTTTATGGCAGCTACTTCTCAAAAGCGCTCCGGCACCACCGACCTTACGGTGGGCAAGCCGCTGTTCCAGATCCTGCGGTTCGCGTTGCCGCTGGTGCTGGGCACCTTATTCCAGCAGCTGTACAGCTTTGCGGATACCGTCATCGTAGGGCGGTGTCTGGGCACCGATGCGCTGGGCGCGGTGGGCACCACCTACTCCCTCAACTTTCTCATTCTGGGCTTTGTGCAGGGTGCCTGCGTGGGCTTTGGCATCCCGGCGGCAGAGACCTTTGGCGCAAAGGATAAGGACGGACTGCAAAAATACCTGCTGAACGGCGCACTGCTCTGTCTGGTGCTGAGCGTAGTGTTCACCGTGCTTACCACCCTGATGGCAGGGCCGCTGCTCCGGCTCATCCATACGCCGGAGCAGCTGTACGCCGATGCGGTGCTCTACATCCGAATCATTTTTCTGGGCATCCCGGCTACGGTGCTGTATAACTACGCCTCCAGTGTGCTGCGGGCACTGGGCGATTCCCGGCACCCGTTTTATTTCCTGCTGGTCGCCAGCGTGGTGAATATTCTGCTGGACTACCTCTTCATCGTGCCGCTGGGCATGGGGGTGGACGGCGCCGCCCTTGCCACTGTGCTCAGCCAGCTGCTCAGCGGCGAACTGTGCGCTTACTGGTTCTTTACCCGCACGGCAAAGCTGGAGGGGCTTTCCTTCCGGCAGCCGCGCACCCTGCTTTCGGCAGGGCACTGCAAGCGGCTGGCCTACATCGGCCTTCCCATGGGGTTTGAGTATTCCGTCTCGGCCATCGGCGCAGTCATCATGCAGGACGCCATCAATCTGCTGGGCAGCACCGCTGTGGCAGCCCAGACCGCAGGCGAAAAGATCCGTCAGATGTTCACCCTGCCCATGGAGAGCGTAGGCATGGCCATGGCTACCTATGTGGGACAGAACCACGGCGCCCGCCGCACCGACCGCATCCGGCAGGGCATTAAGGACGGCTGCATGGTGCAGCTGCTTTACTGCGCCGTGGCGTGGGGCGTGATTTTTTTCATCAAGCCCTACGCGGTGGGGCTGGTGCTGGGCGATGCCGACCCTGCCGTCACGGCGGGTGCTATCCAGTACCTCAGCGTCATGAGTATGCTGTTCTGCTTCCACGGCCTGCTGATGATCTTCCGCAACACCTTGCAGGGGCTTGGTTACAGCGTGCTGGCCATCGTTTCCGGCGTGGGCGAGCTCATTGGCCGCAGCCTTGGCGGCCTGCTGGCAGTAAAGACCGGCCTTGGGTATCTGGGCATCTGCCTTTCCAACCCCTTTGCATGGGGCTTGGCGATGTTCTACTGCCTGTTCATGGTCTGCCGCATCCTCCGGCGGGAGACGCAGACCGAAGCCTGAAACCTATAAAAAACACGATGACCCGTGGGGAACTCCCCACGGGCCTTTGTGTTTCTGAAGAAGAATTAAAGAAGATTGGAAATGGCTTTTTAGTCCTCTGCCATACCGATCAGGTCAAACTTTTCGGTGGAGACAGTCACCGTAAAGTCCTTCTTGGCAGGCTTTGCGAACTTGACCCAGATGGTGCGGTCAGGCAGGTTGTAGTACCAGCCGGACTCTGCGGCCTCCCAGCCATCGCGGACGATGAACTGAGGAAGCTGCTGTCCGTCCACGCTGGCCCAGAGTGCGCCCTTTTTCTTGCTGACCAGCTTCAGGGTCATGCGCTCCACGGGGGATTCGTAGCTGCCCTCGGTGGCAAAGCGGATGTCGGTGCGGTCACCGGCCTTGACCGTGATGGTAGTCTTGGCGTAAACGCCGTTTTTGTAGTCCTCGGTGTGACCGTCGTCATCGTACAGCACAAAGCTGGTGTCGGTCTCGGCAGCGACCAGCAGGTCGATCTGGCGCATGGTGTCCTTGAGGATATGCTTGACATCCTCGGTGGTCACCACGACAGCGGAGCCGCGCAGGAACATGGGGATGCTTGCCAGCGTCACCGGGATCTCGATGGTCTGGCCGCCCTCGTATGCGCGCAGGTCGTCGTTCATATCGTACCATGTGCAGCCTGCGGGCAGGTAGATGGTGCGGGTAGTGGCACCCTTTTCCACCACGTTCGCCACCAGAATGCTCTTGCCGAACATAAAGGTCAGGTTCTTGTCGGTGTAGCACTTGGGGTCGTCCGGGAACTCAAGGAACAGCGGACGCCATGCCGGCATACCGTTCTGGTTGCTCTCGTACATCAGGGAGTACAGGGTGGGCATCAGACGGTAGCGCAGCTGGTAGGCTGCACGGATGTAGGGCAGATTCTCCTCGTACATCCACGGCTGGGTGACGGTATTATCGTTGTTGGCGGAGTTCAGGCAGAAGCGCGGCTGGAAGATGCCGTTCTGCAGCCAGCGGAGCAGCAGTTCTGCTTCGGGTGCGGGGCCAGCAAAGCCGCCGATATCGCAGCCCATGTTGGAGCAGCCGGACAAGCCCATGCCCAGAATGGTGGCAATGTTGAACTTGACGGTGCGCCAGTCGGTCAGGTTATCGCCGCCCCACACCTGTGCGTAGCGCTGGATACCGGCGTAGCCTGCGCGGTTGATGATGTAGGGGCGCTCGCCGGGGTACACATCTGCCAGCGCCTGCTTGGCGGTGTAGGCCATCAGGTTGGAGTGCAGGATCTTCAGCTCTGCCATGGTGCCCTTTTTGCCCTCAAAGTCGCACTGGGCGTCGCGGTCCTCCACGCCGTCCATCTCGCAGTTGTCGTTCCAGACGGTCTTGGTGCCCTTTTTGAGGATGTTCTCTTCCAGCAGCTGCTTCCAGGTGTTGCGGCCATTGGGGCCGGTGAAGTCGAAGAAGCGTCCCTCGCCGCCCCACCAGCGGCCGTAGTATGGAGCCTTGCCGTCCGGGGTCTTGATAAAGACATCGTTCTTTTCAAACAGGTCGATGTAGGGGTGGTGCTTCAGGATGCCGGGCTTCAGGTTGGGGATGACGTTGATGCCCCGGGCGTTCATGTTCTCAAAGAACTTTTCCGGATCCGGGAAGCGCTTGTGGTTCCAGTTGAACACATAGCGCAGGTTGTCCTTTTCGCCGCTGGAATAGCCGGAGGCCAGCCAGAAGTTGTCGATGAGGATGCCCTCTTTTTCGTGCTTGTCGATGACCTTGTAGATCTCCTCGTCGCAGTTCTTTTCCAGCTCGGCGTAGTACATGGTGGAGGCGCAGTAGCCCAGAGACTGCTTGGTGGGCAGGGCGCTGCGGCCGGTCAGCAGGGTGTACTCGTTCAGGATCTCCGGCAGGGTCTCACCGGCCAGCAGGAACAGGTCGATGTCGCCGCCGTCGGTCTGGTAGTAGCAGTAGCGCTCCCAATAACCGGACAGCTCCTCGCCAAGGTCGAACACGCAGTCGTAGGAGTTGTGGTAGAACAGACCCACGGGGCGCAGATCGTGTTCATTCACCCGGATGTAGAAGGGGATGTGCTTATACATCGGGTCGCCGGTCTCGGGGTCGTGGCCGATGGCATCCTTGGGAGACATCCGCAGGCGGCGTCCCTTTTTGTCCAGATGGCCGGTTTTTTCGCCAAAGCCGTAGAAGTGGTCATATTCCCGATCCACCTTGGAGAAGTGGCTCAGACGGCCGATCTGATCTTTCTCAAAGGCGCGCTCCCGCAGATCCTGATAGATCAGCTTGCCGGACTTATCGAACAGCTCAAAGTGGAAGGGCTTTTTGAACAGCTTCAAAGTCAGGTGTGCGGTCTCAAAGGTCAGGGCCTTATCGTCCTCGGCGCAGGGGACATCCAGCGCGGTGATGCGGGTGCGCTCGTCCTTGAGCAGGGTGTCCATCCGGTCCTCCCACGCAGTGGTCACCAGCGTGTAGGACTCTTCCTCCATGGGGGTGCCCTTGTCGAAGTGCACCCGGATGCGGATGATATCATCTGTCATGAAAATCAGCTTCACATCGGCGGCATCGCCGTGGATGAGGTAGCCGTTTCCGGTCTTTTCAAAGGATTCAAAACTACGCAGCAGCATAAGAGGTTCCTCCGTACAGTGTTACATACCGATCAGGTCGAACTGTTCAAACGAAACGGTCAGCTCGTGATCCTTGGCGGGGTTTGCATACTTGACCTCGACAGCCTTTTTGCTCTGGCTGTAATACCAGCCCTCGGCAGCGGCGTCGAACTTGCGGCGGTTGAGGAAGTGCTCGATCTTGCGGCCATCCAGCGTGACCCAGAAGGGGCTCTTCTCCTTGGCGATCATCTCCACCTTAACGGTCTCAACGGTGTCCTTGTAGCTGCCCTCGGAGGCAAAGTTCATGGTCACCCGCTCGCCTGCGGTGGTGGTGATGGTGGTCTTGCGGTACACACCGCTCTTGAAATCGTTGGTGATGCCGTCGTCATCGTACAGGGTCGTGGTGGTCGTGCCCTTGGGTGCCACGATGAGGTGCAGGGCGGTGGTGTGGTCGCCCTCCATGGTCATCAGCTGGTTGTCTGCCATGGCAATGACTGCGCCCTCGCGGACGAACATGGGGATGGTAGCCATGGTGACCGGCACCTCGATGGTCTGGCCGCCCTCGTAGCAGCGGAACTTATCGTTCCAGTCGTACCACTTGCAGCCTGCGGGCAGGTAGACGGTGCGGGTCTTGGCACCCTCTTCCAGAACGTTGGCCACCAGAATATCCCGGCCGAACAGGAACTCGAAGCTCTCCTCCCATGCCTTGGGGTCGTTCTGGAAGTCGTAGACCAGAGCACGCATGATGGGCGCACCGGTCTGGCTGGCCTCGTACTCGGCGCTGTAAAGATAGGGGGTAAAGCGGTAGCGCAGCAGGATAGCGTCCCGGATGATATCCGCAGACTCCCGGAACATCCACGGCTCGGTGACGGTGTTATCGTTGGAGGCGGAGTGGATGGAGAAGCGGGCTTGGAAAATGCCGTTCTGCACCCAGCGCACGAACAGCTCTTCGGTGGGGGCGGGGCCGGCAAAGCCGCCGATGTCCGCGCCCTCGTTGGGCTGGCCGGACAGACCCATGCCGGTGATGATGGGGATATTGTACTTCAGGCTCTTCCAGCTGGTGTAGTTATCGCCGCACCAGGTCTGGGCGTAGCGCTGGATACCGGCGCTGCCGCTGCGGCAGACCATGTAGGGACGTGCCTTGGTGTTGTGCTCCACCACGGCATCGGCACCCACCTTGCACATCAGGGTGCTCATAAGGGGCTTCAGCTGGCCGATGGTGCCGCCCTTGCCGTCAAAATCACAGATGCAGTCCTTGTCCATCAGGCTGTCATACTCGCAGTTGTCGTTCCAGACGGAATCGGTGCCCACGGCGATGATGGACTCGGTGAGGTACTTCTTCCATGCTGCACGGCCTTCGGGCTTGGTGAAGTCCCAGAATGCGCCGTCGCCGCCCCACCATTTGCCGACACCGTAGGTCTCGGGGTTTTTGCTGTCCTTCACGAATACGTCATCTGCGTTGAACTCGTCGAAACGGGGGTTGCACAGCAGGACACCCGGCTTGACGTTGGGCACGTTCTGGGCGTGCTTTTCGTTCATGGCGTGGAAGTAGCCGCTGGGATCCTTGAAGCGGGTGGTGTTCCATGTAAAGACGCAGCGCTTGTTGTTCTGGCTGGTATAGCCGCTGGACAGGTGGAATCCGTCGATGGGGAAACCCTCTTCCTTGATGGTGTCGATAAAGCCCAGCACAGCGTCATCGCTGTCCTTTTCCAGCTCGGGGTAGTACATGCTGGAGCCCTGATAGCCCAGTGCACGCTTGGGCAGCAGTGCCGGACGGCCGGTCAGCAGGGTGTAGTTGTCCACGATGCGGGCAATGGTGTCGCCGCCGATCAGGAAGCAGTCCAGATCGCCGCCATCTGCCTGAAAATAGGTATAGCGGGGCCAGTAGTTGCTCTTTTCGCAGCCCATGTTGAACACGGACTCGTAGAAGTTGTGGTAGAACACGCCCACAGCCTTGTGGGTGTCGCGGTCCAGACGGATGTAGAAGGGGATGTGCTTGTAGAGGGTATCCATCTTCTCGGCGTCGTAGCCCATGGCGTCGGTGGCGCGCTCCCGCTGGAAGGTCTTGTTCTTATCCAGCAGGCCGGTCTTTTCGCCAAAGCCGTAGAAGCAGTCGTCCTCCTTCATCCGGCTGTAAGCCACCACACGGTTGTTGGCGTCCTTGACGAAGGGGTTGCCGGGCAGGGTGCTGTACAGCTCGGAGCCATCGGCAGCCAGCAGCTTGAAGTTGATGGGGTCCTTGTCCACCACCAGTGTCACCTTGCCGGTGGCAAAGGTGAGGGTGCTGTCATCCTCGGTGACTTGTGCGGCAAAGGGCTCCACACGGGTGCGCTCCCCCTTGAACAGCTCGTCCATCCGATCCTCCCATGCGGTGGTCATCAGAACGTAGGATTCCTCTGCCAGCTCATGGTCAAAGCTTGCGCGGACGCGGACGATCTCATCGGTCACAAAGCAGACCTTGACATCAGCGTTATCAGTATGCAGCAGGAAAGCGCCGTTCTTGCGCTCCATGCCGGTAAAACGGGAGCAGATCTCCATAGCTTTTACTCCTCTCAGTTGATTTTTGATAAAAAATGCCCCCATTCCCCTTTAGATGCAGGATATCTTCAGAGAAATGGGGGCAACGTATTCGTTGCTTTACCCGGAACAGTCAGGGATTAGAACACCCAGCAGCACCAGTGTACTGGTCGCGCGCGGTGGCCTACCTTCAGACCCATTATCAGGACCCGACCCTTACCACCGCGCAGCTGGCGCAAGAGCTTTACGCCAGCCGGGAGCACCTTTCCCGTGCGTTCAAGGAGCGCACCATGGAGAGTATCCACAACTACCTGATCTATCTGCGGATGCAGCACTGCCGCAAGGCGCTGGAAGAGGGCGTTTCCGTCCTGAATGCCTGCACCGAAAGCGGCTTTCCGGATTACAGCAGCTTCCTGAAAACCTTCCGCCGTCTGTACAGCATCACCCCCGCCGAATACCGCGCACAGCACCGGACAATGGTGCGTTAAAAGCTGCGGCAGGAGAATACGAAAATTTTTCTCAAAAAGGGTTGACATTCTACCCGCTCTGTGGTATTATACTTGAGCAGTCAGCGAGAGCCGCTGAAAAGCGAAAAAGTAAATATCGCGGGGTGGAGCAGTCTGGTAGCTCGTCGGGCTCATAACCCGAAGGTCGTTGGTTCAAATCCGGCCCCCGCAACCACCAAGCAGGTTGAATTTTTTAAATTCAACCTGTTTTTTGTGTTCACATCAAAGTGGGAAGCGCCGCCGCTGCTGTGCATGGTACGGCTTGAACAGTGTAGCCCGCTGCGGGCAGCGCAGCCGAAGTCAGTATGTGTTTGTCATGCTTTTATCATACTGCTTTTGCTTTGGAAGAGTTAGAAGATCTTCAAGGTAAAAACGGTCATTTTTGCAATTTTGCGCGATTGCGTCTGCACCGCATCCGGAGGATATCGTGCTTGTTGCCCGGCAAAAAGAATAAAACTTTCCCATTTTATAATAAGAACGTTCTGGCAAAGACCGTCTTTTTCTGTTATACTCTAGCCAATGAATACAGCTGTAACAGGAGGATGTTATGGAAAAGAATGTACTGAACACCGATCTCACCGGCAAGGTGGCTGTCGTCACCGGCGCAAGCGGCACGCTGTGCTCCATTTTTGCCAAGGCGCTGGCCCGGGCGGGCGCAAAGGTGGCGCTGCTGGGCCGCAACATGGATAAGCTCAAGGAGCTTGCGGACGAGATCGAGGCCGAAGGCGGCACCGCCAAGGGCTACACCTGCAACGTGATGAACAAGGCCAACTGTCTGCAGGTAGCCGAGGATGTGCTGGCAGACTTTGGCCCCTGCGATATCCTTGTGAACGGTGCCGGCGGCAACAACGCCCGCGCCAACACGGACAAGGAATATTTTGAGATGGCCGATCTGGAAAGCGACACCGTCACCTTCTTTGACCTGGATGAAAGCGGCGTGGAGATGGTGTTCAACCTGAACTTCATCGGCACCCTGCTGCCCACGCAGGCCTTTGCACGGCAGATGGTAGGGCGCGAGGGCTGCAACATCCTGAACATTTCCAGCATGAACGCCTACCTGCCCCTGACCAAGATCCCTGCCTACTCCGGCTCCAAGGCTGCTGTGACCAACTTTACCCAGTGGCTGGCGGTGCACTTCAGCAAGGTGGGCATCCGGGTCAACGCCATTGCCCCGGGCTTTTTTGCCAGCGAGCAGAACGCAAAGCTGCTCTTCAACGAGGACGGCACCCCCACCGACCGCACCAAAAAGATCCTTGCCGCCACCCCCATGGGACACTTTGGCGACAGTGAAAAAGACCTTGTGGGCGCGCTGCTGTTCCTGTTGAACAATGAGGCAGCCGGTTTCATCACCGGTATCTGTCTGCCGGTGGACGGCGGTTTCTCGGCTTATTCCGGCGTGTAATAAGTGCTGTGAAATATACAAAACCACCCCTGCCTCCCGGTGCAGCAGCCCGGCGGGACAGGGGGTGGTTTTTTCAACGGGGTTAAACAAAAGGCTTCCCCCGGCCCGGGGAAGCCTTTATGCGGAAAAATGAATTTCTATGGGGTCACTTCTTCGGGTGCTTTTTGCGCCATGCAAGCGCCACGGCAACAGCGGCACACGCCAGCACTGCCAGCGGCCAGACGGAGGCCAGCGCCACCACAAATTGCTGCAAGCCGTTCACAAAGTTGCCCCAGCCGGAGACAAGGGCCGTGCCGATGCGGGAGAAGAAGCCCTCGTCGGCGGGTGTGTAGGTCTGCACCTCGTTCAGGTCGATATACACGGTGCACTGCTGCACCTGATCGCTGTACCAGTCCAGCTGGCTCTGCCAGCTTTCGATCTGGGACTGCACCTCGGTGAGGGAGTCCTCGATCTGCAGCAAGTCCGAAAGAGTTTCGGCCTGTGCCTGCAGCTGCTGTAAGCGGGTGCGCTGTGCCTGCAGATTAGAAAGCCGCGCGGACACGTCCATATACTGGGTGGTCACATCATCGGCCTGCTGGCTGCGGTAGGTCACATTACCGGCAGCGGCCACAGCATCCAGAAAGCTCTGGTAGTTGGCCTGCGGCACCCGGTAGGTCAGGCTTACGGAGCGGCTGGAACCGGTGCGCGTGTACTCGCTGCTGGATTCCAGATAGCCGCCCGCCTCGGCAAGAGCGCTGTCCAGCGCGCTGCGGGCTGTTTCGTAGTCCTTGCTTTCCAGCGTCAGATTGGCGGTGTAGATGATCTTGGCACTGTCCACCGCAGGCGCAGCAGCCTCGGTGCTGCCGGTGCCGCTGTACTCCGTTTCCAGAGAGCGGTCGTCTGCATCCAGACTGTAATTCACCGCCTCGGGGGTGCTGTCCAGCGCGGCATGCTGGAGATCAAACCCGCCCGCTGCCACAGAGGCAGCGGAGCTGTCGGCAGCGCCTTCGGCTGCGTACAGGGCGGGCGCGCTGCTTTTGGCGCTGCCCATTCCGATGCCCAAATGCAGGGTGCTGTAACCCAGCACGCACACGGCCAGACAGGCAGCCAGCGTGCCCAGCTGCTTTACCGGGAAGTGGATGGGCTTTTTCTTCTTGGCTTCGGTGTTCAGGGGTGCTGCGGGTGCAGCGGTCTGCGGGGCAGGGGCAGCCATCATGGGCTCGGCCTTTTCCTCCGCGGTCAGGGTGTCGGTCATGGCCAGCAACTTTGCTTTCAGATCGTCCGGGGCAGTCAGGTCATCGACCTCCATCTTATATTCATACCACCTCATCTTCGATCTCCTCCTTCAGCATCGTATGTAACTGTGCCCGTGCGCGCCGCAGCCAGCTTAGTACCGTGTTTGTGGGCACCGCCATCATCCGCCCGATCTCTGCCGCAGTGTATCCTTCGTAGTAATGCAGATAGATGGCATTGCGGTAGTTTTCCGGCAGCGTGCGGATGGCATCCAGCACGCTGCCGTCCTCCGCAAGGACATCGGGGGCAGGCAGGTTCTCGTCCAGCTCAGTGTCCTTTTGGTGGGCGGCGCGGGTCAGGTCCCGGCAGCGGTTGATGGCCACCCGCAGCAGCCATGCTTTGAGATGCTCCTCACTCTCAAAGATGCCGTTGTAGTGCAGCAGTTTTTCAAATACATCCTGCACCACATCCTCAGCATCGGCTGTGCAGCGGCAATTATGTACCGCAGTGCGGTAGACGGTGTCGCTGTAACGCTGCACCGCCAAGGTAAATACTTCGTTTCTGGTCAGCTGTCCCATTGTATAAACTCTCCTTGGATGCCCGGAAGCGGGCTTCTCGATGGAATGTTTGTGGTTCTCACGGGGACGTTCACTCAATATACGGCTCAGCATCCCCGATTATTGCAGAATAAAACCCGGTTCCTTCCATTTTTTGTGTGCCGGACGCACCGGACCGCAAGGTGTGTCCACGTTCTCCGACAGGGGTTGGATATCCTGTCGGTTTACCGGTCAGTATACCACGGAATCGCAAAAAAGTAAAAGAGGGGGAGGGTGCTCCTTCTTTATTTATAGACCCTTTGCAGCAGCGCCAGCCGCTCGGAGAGAAAGGTCTCGGCCTTGGGGTGGTGCAGCCAGCGTTTGCCATCGGTGCTGTGCACCAGTTTCTGCGCCAGTGCGGCGGGGGCGGTGTCGATGGCTACCACGTCCTGCATGGTCAATTGCAGGGTGAGCGCCGCCGGAACATCCGGCAGCGGCGGCAGCGGGTCCTCCCATACAAAGGGCGGCAGCAGCTGCACCGCCACGGTCAGGCGGGTACATTCCTCGGTCAGCAGCAGGGCGGCGGGGGCGCCGTCCTGCTGCACCTGCAAGCTGCTGTATAAAAGCTGCATCCGGGCAGGGGAGAGCAGCCGGGTCAGGCCCTCTGCCGGAGCAGCCGCAAGCTGCAGATACCCGGCGGCTTCCTCCCGGTAGATGCGCCGGGCGGGGGCGTGCAACCCTGCGTAGAGGGCGGGCAGCATAAAGCTGCCGCTTTTTTCCAGCGCCTGCTGCGCCAACAGATAGAACTCGGTCAGCGGGTACGCAGCATCCGGCTGCGGCATCCCGAAATCCGGCCGCGATACATGACCTCCACCCATGGGAACCTCCGTGTTTTTCTTGACATTTCGTACAAAATAGGCTATACTACAAATAGAAAGGGTGCTGGCTGCAAGGGTCAGTTTCCTTCGGCTAAGTAGTCAATAAGAATGACCGCTCAGTGTTTGTGAGACTGTGGGCGGTCATTTTTATTTTAACATACTTTCCACAGTATTACAATCAAAATTCTGATTGTAAACCCTTTGCAAACTTTTCAGTTGACCTGCGGCGCACCGGTGCGGTATACTCGGGCACAGATGCCTTACAAAACGAAAAAACAGAGGGGAAACTGACCATGAAAGACAAAAAACTGACTACCTACCAGATGGCTGTCACTGCGGTGATGGCTGCCGTGCTGTGCGTGCTGGGCCCGCTGACCGTGCCCATCGGAGCCGTGCCCATCTCGCTGGCAAACTTTGTTATCTGCCTGACCGCATGGCTGCTTGGACCGAAGTTCGGCACCCTGAGCGTGGTCATCTATCTGGCGCTGGGTGCCATCGGCATTCCGGTGTTCTCCGGCTACGGTGCCGGCCTTGCCAAGCTGGCAGGCCCTACCGGCGGCTATCTGGTGGGCTATCTGCTGCTGGCTTTCATCGGCGGTATGTTCATTGAAAAGAGCAAGGGCAACCCGGTGGTCTCCGCTGTGGGTCTGGTGCTGGGCGATGCCGCCTGCTATGTGCTGGGCACGGCATGGTTCGTGTTCCAGATGCAGTGCGAGCTGGGCTATGCGCTGACGGTGTGTGTCTACCCCTTTATTGCGCTGGATCTTGCAAAGATCGTGGTGTCCTGCATCGTGGGTGCGCTGCTGCGTAAGCGCCTGACGCAGGCAGGCGTGCTGAAACTGCAGAATGCAGTTTCGGAATGATCGCTGAGCGGAAAATTATTTTTAGATAGAATAAGCCCGGAGGGTCTGCGAACCTTCCGGGCTTATCTCTTTATTCCTGATATCCCAAGGTGGCTGCCATGACCGCCTTGATGGTGTGCATCCGGTTCTCGGCCTCGTCAAACACGATGCTCTGGGGGCCTTCGAATACCTCGTCGGTCACCTCCATGGCGTCGCGGCCAAAGCGCTCGCCCATCTCCTTGCCCA
>OGDY01002383.1_pt1 | contig 17483 bp, 8 predicted proteins | sample 1570341 | NCBI WGS metagenome assembly OGDY01 (sample SAMEA2581972, study PRJEB24529) | metagenome | biome: Human gut stool | place: China | collected 2011 | reverse complement strand
CTCGCGCTGCGCGCTCAGGGCGCCACGTCGGCCTTTGGCCTCCTCGCAATGACAATTCGGGGGCGTTTGCCATTTTAACGGCAGCCTGTACTAGACGCAAGTGCGGCGCCGGGCCCGGCTGTCCCCTCCCCTACAATAGCGTGTGCGTTTGGCAGCGCTGCGTCTAAAATTGCAGCAGCTCCGCGATCTCGCGCATGCGGGCCTCGCCGGCCTTGCACAGCGCACGGTCATAGGTCAAAAGGCCGTTGACCTCGTCCTCCACGTCCGAGAGCTGGGTATAAATGGCGGCGCACAGGCCGTTGTCCCGCGCGGGCAGGACCTCCTTGCGGTACAGGTCCTCCAGCGCACGCCGGAACGCCTCCTGCGTGGGGTAGAGGCTGTAGCTGTAGGTCGCATAGGGATTGAAGCTGTGGTCCGGAGCCTTATAGGCATAGCCGCCGAATTCCGACAGCACGATGGGCTTGTCCCCCGGCTGCACGCGCACGGGCATGGCGTAGGTGTGCACGCTCTCCACGTCGCTCTGGCCGCAGAAGAACCAGCCGGACGTCGTGTCGATGGGGCGCGTGGGGTAGTGACCGCCATGCAGGCTGGCAATATCTGCGATACGCATTCTGTGGCGTGAAGCTCTCAAGTTTGTCATTCCGAGGAGCGAAGCGACGTGGGAATCTCGCAGGACCCGGTCCGATAACAGGGAAACCCCGGCGAAAACGGAACTGCCTTCCCGAGATTGCACCCCAAGGGCACTTCCTCGCGCTGCGCGCTCAGGGCGCCACGTCGGCCTTTGGCCTCCTCGCAATGACAATTCGGGAGCGTTTGCCATTTTAACGGCAGCCTGTACTAGACGCAAGTGCGGCGCCGGGCACGGCTGTCCGCTCCCCTACAATGGCGTGTGCAGTCGACGAGAGTGCACGGAAATTTGCCGTTGCGCCACGAGACGTCGAGGACGCCGTCCCCTACAACGCACGGCCGGCAGCCTTGGCAGGTTCTCCGCTTTCCGCTTGCCCCGTGCCTTTCTATCCTGTCAGATACAAAAATCGGACCGGCTCATTTGGGTGAGCCGGTCCGGTTTTTATGGCAATACCGCATAATTCAACAAGAGCATTCGGCGAGAGATTTTTTGCCGATACAAGGTTTGAAAAGTGCAGGAATACTTTGTGTACCCGCAAGGGGCATGCCGCATCCGTAAGGCGGCAAGGCCGCCAACGGCTGCGCAATATTTCAAACTTTTCGAACCGCAGAATCGGCGAAAAATATCCGGCGAAGGCCGAAGAGGAATTATGCGGTGTTGCCTTATATCACGGCGCTTCTTCATCGCCGCCGGTGGACTCGGTCGGGGCGTCCGTGGGCGGTTCCGTCGGCTCCGGCTCCGTGGGCTTTTCCGTCGGGCTTTCCGTCGGGCTTTCCGTCGGCTCCGTCGGCGCCTCCGTGGGGGGCTCCGTCTCCTCGACGAGCTTGGCGACCAGACGGTTGCGCCAGTCGTAGCTCGAGTGGTTGACCTTCTCCGTGGACAGCAGCTTGCCGTTCTTGTCGTACTTCATGCGGTAGGTATCGACCTCATAGCCGTCGTAGCCGACCTGGATGCGCTCGCCGTCCTTATAGTCCTTGTACTTGTCGTAGTTCTTCATGCCCTTGGAGATCTCGACCTCCTCGGTCTTGCTCTTGTGGGTCATCGCGGCCTTGTAGTCCAGCTCCACGGTGTAATCCTTCGTCTCCGTGCCCATGAAGCGCACGCGGACATAGCCGCCGGAGGCCTCCGCCAGAATGCGGATGGGATAGGTCGTGTTGTTGCGGAACTTATAGTCGAGGCTGCCCCAGTAGATCGTGGCGTCCATGCCCCAGGGGATATAGTCCGGCACATACTGGTGCTCCTGCCGCGCGATGACCTCGAGGTCGGATTTCAGCGTGCAGTAGTACAGCACGGACGCGACCTGGCACACACCGCCGCCGAGCTGCTGGACGGTCTCGCCGCCGACATACACGCCGCCCTCCTTGTAGCCCTTGGCCGCCGTGCGCTCGCCGACGACACCGTTGAACGAGAACGTCTCGCCGGGCTTGAGCACATAGCCGTTGATGGCCAGGCAGGCCAGACGCAGGTTCTCACTTCGGCCGATGAGACCGGCGTTGTACGGGCTGTCGTAGCTGGCAAGCTCATCGTGGAACAGCTTCTCCTGCAGGGATTCCTTCGTGTACTGCGGCTTGATGACGTCGAGCGTCAGCGTGACCTCGCCGCCGGGGCCTGCCTTCTCCAGCTCGTCCATGGCCTTTTTGATGTCGAAGCCGTAGCCGTCCGAGCCGTCGGTCACTTCATAGGTGTCCTCGTTGCACACGGCGTTCACCGGCGCAACATAATACTTGTGGTACAGGGCGTCGAGGTCAAAGGCCTTCGGCAGGTCCTCCTCCACCACATACTGCATCTCGAAATTCGCGTCGGCATAGGCGGTGAGCACGGCCTTGTACAGCTCGTCCGTGTTGATCTCGCGGCCCGCGCTGCCGAGCTTGACCGTCAGGGTCTTGAGCTCGCGCTCCTCGCCCTCGTCGTCCGTCACGGTCGTCGTGCCCTCGGTGACGGAGGGCTCCGTCTTTTCGCTCACGGCGTCCTTGGCATATTCGTCCAGCATCGTGCGGACGTAGCTTTCATCGAGCGTGAGGAAATCGGCGACATTCAGATCGGTGCGCTCCGTCAGCGCGTTCTTCTTCACGCGGGAGAACAGGCCGCCGCCGCGGCCGTAGGCATAGGCAGCCTCCACGGCCTTGTCGAGGTCGAGGCGGACCGCCGTGTCCGACGGCGTCAGGCACAGCTTTGTCAGCAGCGTCATCGGCTTGCCGTCCTCGTCGCGCGGGGTGTTCGGGTCCTCGGTCGGCTCCTCCGTCGGGGCCTCGGTCGGCGCTTCCGTCACCGGCTCCGTCTCCGAAGGCGCGGTCTCGGTCGGCTCCGTCGCCTCGGTCTGCGCGGAGGCATCGAGCGGCTTGCCGAAAATGTCGACGAGCGGGATCTGCGCCGGGTCATATGTCGAGGTGAACGTGTCATAGGGGCGCGTGTAGAGCGCGACGTTCATATTTTCCTTCCCGTAGACACTCACGCCCTTTTCGAGCGCGGCGCGCGCCTCCTCCTTCGTCATGCCGCTGAGATCGACGCCTGCGACATAGAGGTTGTTGACGATCCTGCCGTCGTCGCGCAGGAACATATAGCCCACGCCGCAGCCGACGAGCACGACGGCTGCAGCCAGCAGCGCGACGATCAGGCCGAGGCGGGACTGCTTTTTCTGCTTTTTCTTTTTCGGCGCACGCTGCGGCTCGGCATAGGACTGAGCCTGCGTCGGGCGTTTGCCTTTTTCAAATTTACCCATTTAAATCTCCTTCTCCGGTGGTTCTACGGCAGAATGCCGCCTATTCTCCAGATGGCATCCGCCGCCGTTTGTTCCTATCCTATTATACCGGGAAGCCGCCAAAATGCAACAACGTTTTGCCAACAAAAGCGTTACAATTGTGAACTTTATGTAAACCTCCCGAACAGGATCATGGCGGCTGCCCCCCGAAGTGCCGCTGCGAGGCCGCGGAAAGTGGTATCATAAACGGACACTGACTTTCGGCTAAACAGGGTTTTTGAGAGTCTAAGCAGCCCCACAGAAACACTTCTGTGGGGCTGCTTTTGCACTTTGGTTTTTTGTCAAGCCCTGGGGCTTGCGCCGTGCTCACCGCGGGGCAATACGCCCCCGGTAAGCACGCCGTTTCGGATAGAAATCAGTGAATGCTCTGGCAGTATCTGGCGACCACTGCCGCAAGCTGGGCACGGGTGGCCGTAGCCATGGGCTCCAGCTTGCCCGTTTCTGTGCCGAGAATAAAGCCGTTGGCAACAGCCCACTGCATGGATTCCACAGCATAGGAGGAGACACGATCTCTGTCAGAGAAGCTGCTCAGGTCTTCGGACACCTTTTCATAGGCGCCGGTCACCTTGGCATACCGAGCGAGGAAGGAAACCATCTGCTCGCGCGTCACGCAGTCGTCAGGCGCAAAGGTATCCGCGCTGACACCGGTGGTGATGCCGTTCTGGTAAGCCCAACGCAGGGCGCTGCCGTACCAGCTCTCCAGATTCACGTCGGTGAAGGGCAGGGCCTTGGAATCATCCACAGCAGGTTCTCCCGCAATGCGATAGAGCAGCGTCACCACCTGGGCACGGGTCGCGGTCTCATCGGGGCGGAAGGTGCCGTCGCCGTAGCCCTGCATAATGCCCTTAGACAACACATAGTCCACGGATTCATGATACCAAGCCGTTGTGCTGAGATCCCGGAATTCCTTCGACGGGCACGGATCATCACGGTTGCTGTTTGCCGTCAGATGCTCCACCTCATCGATCCGCTGTTCATTGCGCTCTGTCTTTTGGACCGTGAACCGAGGATCGGCGTCCTTGCCGGCATTCGTCTTGGTGAACGTCAGCTCTGCGACTTGTTCTCCGGCAGGCATGCTGTCCACGGAAACATAACCAAGCGTTACCTTTCCGGCTTCAGCCTTGTAGGAGAAATACTGCGCGTTTCCAATGACATTCTTCAGCTCCCAGCCGGCAGCATCGTAGCTGACGCTCATAAGCCCGTTCGTGGTGGGGGCCGTTCCTCCCGACACCAGCTTCAGGGTGACCGTGTTCTGATCCTCCGAGGTGATGATCTCCGAGGATGCAGTCTGTTCGCTCGCGATGTCAGCCGCCGGTTTCGTCGATGCGGTTTTTTCTGCTGCTGTATTAAGCGCACCATAAGACGCGGCCGCTTCTTCAACCGCAGCAGAATTGAGCATGTCTGTCAAATCCTGAGACTGTACCGTGTGGGAGCCAAGCGGCAGATTGCTTACGATCTGCTCCAGCTCCGTCTGGTTGGCCTCATGATTGTCGATCTTCAGGATCGTTGCCGGATATACATTCTCGCCGAAGCTGGCCAGCTTTTCGCCGGTCCAGAAGTTCTTGGCGGAATCGTATGTCAGACGGTAGAGCTCATTGGCCTTGCCCGTAAAATAGGACAAATACAATGCCAGCTGTCCATTGACCGTCGTGGGAACCATAGAGCACAGCGGCGTGCCGTTATCGTCGCCCATGAAGTACATTTTAAATGCACTGGTCAGGTTAGACTTTGCGATCTCATATTTGCCTGTCGTGCTGCTGTAGTCGATCCCGTCATAAATCTGGAAGGTCCACACGTTGCCGCGGTTATCCAGCAGCAGCAGCACCTCCGCATCCGTTTCCGCAGTGCCGTCCTGATCCAGATCAAGCTTTGTCTTGCCGAGCGAGGTCATCGCCGTAAACTTATCGGCTCCGTTTCCGTAAAGCCAGAAATCCATGAACAGCATGAAGCCGTCCGTGCGGATGCTGCCAAGTTCCGCAGGCTTGTTGAGCATAAAGTTATAGATACTGTAGCAGGCCGGAATGTCGCCCTTGGTAAACAGCTCGCTGTATTCCAGATCAAACAGCGGCACATTAAAGTTACCGCCCGCAACGGCATCATAGTCCGCCAGAACCTTGCCGCTCTCCATGTCGACCTGATGGAGCTTCCGTTCATTTCCGTCAACCACAATGACATTGTTGCGATCCGTGTCATATGCGGTAGAGGTAATGCCCTCGACCTCCATCACAGCCCCCGGCGTCCATGTAGTATCATTTTCCATATCCCACGTATAGAACTGGGAGGTGGAGGAGCCATCCATCAGCGCGCCGGTCAGCGTAACCTTCAAAACCTCAACGGTTACCGTGCAGGCTGCACTCTTGGTAGGATCCTTTACAGAGGTTGCCGTGATCGTGGCAGTGCCATCGCCAATGCCGGTAACCGTACCGTCTTCGTCCACGGTAGCCACATTCGTATTGTCGCTGGTCCAGGTCACCGTATCGGGATGGATGCCGAAAGGCGTAACTTCCGCTTCCAGCGTCGCCGTGCCGCCCTTGAAAAGCTTCAGCGTGCTGCGATTCAAGGAAACCTCAACAGGATCATTCAGCTCGGACTTGTTCAGATTGATCTTGTAGGTACTGCAGTTGTTTGCGTAGTCATATACCTGCAGCAGCAGATGCGCTGCATTTGCTGTTCCGTTTGCATCCAACGACATGGTAACAGCCTCGCCGCGGCTTGCTCCCTTCGGAGAACCGCCCGTCCTCGCAAGGATTTTCCCGGTCGAGTAATCGTACAGCGCCGCTGCTGCAACATATCTGTTGTCGGAGGCCGTAACGGTCATGACCCGTCCGTCGTTGATCAGGTCCTCGGAAAGCGTAATGTCGGTCAGCGTAGGAGCAGTCTTGTCAACAAACATCGTATAGGTCTGACTTGCTCCCTCACCAAGCGCATCCCAATCCGTCGAAAGCGTCGAGCCGCTGTAATCCACATAATACTCCGGCGCCATGGTAAGCTTCACAGTCAGCTTTTCGCCTTCCGCGGCATCCGGCGCACAATCCACGGACAAGCCGCTCTGCACCTGCATCCACGTCTTCTGGTTCGAGAAATAGTAGGCGCCAATGATCGGAGCCTGAGTCTCCTTGTTGAGATATACCGTACCGTCCTCGCCGGTCACAGTGATCCGGCCATTGGCCGCATTTCGGATCAGGCAGAAATAAATATCAGAGATCTTTGCGGTATCCGGGTTGATGGAGTAACGATCTGCATCGTAGAATCCGTCGTCTACATACAGATTTCCGCCAAGGGAATAGGAGTCATCCACGCCTTTGTATTTTATGGTCAGCGACTGGAGCTGCGCTGCCTGCTGAATTGCAGCAAGCATGTAGGGAGGACGGGTCTCCATGCCGTAGTGATACTGAATAAAGCTGCCGACATCAAACATGGAGGCATCGGTCCAATTTCCGTAGTAGCCCAGCACCGGGATAGAATGGCTGGTCCCTTCGACACCCTCTTTACTGCTTACCTCGTTGGCAAATACATAACCCTCGACATAAGCGCCTGCACCGCCGTTCTTTTCGTCGTAGCTGTCCAGACCAAGGACCTTTGCACGAATCGTGACGTGAATTTTCCCGTTTGCAGGAACCGTCACGGCAGCACTGCTCAAGCGGGAGAAGAACAGGTAAGCATCATAGGTATCAATGTCTCCGTCCTTATCCAGATCCGCACGGCTCTTGCCGCTGATCTCGGTCCGCACGCCGGTCACATAGTCCAGCAGCGCCTGACCGTCATCCGCGGTTACCTTGCCGCTTCCGTCGAAGTCGCAGCCGTCCAGCTCCGCAGGCATTTCCGGCTTCAGCGTTTTCCCATCTACGTCCCAGACAACGTCCGCGGCTAATGCGGCAGTCTTTTTGTCCGAGAAATTCATGACTTGCCCGTTCCCGTTATTGAGCTCGCCCTGAAGTGCCGCCTGCGTAAAGAAATCAGCGCTTAAGGTAAACGTGCTGTCCGTATTCTCCAGATTGTACAGCGTAAAGCCAAAGGAATACTCACCGGTGCGCTGGGGATCGTCTCCCAGCTCGGCTTTGATCTTTCCGTCTGCATACGAATCTGTTGCATCCTGATCCATCATCAAATAGCTTCCGCTATTTACAGCCGCGCCGATATTTGCAAGGCCTGCACCCTGCTGCAGAACAGAGTAGTAACCCTCCAGTGTCTTCCCCTGCTCATCAACACCCTGCTTCTCAACGATCGGCTGAGCAGTTGACATCAGCAGGCTTTGGGCCAGCGTACGCACAGCCAGTCCCGTCTTTTCGGCCAGATCGTTCTGCTTAATGTACTCAGCTACCAGCGCCGCCATTCCGGCTACCTGCGGAGAAGCCATAGAGGTACCGGACATATTCTGATACTCTCCGCCGTCCTTCAGGGAGTAGATCCGGCCGCCGGGCGCCGTGATCTCCGGCTTCATCGTCAGGGCGCCGGGAATGCCCCAGCTGGAGAAGCTGCTCATCGTATAGTAGTCTTCTCCCAGATCCCAGGACTCCCGCTCGGAGCTCACAAACATCTCGCCGCTATAATACAGAACACTGCCATCCTCGCTCGTCACCGGCGTGGAGTTTTTACGCAGGAACGCGCCATCCGTCTGAGAAATAGAGACGCAGGGCTCCGTTTTTTTATAATCGGTCAGATCCATATAATTGGAGCCCGGCTGATTATTGACGATAATGGTCGCAATTGCGCCATTGGCAACCGCGGCTTCTGCCTTCTCGTAAAATGAGGTATCGCCTCGATTGCAAATTGCAATTTTTCCTGCCAGGACATCCTTGACTGCTGCAAACTCTTCCGCGGTACCGATCTTGTCCAGATAAATATACTCATGGCTTCCGCCGATGGTATAGATCGGTTTGTTCTGATAGCTTTTTTCTGTGTAGGTCATGTTATGGCCTTTGACCTTCAGATAATTGTCTGTAACGCCCGCGTTATCGACGGAGGCTACACACAGCGAGTTAACATAGGAGCCGGGGCTGCCGTTTGTAGCCCAGTTCACGCTGCCCGCATAGGGAAGGCCAAACGCAGTCTGGTCAAACCAGCTGCCGGAATTACCTGCAGAAATTGTGACAACCATGCCGCTGCCAACGATTTCATCAAGAATATGACGGTATTTCTCTTCCGTATACTCGGAGTAGCCCGGGAAGCTTCCGCCCAGAGAGAGGTTCGCTGCGTCCGCGCCCAGCACCATGGCGTCTTCAATCGCGACCATGTAGTCTGAATCATAGGCGCCGCCGCGCTTGCCGAAGACCTTCATCGTCAGGATCTGCGCATCGGGCGCTACGCCCTGCGTCATGACGGAGTCCAACGCTGCGACATAGTTTCCGGCTTCGTCCTTAACAAAACGGTTTCCCGCCGCGATGCCGGTCACGTGCGAGCCATGATCGCCCTGCGTATCATTATCATGCGTGATATCCGTGTCCGCATCCACATAGTTAAAGCCAAACGGGATCTTCTCGTTGACATAAAAATCTGCTGCGGTCAGTCCGGCCTTGCGAGTATATGCATTTAGCTGATTCAGCACCTCATCGGTCAGGTCAGCCTCCGTCATGATCGTCGCATTACTCCCCTGCAAGGCATATTTCAGCGCATCCGGATCCAGAGAGGGATGATCCACATCGGCGCCCGTGTCGATAATTGCGATCCGGCTTCCTGCGCCGGTATAGCCTGCCGCCCACGCAGCGCTGGAGCCGATCATCTTATCGGAGGTGGCCATATTGGGATCCGCCGTCTCCTCCTGCTTCACCACGCAGGGCTCATACCGGTTCTCAAGAATGACCTCCTGCACACCGGCAACTTCCTTGATTTTCTCGATCTGCCCATATTGGACATTTGCAGAAATGATATTGGCTGCCAATGTCATATTCCAAACAACATCCAGTGTTGCACCATTCAGTGCCTGCTTGGAGATGGCGGCAGCCATGCTGTCCTGCTGCTTCTCCAGCTTCCGCCGATATTGCATGGCGCTGCGATCAGCAGCTGCAATCTCATCAGAGGTAAAGCCCTTTTCCAGGGTAGAGGCGTCCTTTAGAATAATGGAAACACGAACCATATCGGTGTCTTCGTGTTCTACCGTCTTTTCCACTACGCCGGTATTCGCCTGAATGGGGGACTCTACCTGAACAGAGCTGCTGTCTATTTCCTCCCAAGTCAGCCCGTTGCTGCCTGATTTCGAGACGCCTGTTTCCTCAATTGCCAGAGATGGCGCAGCTAAACTAACAGCTAACACCACGGCCAGCAATGCAGCCACAATGCGTTTTCTTAAGTGTGTGCTTTTCATAAACCTGCCTTCTTTCTTTATTTTGGTATGTCCACAAGCCGGGCATGCGGCCGCTTCCACACCAATGGCGTTTTATATATATTATCACAAACATCCGCTATATGCAATTAAAAATACACATACAGAGGTGCCGTGTTGTTCTAAATCTCGGCCGGAAACATGTCTGATTTTTTCCATTATTTACAAATTCTGGAAATATTCAATCGTTACTGCAGAAACGCCGGCATCGGCCGGCAAGGCTTGGCCCGACAAAAATTTCTCGCCGAATCCGCTCGCTGAATGATGTGGTGCTGCCCAAGAAGAGTTTTTTTGCTTCTCTCGGTGATTTTATTTGCCCTTGCCACGCCGGACAGACTGTTTTGTTCCATGCTTCGTGATCAGCCCGCGGCATTCGATGCGCCTTTTTTATCCGATTTTGTTTGTTCCGACAAGAGAATACGGTCATTGTCCAGGGCCTTGCCAGCACCGCTTTTGAACTTAGCCAGCAGGTCCTCCACGGTCATGCCCGCCCGTTCTGCTCCGGCAACATCCAGAATGATATGGCCTCTGTCCATCATCAATGTGCGGTTGCCAAGCTCCAGGGCCTGGTGCATATTGTGGGTGACCATGAGGGTGGTGATACGGTTCTCCGAGACGGTCTGACGGGTGATTTCCAGCACTTTTTCTGCCGTGGCGGGGTCCAGAGCAGCGGTATGCTCATCCAGCAGCAGGAGCTTCGGCGGCTTGAAGGTGGCCATCACCAGCGTCAGCGCCTGACGCTGGCCGCCGGAAAGCAGCCCCACGGGCTGCTTCATCCGGTCCTCCAGGCCCATGTCCAGCTGAGCCAGCTTTTCCCGGAAGGCGGCTTTTTCCGCCCGGGTCACATGGCTGAGCCAGCCGCCGGAGGCCGCCGCCAGAGAGAGATTTTCCTCAATGGTCATGTGGGGTGCGCTGCCGCGCATAGGATCCTGGAACAGACGGCCGATTTGGCGGGAGCGCTGATATTCCGGCAGAAAGGTGATATTTCTTCCGTCCAGATAAATGCTGCCGCTGTCGGGGAAAAAGCTGCCGCTGATGGCGTTAAGGAGGGTGGATTTGCCTGCGCCGTTGGAGCCGATGACGGTGACGAAATCCCCGGGGAGCAGGTGCAGGCTCAGGCCCTGCAGGGCTGCCTTTTCATGGATGGTGCCGGGGTTGAAGGTCTTGGATATTTTTTCAATCTTCAGCATGAAGGCGGGCCTCCTTTCGCGCAGCCGTGCGGCGGCGCAGCATGGGCAGCTGCTTTTTGAAATAGGGGGCGGCGATGGCCAGCACCACGATCACCGAGGACACCAGCTTCAGCATGAAGGCGGGCATATCCAGCCGCAGGGCGATGGTATACACCAGACGGAAGGCAAAGGCGCCCACCACCATGCCGACGGCCCGCTTGAGAATGCTGCCCTTGCCCAGCAGCACCTGACCCATGAGCAGGGAGGCCAGGGCGATGGTCACCATGCCGGTGCCGATGTCGATGCTGACGGATTTTTGACTTTGGGCCAGCAGGCAGCCGGACAGCCCCGTGAAGGCATTGGCTACGCACAGGCCTACGATGGTGGTAAAGGTGGGATTGATAGAGGAGGAGCGGACCATGTCAGGATTGTCGCCGGTGGCGCGGATGGCCAGACCCAAGCGGGTGCGCAGAAACAGGGCCAAAAAAACGACCACGGCAATCACGGCGATGACCGCCACAAGCAGCTTATACTGCTCAGCCAGAAAGGTGTCCTGCAGCAGAGCCCGGGCCTTGGTGAACACGGTCTCGGTTTTGTTCATGTTCAGCAGGGAGGAGCCGCCCATGACGGCGATGTTGATGGAATAGAGCCCGGTGTTGACAATGATGCCTGCCAAGAGGCTGTCAATGCCCATTTTCGTTTGCAGCAGGGCGGTGATGAAGCCGGAGAGGGCTCCGGCGGCCATGGCGGCCAGGAGGGCCAGATAGGGATGCCCGGCAATGGCTACCATAGCACCCACAGCGGCCCCCAGAGTGAAGCAGCCGTCGGTGGAAAGGTCGCATACATTGAGCATGGAGTAGCTCAAAAACAGTGCCAGCACGGTCAGCGAGCAGATGAGGCCCAGCTCCATGGCGGTTTGGACCAGAGATAAAATGTTCATGAGAGGCTTCTCCTTTCCTGTGCAATGGGGTTGTTTCCCGAGTGGGCGGCGCGAGGGTCATCAGCGGGGGCCCGCTGATGGATGTTTGATTTCTTATTGATTCAAATCGTCGAAGCTCTCGGCGGTGACGATGGACTGGACCTTGGTGCACAGAGGGGCGAAGGTCTCGGCCAGCTCGTCATAGTTCAGGCCCAGCTCCCTGCAGATGTCGGTGTTGATGGTGGCGGTGCCATTGTCGAAGGTCAGCACGGGGGTGGTGGCGGGCTTGTTGCCGTCCAGGAGAATGCCGGAGACCATGTTGGCGGTTTCCACGCCCAGGTTGGAATAGTCCACGCCGTAGCCCAGGAACGCACCGTTCAGGGCGAAGGAGTCAGCGCCGGTGTAGTGGGGGATGCCGGCCTTGGCCAGGGTCTCATAAATGGCCAGCTCCGCGGTCATCACGGTGTTGTCGGTGGGGGTGAACACGGCGTCGGCCTTGTCGGCCACGATGCTGCTGACGGCCAGGCTGATCTCGTCGGTGGTGGTGCCGTTATACTCCTTGTAGGACACGCCCCTCTTGTCCAGGTACGCCTTGGCATTCTTGATGGGAGCGGCAGAGGAGTCCTGCCCCAGGTCATACAGCAGGGCGATGCTCCTGGCGTCAGGGTTGGCGGCGAAAATCAGGTCCAGGATGGCATCGGTGTCCAGATAGTCAGAGGTGCCGGTGATGTTGGCGCCGGGGGCCTCCAGGCTCTCCACCAGACCCGCACCCACAGGGTCGGACACGGCGGCAAAGACCACGGGAATGTCAGTGCCCTCGGTGGCGGCCTGCATGGCCACGGCCACGGGAGTGGCTACGCCGATCATCAGGTCCACCTTGTCGGCCATGAAGTTGGCGATGATCTGATTCAGCACGGCGGAATCGGTGTTGCAGTTATCATAGCTGATCTCGAAGGTGACGCCCTTCTCCTGGCCGATGGCCTTGAGCCGGGACTCGATGCTGTCCACGATCTGGTTCAGGGATGCATCGTCCGCATAGCTGCAGATGCCGACCTTATAGGATGCGGCACCGGAGGAGCCGATGGAATTGTCATCGCTTTTTTTGCCGCAGGCGAAGAGAGGCAGGGCCAGCAGGGCGGCCAGGGCCAGAGTCAGCACACGGCTCAGCATGTTCTTTTTCATCTTTGTTTTCCTCCAAAATTTTATATGGGTATTTTGGGCGGCGGATGGAGGGACCGGTGCCGGCGGCCTGGATTTTAAAAACAAAAAAGGCTTCTGCCCCACATGGGACAAAAGCCTTTGCTTCTGCGATACCACCCAAATTGACATCTTGCGATGCCCACTCGCTTTTACGCACCATCATGCGTACCCCACGGATAACGGGAGGGTTCCCGTCGGACCCTACTTGGGAAAATTTCCCGTTCAAGCCGCCCTCGGAAGGCCATTCACACCGCTGCGCACCGCTCCGATCTCACCGCCCGAAGCTCTCTTGGGATGCCCTGTGCTGTGCTACTCTTCTTCCTCACAGGTTTGTCGTTTGAAATTAAGTGCATTATAATCATATTTTTTGCCTTTGTCAAGAGGGGAAGGCGAAGAATTTTTTGAGAAAATTTTCGGGGCGTTAAGCGAGATAATGTCATGTACAGTGCAGCAATATGGTGAGCATATCTGCAAAAACAATGTATACAGCATCCTGCATCGACGCGGCTGCATCTGCATTGAGGAGTCCCGGAAGTGCGGGGCGCTCACGCGGTCCGGGAAGGATGCCTGCAACGACATATGGCAGGCGGATCTCAAGGGCGGGTTCCGGATGGAGGACGGCAATTACGGCTGTCCACTCCCCATTGCGGACGATTGAAGCACGTTATGATTCACCGAACGATCGCAAGGCTGTGAATTGTGTCCCATGTCTGTACACCGCTGTATCCCGTGTTGCTCTTGCCGCTGCAAAGCGTGCAGCGTCTACTCTCCCTGATAGGTCTTTACGAACCTTTCCGCGGCCTGCAGGGGATCCTCCTTCGCGGTCAGCTGGAGCGTGATGGCAGGCTCTTCGCTCTTCGGCTCGACGAACATGCGCTTCTGGTACTGCCCGGCCACGCGGGAGACGACGGCAAAGTCGAACTGCGCCAGCCGGAAGCGGAGCGTGCGGCCCTTCTGGGCGATGTCGCGGATGCCGGCGGCGCTGGCGCGGGCGCGCAGCAGCGCAATGGCGATGAGGTTCATGACGCCCCTGGGCGGGTCGCCGTAGCGGTCGACGATCTCGTCGAGCAGCTCGTCGGCATCGCTCTGCGAGCGGATGCCCGCCATGCGGCGGTAGAGGTCCATGCGCTGCTCGCCCGAGGTCACATAGGCCTTGTCGATGTTCGCCGTGACGTCGAGGTCGGCCGTGCAGGCGCTCTCCTCCGGCGACGGCTCGCCGCGCTCCTCGAGCACGGCCTCCTCAAGCAGCTTGAGGTAGAGGTCATAGCCGACGGAGATCATGTGGCCGGACTGTGCCGCGCCGAGCAGGTTGCCCGCGCCGCGAATTTCGAGGTCGCGCATGGCGATCTTGAAGCCGGAGCCGAACTCCGCATAGTCGCGGATGGCGTTCAGCCGCTTTTCGGCGATCTCCGTGAGGACCTTGCCGCGGCGGAACGTCAGGTAGGCATAGGCATGGCGGCTGCTGCGGCCGACGCGCCCGCGGATCTGATGCAGCTGGGCAAGGCCGAGCTTATCGGCGTCCTCAATGATCAAGGTATTGACATTCGGAATGTCGATGCCCGTTTCGATGATGGTCGTGCAGACGAGGATCTGCACCTCGCCCTCGTCCATGCGCTGCATGACGTCGCTGAGCTCCTCCTCGCTCATTTTGCCGTGGGCGACGGCGATCTCGGCATCCGGCAGGGCGCGCTTGATGCGCGCGGCGCACTGCTCGATGCTCTCGACGCGGTTGTGCAGATAATACACCTGCCCGCCGCGCTCGATCTCGCGCCGCATGGCGTCGATCAGCACCGGCTCGGCATATTCCAGCACGAACGTCTGCACGGGGTAGCGGTCGTGCGGCGGCTCCTCGATGGTGGACATGTCGCGCAGGCCGGACAGGGCCATATTGAGCGTGCGCGGGATGGGCGTGGCAGAAAGCGTGAGCACGTCGACGCCGCGGGCCAGCTCCTTGAGCTTTTCCTTATGCGTCACGCCGAAGCGCTGCTCCTCGTCCACGATGAGAAGGCCGAGGTCGTGGAACTCCACGTCCTTCTGCAGCAGCTTGTGCGTGCCGACTACGAGGTCGAGCGTGCCCGTGCGCAGGTCAGACAGGACCTTGCGCTGCTGCTGCGGGGTGGAAAAGCGCGAAAGCGCGCCGATGTTTACGGGGAAGCCGCGGAAGCGGTTGAGGGCCGTCGTGTAATGCTGCTGCGCCAGCACGGTCGTCGGCACGAGGATGGCGACCTGCTTTCCGTCGAGCACGGCCTTCATGGCCGCGCGCAGCGCGACCTCGGTCTTGCCGAAGCCGACGTCGCCGCACAGCAGGCGGTCCATGGGCTGCGGTGACTCCATGTCCGCCTTGATCTCCTCGATGCAGCGCAGCTGGTCGTCCGTCTCGGCGTAGGGGAAGTTATCCTCGAACTCCGCCTGCCACGGCGTGTCGGCCGCGAAGGCGTAGCCCATGCGGCGCTTGCGCTCGGCATAGAGCTGGATGAGCCCGGCGGCAAGGTCCTTGGCCGCGGATTTCGCGCGGGCCTTCGTCTTCTGCCACTGGTCACCGCTGAGCTTGTTGAGCTTGACGACCGTGTCCTCGCCGCCGCCAATGTATTTGGAGATGAGATCAAGCTGCGTCGCCGGGACATACAGCGTGTCCGTGCCCTGATAGGCGATCTTGACATAGTCCTTGATGATGCCGTCGACGCGGATCTGCTCCATGCCGACATAGCGGCCGATGCCGTGGTACTCATGCACGATGAGGTCGCCCGGCGAAAGGTCCGTAAACGAGCTGAGCTTTTGACGATTGGTCGCTTTCTGATGCTTTTTGCGCGGTTTCTGAGCGGTCTGCGCCAGCAGTTGGCCTTCCGTCAGAATGGCGAAGCGCAGGTCGGGGTATTCCATGCCGAACGGAAGCGCGCCGTCCGTCAGTAAAATCTGCCCCGGTGCGGGAAGCTTTGTCAGCGGAAAGGCGAGGAAGGCGGAAAGATGCTTCTCCCGCAGCTGCTGGGCGAGAATTTCGCCGCGGCGGCGGTTGCCGCACAGCACGAGGGAGGCATAGTCGTTTTTCTGGTAGAACGCGAGGTCCGAGGCCGCCGCATCCAGATTGCCGCCGTAGGACGGCAGCTGCTTGGCCGTGACATTCACGAGCAGCGACGGCTGCAGGCTCTGCGGGTAGCTCGCGGCGAGGAACGAGTCGAAGAACGCCGCGCCGTGCCCTGCTACGCGGCCGCACAGCTGCTCCCAGTCTGCGGAAAAATCGCACAGCTCGCCGCACAGCAGGCCGGACTGCAGCAGGCTGTCGAGCATCATGCCCAGCTCCTCCTGCGCGCGCTGCGCGCTGCGGCGCAGATTCCCGTGGTCGCAGAAGAACACCAGCGCCTCAGCGGGAAGATAATCGGCTGCGCAGGCAAACTCCGGATAGATGAGGGCCTGATAGCGGTCCGCAGCCGAGAAGGTCAGTCCGTTCCGCAGCGCGTCGGCGTCGGCCTGCAGCGTGCGCATCAGAGCCTCGTTCGGCGTTTTGCGGCGGCGCTGGCGGGCCAGCAGGCCGTCCAGCTCCCGCGCCAGCCCCTCGATGCCGCCGGGGTGCAGGGCAGGCAGCGTCTCGGCCACGGGCAGGATGACGAGCTCGTCGGCATTTTCGACGCGCCGCTGCGTGACGGGGTCGAAATAGCCCATGGTGTCGATCTCGTCGCCGAAGAATTCCAGACGCACCGGGCGCTCCTCCGCCGGGGAGAAGATGTCCACGATGCCGCCGCGCACGCTGAACTGGCCCGCGCCCTCCACGAGGGAGCAGCGGGAGTAGCCCGCGTGCACCAGGCGGGAGATCAGCTCCTCCAGCTCGAGCTGCGCGCCGGGCAGCAGGCGCATCGCGGCGGAGAACAGCTGCGCCTTCGGCATCGTGCGCAGGGAAAACGCCTCGAGCGTCGTCAGGAGCAGGGGCGTTTTGCCGCGCGCCAGATCGTAAAGGCAGCGCAGGCGCTGCTGCTCCCAGCCGCGCGAGATGGCGGAGGCGTCATAAAACATCAGGTCGCGCGTCGGCAGGATAGGGGCCTCCGCGCCGAGGAAGGCGGCAAGCTCACTCTGCGTGCGCCGTGCGGCCATTTCATCCTGGCAGACGACCACGGCGGGCCGGGCCGTGTCGCGGCAGAGGGCCGCGATGAGATGGGAACGGTTGATCTGCGCCGCGCCGGATACGCCGACGGCCTGCGCGCTCTCCAGCGCGGTCCGCAGGCGGGGATAATCGGGCAGCCGCCGCAGAAGATCGAGGATCAGCTCCATGATACACCTCCGGAAAAGGGAATTTCGAGCATGTCAAAATGCGGAAAGCAGGGATTTTCCCACTTTCCGTCAGAATTTCGGATATGATTTGTTTTGTAGGGGAGGGGACAGCCAGGCCCGGCGGTAAACCGCCGATTCGAACCGGCTATCGTAAAAACGGTAGGGGCCCCCGATTTGTCATTGCGAGGAGGCCAACGGCCGACGTGGCAATCTCGGGGAGGCACTCACAG
>OGDY01002372.1_pt1 | contig 17594 bp, 17 predicted proteins | sample 1570341 | NCBI WGS metagenome assembly OGDY01 (sample SAMEA2581972, study PRJEB24529) | metagenome | biome: Human gut stool | place: China | collected 2011 | reverse complement strand
ATAATAAAGTAACAGAATCTTATGCATGCGCTATATTTAATAGTAAAGAATATTGTGTAAGAGGTGGAGATTCATCTTTTTATGGATATGCAGCAAATGAAGCAGATTATACAGGAAATGCATTAATATTAAAACAAATAGAAGGTGCAAAAATTGCAGGAGTAAGCTGCTACCTCGATGCGGAAGACTCCGGCTGCAGCGGTGGCTCTGTTAATTTGAATGCGTATTCGTTTGGTCTCGTTAATGCGGGCGATGGTCAAGGCATCTGCGGCGTCGATGATGGTGGTAGTTCGGGTTGCGAGAGCTCATAGTTGAGTGCCCTACGTTACAGAATCTAAAATTAGATGTAGTTAAAATTTGATTGAATTAACTTATAATATGTTAATTAAAAATTTATAAAATCATAGGTAGAATAATTATTATATCTATGATTTTTTGGTGTCTAGATAAAAAGTAGTGCTTTTTTTTAATCTATGTGATATACTGTAATAGTACCAGAGGTGGCAAAGATGAAAAACATCGAAAATGATTTCGAATATATAAATATAGTTAAGCACATTTTAAGCAATGATAAGTTCAATGAAATAAAGAAAATAGAACATCATGGAATTAGTAGATTTGACCATTCTTTAAAAGTATCTTATTATTCTTATAAAGTAGCAAAATTCTTAAAACTTGATAGTGAAGATGTAGCTCGTGGTGGATTACTTCATGACTTTTTTTTGAGTGATGAAGATAGAACAACTAAAGATAGAGTAGTATCTACTTTTGTTCATCCTAAGAAAGCAGTTAAGAATGCCGAAGAGTTGTTTAGTATTAGTGATAAAGAAAAAGATATCATAAGAACACATATGTTTCCTGTTAATTTATCACTTCCTAAATATACAGAAAGTTGGATTGTAAACTTTGTTGATAAAATTGTAGGATGCAATGAATTTTGTCATAAGTTTGGGTATAAGCTTGCTTATGTGGCTAATGTTTATTTATTATTCCTAATTAATAATATCAAATAGATTAGTTTTGACTAATCTTTTTTAGTGCTAGTAAAATATTGTATCGTGTGATACAATATAGATGATGAAAGGAGTATGATATGTCTAAGAATGTTACAATAACAAAAGAGATGATATTAGCCTCTGCTTTTGATATTGTTCGTGAGAAAGGATTAGAAGGGATTAGTAATAGAGAACTAGCTAAAAAGCTTAATTGTTCAATTAGACCAATTTATTATCAATTTCAGAATGTTGAAGAATTATATAATGAGTTATATATTGAAATTGAAAAATATTTCTATAGGTTTTTAATGGATAATATGAATGATGATATGCCTAAGTATAAGCAAGTAGGACTTAATTATATTAAGTTTGCTAAAGAAGAAAAAGAATTTTTTAAGATACTTTTTATGAGTGAAGTTGATTTGGGCCTTAATGATTTTATAGCGAAAGATATGGAAGACTTTAAAGAACTTTCTAAGCTGATAAAGATTAGTACTAATTTGAATGATGAAGATATAGAGAGTTTTCATATAAAAATGTGGATATTTTCACATGGACTAGCTACTTTAGTAGCAAGTAGTACACTTAATATAAGTGATAAACAATTAAAACAATTGTTGTCGTTAGAATTTCAAGCATTAATGCTTTTAAAAGAAAATCCCAACAATAAGTGGGTATTAAAGAATGGAGTGGAAAAATGAAAAATATTGGAAATATAATTTTAGGGGTTGTATTAATTTTAGTAGGTTTAGTAGTAGGACTAAATGTTTTAGGAATAACTGATATAAATATCTTTTTTGATGGATGGTGGACATTATTTATTATCGTACCATGTCTTGTAGGTTTGTTTAAGGACAGAGAAAAAACCGGTAGTATTATAGGTTTATTAATAGGAATTGTTTTATTTTTATGTTGTCAAGATATTATTGATTTTGAAAAAGCATGGCAACTTATATTACCTATTATTTTAGTGGTAATTGGTTTATCTATAATTTTTAAAGATGCATTAAATGGAAAGATAAAAGAAGAAATCAAAAGAATAAACGAAAAAAATAAAAAAGATGATGGTTATTGTGCAACTTTCTCTGAACAAAAATTAAATTTTGATGATGAAAAGTTTAATGGAACAGACTTAACTGCTGTATTTGGTGGTATTAAATGTGATTTAAGAAAAGCCAAAATTGATAAAGACGTTGTTATAAATGCAAGTAGTATATTTGGTAGTGTTGATATCTATGTACCAGAAGGTGTCAAAGTAAAAATTAAATCTTCGTCTATATTTGGAGGAGTAGATGAGAAAAGAAAAAATAAGGATACAAATGAAAAAGCACATACAATATATGTGAATGCTAATTGTGTATTTGGAGGAGTAGATATTAAATGACAACTATGCAAAAAGTAATTAAGTATTTAGCTCTTTGCTTAGCATTTTTAATAATTATTTCAATGATGTTACTTGTTATAAAAGTTGGTTATGGTGTATTTAGTTTATTTGGAACTAATAATAAAAATAATAATCCTAAAATAATAACTTTATGGAGTCAAAAAGAAGAAATTATAAACAATTTAAAAATTGATTTAAGATGTACAGATTTAATTATTCAAAATGGTGATAAATTTTTAATTGAAACTAATAATTATAGTGTTAAATATAAACAAAATGGTTACGAGCTTGATATTAAAGAAAAAAAGAATAATTGTTTATCAAATAGAAAAAAAGAACTTATCGTTACTATTCCAGAAAGTTTAAAATTTGATGATATTGATATAGATACTGGTGCAGGTACTATTAATATTGACAACCTAAATTCTAATAAAATAGCATTTGATTTAGGGGTTGGAGATACAACAATAAAAAATATAAATGTTAACGAAATTAAAATGAATACAGGTGCTGGGACATTAAAAATAGCGAATGGCATCATTAGTAATATGGATTTAGATTTGGGTGTTGGTGAAGCTAATATAACTGCACAAATACTTGGTAATAGTAAGTTAGATACTGGTGTTGGAGAATTAAATCTAAATTTACTAGGTATAAAAGATGATTATAAAATAAAAGTAAGTAAAGGTATAGGAGAAATAAGAATAGATAATACTTCTATTAAAGATGGTGAAGTTATTGGAAATGGTAATAATTTTATTGATGTTAGTGGTGGTATAGGACAAATTAATATTAGTTACATAAATTAGAACTAGGAGGTACTATGAAAAATATAGTAGAAGTTAAAAAGTTAACCAAAAGATATAAAAAATTAACAGCTATAGATAATCTTTCTTTTGAAATAAAAGAAGGAGAAATCTTAGGATTGTTAGGGCCTAACGGAAGTGGTAAAAGTACAACAATTAATTGTTTACTTTCCCTATTAAAATTTGAAACTGGTAGTATTAAAATCTTTGGTAAAGAAATGAAACCTGATTCTTATGATATAAAAAGAGAAATAGGTGTTATATTTCAAGAAGTTGCTGTTTTTGAAGAATTGACAGTATATGATAATATAGACTATTTTTGTGGGCTTTATATTGAAGATAAGGAATTACGTAAGAAATATGTTGAAGATGCTATTAATTTAGTTGGTATAAGTGAATTTAAAAAATTCTATCCCAAACAATTATCAGGAGGATTACTTCGTAGACTTAATATTGCTTGTGGTATAGCTCATAAACCAAAGTTAATTTTCTTAGATGAACCTACAGTTGCTGTTGATCCACAAAGTAGAAATAATATTTTAGATGGTATAAAAAAATTAAGAAATGAAGGTGCAACTATACTTTATACAACACATTATATGGAAGAAGTAGAAATGATTTGTGACCGAATTATTATTTTAGATAAAGGTAAGATACTTGCTGAAGGAACTAGTGATGAATTAAAGAGATTAGCTAATATTGAAGAAAAGATAACTGTTGAAGTAGATGAAATTAGTAATGATAATATTGAGGCAATAAAGAAATTTAAAACAGTAGATGCTGTTAGTTTAAATAGAAACATATTAATGATTACATATAAAAAAGGGAAAGATAATCTAGGTGAACTTACGGATTATTTAAAAGAAAATAAAATTAAGTATAATAAAATATTTTCTGAAAGACCAACTCTTAACGACGTTTTTCTAGAACTTACTGGAAAGGAATTAAGAGATTAATGTTTTTTCATAATTTTAAATATTCGTTAAAGGTATTATTAAAAAATAAAGCATTATTATTTTGGACATTTATCTTTCCTATTGTTCTTGGAACATTTTATAACATGGCATTCTCAAACATAGAAAAAAGTGAAAAAATGAGTGTTATGGATATAGCTATTGTTGAAAGTGATAACTTTAATGATAATCAAATATATAAAGAAGCATTTAATAGTTTAAGTGATAAAAATAATGATGATAGACTTTTTAATATTATGTATACAAATTTAGATGAATCAAAAAAGTTATTAGAAGAGAACAAAATAGTAGGTTATTTAGTTTTTGATGAATCTGATATTAATATAACAGTAAATTCTAACGGTGATTATGAAACAATTCTTAAAATAGCTGTTGATGAGATAAATAGTGAAAAGAAAATATATGAAACGTTGGTTAAAAAAGAGGTTGAGGGGCAAGTAAGAAATGGGAATTATAATATTGATTATGATAAAATAATGAGTAACATTACTGAAAAAATAAAGAGTAGTGATGTTAAAATTAAAAATATAACTAGTAATAATATTAGTTATACGATGATTGAATATTATAATTTAGTAGCAATGGCATCTTTATATGGGGCATTAATATCAATGTTTATTGTAAATAAAAAATTAGCTAATATGGATAGTGTTGGTAAAAGAACATCTATATCATCAATAAAAAAAGGTAGTATGCTTATTAGTAGTTTATTAGCTAGTTATATTGTTCAATTAATGGGACTTTTATTATTGTTCCTATATACTATTTTTGTTATAAAAGTTGATTACGGTAATAATTTATGGTTAGTATTTTTGTTAGCTTCTGCTGGTTCTTTAGCTGGATTATCGTTAGGTGTTGCTATAGCAACTTTAATTAAGACTCACGAAGGTGCTAAAACGGGTATTTTAATTGCTATTACTATGTCATGGTGTTTTTTAGCAGGAATGACAGGAATAACAATGAAATATGTTATTGATAAGAATATACCTATTTTAAATATAATAAATCCTGCTAATATGATAACAGATGGTTTCTATGCTTTATATTATTATGATACTTTAAATAGATTTTATTTTGATGTTGTAAGTTTATTTGTTTTTTCTATTATAATGATATTAATATCTTTAAGAGGATTAAGGAGAGAGCAGTATGACAGTATTTAAAGCATTTTGGAAGGTAATAAAAAAATATAAAGGTACGATAATCCTTTATACAGTTATGCTTGTTTTATTTGGTGGTCTTAATATGACAAGTAATAACATTTCTACTACTTTTGTTGATAGTAAGCCAGATATATTAATAGTTAATAATGATGAAGAAATTGGTCTTACTAAAAATTTAGTTGATTATTTAAAAAGTAATGCTAATGTTATAGATGTAGAGAATGATGAGGATTCTATTAATGATTCATTATTCTATCGTGAAGTAAACTATGTTATTTATATACCTGAAAATTATAGAGAAGATATTTTAAATGGATTAGATCCAGAAATAGAAATAAAAACAACAGGAGATTATGAATCAGGTCTAGCAGAGATACTATTATCTAGATATTTAAAAGTCCAAAAAATATATAGTGATAGTATAGATGATGAGAATGAATTAATTAGTTTAATAAATGAAAATATGAATATCAAAACAAATGTTGAACTAATGTCAAAGGTAGACACTACTAAAACTTCAAAAATAACTCGTTATTTTAATTTTGCTAGTTATAGTATTATGGCAGTTGTAATATATATTATTTGTTTAGTGTTATCAAGTTTTCATGAAAAAAATGTAAATAAGAGAAATATTGTTAGTAGTATGAATTACAAAAAACAAAATAGACTAATTTTATATGCGAGTATTTCATATGGAGTAATTATTTTTATTCTCTATGTACTTTTAGGAATAATTATTTTAGGAACGGATATTTTAAATTTACGAGGATTTATTTATATTTTAAATACATTATTATTTACGTTTTGTTCTCTTACTATTGCTTTATTTATATCTACAGCTATAAATAATAAGAACGCTATAAATGGTATTGTTAATGTAGTAGCACTAGGCTCTGCATTCTTATGTGGTGCTTTTGTTCCTGCTCAATGGTTACCAAAATCAGTTTTGACACTAGCGCATATTCTTCCATCATATTGGTATATCAATTCAAATGATTTACTTGCTAATCTGGAAGTAATAAATATAACTACATTAAATAGAATATTTATTAATATGGCAGTTGTTATAGGATTTTCTTTAATATTTATAGTATTAAATAATATTGTATCAAAGAAGAAAAGAAATATTTAAAAAAGACTTAACAATGTTAAGTCTTTTTGCTTTTAATATATATAATTTTTTAAAATTTAAGATGTTTTCATTACTAATTTTTAAGTTTATAATTACTAAAATTATATTATTTTTAGTGTTAAGAAATTGTTATAATTAGTTAGGAATATTTAATAAGTTGGGTGGGGCCAAACTTCAAATTGAGGGGAGGCGATAGTATGAACAAGAAAGATTTTTTAATTTTATCTCTAGTAATAAGTATCATCCTTTTAATATTTTTACTATTTATAGTTTTAATATAAAAGAAAACCACCTAACTCAGCACTGATTTAGGTGGCCAACATTTATGGCAACACTCAACACTGCAATATTGAATGTTCCTCTTTTTTATTTTATGTAAGAAGTCTTGCTACATACATAATAACATAAAAACGACTTTTTGACAAGCTATATTATTACTAACAATTTTTAAAATTTAAGAGGTTTTTAATACCGATTTTTAAGTTTATAAAGTTGCCTAAATTATATTGTTTTTAGTACTGATAAATTGTTATAATTAATTAGGAACATTTAATGTGAGTGTCGTCCCCCTATTCTTTAAAAGAGAGGAGGTAGATAAAGATGAAAACTAAGACTTTTATAATAAAAGTTCTAAAGCTCATTGTTATCATTTTGTTACTTTCTACCTTATTGGTACTAGCAATAAAAAAATAGACACTCTTCAGCATTGATAGAGTGTCAAACCTATTAAATTAGAGACGACATTCGCTTGCAATATTGAATGTTCCTCTTTTTTATTTTATGCAAGAAGTCTTGCTACATACATAATAACATAAAAACGACTTTTTGACAAGCCGTTTTGTATCAATCTGGTGTCCCGGGCGAGAATCGAACTCACAACTAAACTTTAGGAGAGTCTTGTTATATCCATTTAACTACCAGGACCTATAAACATTCTATCACAAAAAAATAGTTTTTACTATATTAATAATTTATAGTATAATAAGTTTTAGTGTGAGTAGAGGTGATTAAATGAACACTTTAAATCAAAATTTAAAAATATTAGATAAGATAATGGATGATTATAAATTAACGTTTCTGGAAAAAGAGGAATTATTAACTTTTATTGGTAATATATTTAAACATGAAGAATTTCAAAGAAGAATGGGAAGGGGATTTCTTCATCATAGTGATATAACACTTGGTTATCATATTTTACAAGATACTGTAGTTACGTATCTTCTTTGTAAAAAGAAAATAAAAAGAGGTATTAAAGTTGATTTGGAATTAGCGTTAGATATTGCAATGATGCATGATCTTTATACTGTTCCTTGGCAAAATAATAAAGAGTCTAAATGTAAAAAATTTAAAAATAAACATGGATTTAGGCACCCAATTGAAAGTGTTATTAACTCACTTACGTGGTATTTTGATATATTTGAAAATTCTAGTGATAAATATGCCTTAATAGATGGAATTATTCATCATATGTATCCATTTCCTGTTGAAACATTTGATGATTATGCAGAAAATGTATTAGAACTTAAGAATTTTGAATTAGTTAGTGATATTGAAAAAGAGTATATAAATTTACTTAGAACATCAACAAATAGATTTAGTATAGGGTGTTATTCCTTTGCTCGTCCTATTTCAATTGAAGGAAGAATAGTTGCTCATGCAGACAAAATAGTTTCTAAAGATAATTTAAATAATATGAGTTCTTTATTAGCACTTATTACAGGAAAAAATAAAAAGATAGATGATACTACCAAAAAGAAATAAAATATGATATTATTATGTTTATAAGGAGTGTAGATGATATGCAGTTATTTTTATATTTCGTTTTTATATTTTTTATAGGAAGTACTCTTGGATATGTACTTGAACTTTTTTACCGAAGAATAGCAGGAGGTAAGTGGGTTAATCCTGGATTTCTAATAGGACCATATCTTCCTATATACGGTTTTGGTTTATGTATTTTAACACTAATATATTTATTATTTTATAAGTTAAATGTTTGGCCAGTTTTTATAATTTTACTTATGGGCGCAAGCATGACTTTTATTGAATTAATAGGTGGTTTATGTTTTTTGAAAACAGGTGGAGTAAAGCTTTGGGATTATAGTGAAAGAAAATGGAATTATAAAGGAATTATTTGCCCACTTTTTAGTCTTATATGGACTTTAATAAGTGCTATTTATTATTATTTTATCGGTAGTAAAGTTTTAAATGCTTTAAATTGGTTTAGTAACAATCAATCATTTTCATTTATATTAGGTGTATTTTTTGGCGTTATAGTAATAGACTTTGTTTGTTCTACTAACGCTTTAATGAAGATAAGAAAGTTTACAAAAGAAAATAATTTTGTTATTAAATATGAAGAATTTAAAAAACATATAGCGGATTTTCAAACAAAGCAAAAGAAAAAATATTCTTTTCTATTTCCATATAAACAAGGAGAAAATTTGTTAGAATATTTAACTTTATATAAAAAATCTAAAGAAGGTAGTACTAATAAGCGATTTAGCATTTTTAAGAAAAAAGAAAAATAAAACAAATTATAAATGTTTTATTTTTTCTTTTTCTTCTTTAAATTCATATTTTTTATATAAATTTAAAATTTTATTTTTATTATATAAGACTTTTATTAATAATAATTTTTTATGATATTTGTCAAGATTTTTGTATTTTGTAGAAAAAACAATATTAGTTAAATTATCTTCAGTGATATTATATTCAATATTTTTAACAATATCATAAGCATCTTTAGCGTAATGTTTAAATATATACTCTAATAAATTTTTATAACTAGTACCTCTAGTATCAGAAAAACCAATTTTAGAAATAATATTATTATCAAGTACTTCAATTCCATTTTCCATTTCTAAATACATTTTAGCAACCCCAACAGGAAGTGACATACAAAGACTAGTTCCATTATCATAGATAGGTGAGAAACTAAATTGTTTATTAATCGTTTTATCATAATTTCTAATAAGAGCAATATTTGAAGGATTACGATCGTAGTGATCACATAAAGCATCCATGATTATCAGTTCGATAATTTTCTTTCTTATTTTTTTATATTCTTCACGTTCATATACGACAGCTTTAACAGCTTCTAGAATTAGTTCGATTGAATAGTGTTCTTTAGTTTTTTTACACTTTAGACTTTTAGGAACGAAATCTTCTCTTATATTTTGAATTAAAGCATTAAAGTCAATTAACTCTTCATTTTGCTTAAGGAAATAATAACTAATTATTCCTTTTTCCTTTTTTACTTGAGCAAGCTCTGTTTTAGCGCAATTTATATGTATTAAAGAGGCAATGTCTTGATATATACATTCACTATAATGAGCATTAGTACTAGTATTATCATCTTTAATTTGGGTTTGTTTATAGAGACAAAGTTCTTGTTTTGGTGATAAAATCCATTCTTTTTCATTTGTACCTCTGGTTTCTTGACTATACTTTTGAAAATGATGAATATTTTTAAATGCGGTGTTGGCCATATTCTATCCCTTTCTTTTTAATAGAAATATTATCAGTAACTAGTTTTCCTTCCGTTAAAAGTAAATAATTTATTTTATCTTCAATGCTATTTAACGTCAATCTTTTTTTAGACATGATTCTACTCTCAAAAATAGGAAATAAAGTATCTCTGACATAAATCTTGTTAATATCGGGAAAACCAATTAATTTATCAAAACCATATTTACTAGTTTCTTGAATTCCTTCTTTATTATATATGTAAACAAACTTATTTTTATATATAAAACAAGAACCAATCTCTATATTTTTCCAATAGACAGAAAATAAGTATTCCATATAAATCACCCCTATAAATGTTAATTATTATACATGTTTTTGAAAAAATATCAAATTAATATACAGTTAAAAGAAAAAATATGGTACAATTAAATAGACGCTAGGAGATCTGGTAAGATGAATTTTGATATTAAGTTTATAAAAAAGAATAAAAAATTTATTTTTATATCATTAGGTGTTATAATTGTTGGCTTAATAATAGGTCTACTTGTATCTAATGTTAGTAATAGGTTGGAAGAAAAAGAATTAGTTGATAATGGCGATGTTAATATTGGTTCGCTAGTTATTAATGAAATAATGTCATCTAATGATGGAGCGCATGCTTCAAGTGATGGAACTGTTTCTGATTGGATAGAGTTATATAATGGTAATGATTATGAAATAAATTTAAAAGGATATGGTTTATCTGATCGTAACAAAGAAACTAAATGGGCTTTTCCTGAAGTAACAATAGGGCCTAAATCATATTTAGTAGTTTATCTAACGGGTGAAACTAAAGAAGGACTTTACGCTAATTTTAAATTAAGTAGTAGAGGAGATGAATCGGTCTTTTTAACAAAGCCAAATGGTAAAGTAGTTGACGCAGTTGAAGTTACAGCTTTAAATAAAAATGAGGTTATAGCTCGTGACCTTGTTGGGCACTGGTTTACATCTAAAACTATTACTCCAGGATTTCCTAATACTAAAGAAGGTTATAATGAATATTTAAGTAGCATAACAGATGATAGTAGTAAAATAAAAATAAGTGAAATACTTCCTAAGAATGATGGTAACTTTCAAAATAGTTATAAAAACTTTTCTGGTTATATTGAAATAACTAACGAAGGAAATGATGTCGTAAACTTAAAAGATTATTGTATTTCAAATAGTTATGAAGCACCATTTAAGAAAAGACTTCCACAAATATTTATTGGAGCTCATGATACGATTGTGATTTATATGGGTAAATATGATAACAATGATAATGAGTACTATAGTGGCTTTAATTTAGAAAATAAGACAGGGGTTGCTATTTTAACAAATAATAATGGTAAAATAATTGATAGAGTTGATTATAAAGATGTTCCAAATGGAATTGCTTATGTTAAAGAAAATGGAGCGTTCTATAAAAGTGTCAATATATCACCAGGGCATGAAAATAGTGTAGATGGTATAAATAAATTTAATGAACATAAATTAAAAAATAAAAATGATTTAATTATTAATGAAGTTATGAATAATAATAGTTCTTACTTACCACAAAATGGTAGTCAGTATTACGATTGGATAGAAGTAAAAAATAATTCTAATCATGATATTAATTTAAAAGATTATTATTTATCTATAAGTAGTAATAATTATGGAATGTATAATCTTCCAGAAAAAGTGTTAAAAGCTGGAGAGTTATATATAATTATTGCTAGTGGTGATGTTAATTTAAGTAATAATAGTTATAATCATGCTAATTTTAAAATATCAGAAGTTGAATCACTTTATTTAACTAAGAATGATGAAGTAATTGATTCAATGGTTGTTGCGGATGTTCCTTTAGGATATAGTATGGGAAGAGGAAATAATAATGGCTTTTATTATTTTAGTTCTCCAACACCAGGTAGTAATAACGGAAATGGAATAAGCGCAGTGGCGTTTATTCCATCTTTAAGTATTAGCCCAGGTGTTTATAATAATACCAATGGTTTAAAGCTAGAAATAAATGGTAATCAAACAATTTACTATACATTAGATGGAAGTACACCTACAACTTCATCTTATGTATATAAAGAACCAATAAATATCAGTAAAACAACAGTAGTAAAAGCAGCTAGTTATCAAAGTGGTAAAATAATGAGTCCAGTTACGACTGGTTCTTATATTGTTAATGAAAACCATACTATTCCTGTTTTATCTGTTTCTTTAAATCCTAGTAGTTTTAATAGCATTCAGGCTAACAACTGGGATAATAATTTAGAAGCTAGTGCTTATGCTGAACTTTATGAGAATGGTAAAAGTTTTTCTATTCCTTGTGGGTTTAAACTATTTGGTGGTTCAACGAGGGGAATGGCTAAAAAAAGTTTTGCTTTAAAATTTAGAAAGAAATATGGTGCTTCGTCTTTAAAGTATCAAGTATTTGAAAATCGTGATTATTCTGAATTTGATACACTAGTTATAAGAAGTGGTTCACAAGATAGTGATTTTGCTTTTATGAGAGATTCACTTATGACTAGTTTAGTTGATGGAGTTACTAACTTAAAAGTTCAAGCATATAAGTCAGTTATTCTTTATATAAATGGTAATTACTGGGGTGTTTATAATATTCGTGAAAAAGTGGATGATGATTTTATTGCTAATAACTTTAATGTTGATGGTAGTAAAGCTAATATTGTAAGGATTGATAATAATATCAGTACTGGTTCAATTGATGACTATAGAAATGTTGTAAATTATTTAAATACTCATGATATGTCAATAGATAGTAATTATGAATATATAAAAACAAAATTAAATATTGAATCATTTGCTGATTTCTGGGCTGCAGAATCTTGGGTTACTAACAACGATATTATTAACACTAGATTTTATTCTCATCCTGATATTGATAATGGTAGAATAAATATGATTTTCTATGATTTAGATTATGCAATGTGGAATACAAGAAATAATTATTTCGCATTCTCTGTTCAACCTGAAGGTATGAGTGATTTTAATGTATCAACAGAGATGATGAGAAGTTTAATTAAAAGCAAAAAATTTAGAAGTGATTATTTAGATAGAATTAGTTATCAATATAAGAATGTATGGACAGAAGAAAGGGTTACTAATAAAATAAATGAGATTTATAATAAATTAAAACCAGAAATGGAAAGAAATCAAAAACGTTGGGGTATGACAATGAAAGATTGGGAAGACAATGTTGATAAATTAAGAGATTATGCAAAAAATAGAGGAGCGTACTATAAGAGTACGGCTAAGTCTTTCTTTAATTTAACTAATGATGAAATGAAGAAGTATTTTGGTGATTAGAATGAGAAAATATAGAAATGAAATAAAATTTATTATAAGTAAAACAATGGCTGAAGTATTGAAGCAAAGGCTTAGTCTAATAATGAGTGTAGATACTAATTCATATAATAGTGATAATAGTTATTTAATTAGAAGTTTATATTTTGATAATGAAAATAGTGATGCTTATTATGAAAAGATGGATGGTGTAGAGTACCGTAAAAAATATCGTATTCGTATTTATAATTTTGATGATAAGTTTATTCGCTTAGAATGTAAATATAAACATAATAATATGACTTCTAAAGATCAAATATTGATTGATAAAGAACTTTGTATTAAAATTATAGATGGTAAGATAGACGAGATTGATTTAACAAAAGATAATCTTTTGAGACAATTTGCTTTAGATTATAGACTTAATAGATTGGAACCTTCTATTATTGTTGATTACAACCGTGTTGCATTTACTTATCATGTATCAGATGTTAGAATTACTTTTGATTCCCAAATTAAATCTGGTATGTATAATTATAATTTGTTTGATAAGAACGCTACAACATATAGAGTTATTGATGATAACCAAATGGTTTTAGAAGTAAAGTTTAATGAAATACTTCCCGAAAGTATTGCACTTATTTTACAAACAGTACCAACGTTTAGGCAAGCGTTTTCTAAATTTGCCGCATGTAGAAATATTAAATAAGGAGTTGAAATTATGAGTTTTGTAGACATGATTAAAAAAAGTGTTATAGCAGAATTTACAGGAACAATATCTGTAGATAAAGTATTATTATCTCTTGCAATAGCGTTTATAATAGGAATATTTATTATATACGTTTATAAAAAAACATATAGTGGAGTTATTTATTCTAAATCATTCTCACTATGCATTATTCTTCTTACGATGGTAACATCAATGATTATTAGAACTATCAGTTCTAATCTAGCATTATCACTTGGTATGGTTGGTGCTCTTTCTATTGTAAGATTTAGAACAGCTATCAAAGAACCTACTGATACCGCATTTATGTTTTGGGGAATTACCGCAGGTATAATGTCAGGTGCTGGACTTTATTTAGTTGCTATTATAGCTTCTGTTGGTATAGGAGTTCTTTATATGGTTGGTTATACAATGGGCTTTAAAACAAATAGACAATTTCTATTTATTCTAAAGTATGAAGCAAGTAGTGATAAAAGAATAATTGATGCTTTAAAAAAATTACCTAAAACAAAATTAAAAAGCAAATCAATTGTAAAAAATACAATAGAACTTACTTTTGAAGTAGAACTTAAAGACGATGATACAAAGATATTAGATGATTTTAAAGATATCGATGGAGTAGTAAGTGCTAGTGTAATTAGTTATCAAAATGATTTTGGAGCTTAGAGCTCTTTTTCTTTACAAAAATATTGCATTACAAAAAGTAATTATGTATAATTAATATAGTAAAGGAAAGTGGTAGTATGGTTAACATAGCTTCAAAAATTTTAACAGAAACACCAACCTGGGGGGGGGTTATTTAATCATACTATAATATTAAATAATAAAGAAAACACAAAGTTTCTAGACTTATTTGTAGTCTAGATTTCTTTGTGTTTTTTTGTTGTACCTTTACTAAATAAAGTAAATCTAAATAAAAGAAGGAGGAATATTATGAAAAATAAAAAAGGTTTTACTTTAATAGAATTACTAGCGGTAATAGTAGTATTAGCAATCATTGCTCTTATTGCAACACCAATAGTAATGAATACAATCAAGAATGCAAAGAAAGGAGCAGCAGAAAGAAGTGCAGATAATTATGTAAAAGCTGTAGAACAAAAGGTAGCAGAATCAAGAATTGATGGAACAAAAATAGCTAATGGTACATATAACATTCAACCAGATGGAAATTTATGTCCAGTAGCAGGATGTGGAGAAAATGATAAAGATAAAATAACAATAGATATGAGTGGAAATAAACCAACATCAGGAACAATAAAAATATCTAATGGAGGAGTATCATCCGCAGATACGACGATGACAGTTGGAGATTATGATGTAAAATATAATCAAGAAAATAATAAATATGAAGCAGTTGAAAAAGAAATGTATACAAATGGAGAGGTAGTATATTTTAATGTAGATAATGGAACCAAATGTACATCAAGTGAAGCGGTAAGTACAACAGGAACAAAAACAGGATGTATGAAGTTTTATGCCTTTAATGATGATGGAGGAAGCACAATAAATTTAATCTTAGACCATAATACAACTGCAAAAGTTGCATGGGTATCTAAAACAGATTATTTAGCTGCAGGAGGAACAGAAAGTGATTATGGAAGTTATGGTAAAAATGATAAGGGTCCACTTACTTTATTAGCAAAATTAAAAAAAGATACAGACGGATGGAAAGGAACAATAACCCCATCAAATTATACAATGAATCAAACAGGACAACTAAGTAATGCAAATTATACAATAAAGTATAAAGATGAAGGTTATAAAGCAAGATTAATAACAGCGCAAGAAGTAGCAACAATAACTGATTATTCAGGATGGGATGAAAAGGTATCTGCAAATAGTAGTAGTTATTATTTTGATAGTAAAAAATTTTCTGCAAGTACAACATGTAAAAGTGGAGACACAAGCGGATGTCAATATGGCTGGTTATATGATAGAACAAATACAAGTTGTACAACGTATGGATGTTTAAATAATGCAGATTCTTCAATGAATGAAAAAGGTTATTGGACAGCCTCTTCTTGGGCTAGTCAGTATGGCAGTGCTTGGGGCGTGGACTACAGCGGCCGCGCTAGCTGCAACTACACCGTCAGCTATTCGAGCGACTATGGTGTTCGTCCCGTTATAACTGTCTTAAAATCTAACTTAAGCTAAAGACAAAATTAAGAATGTTAATCGACATTCTTTTTTTTCATATTATGATATAGTCTGAATAAGATAGAGTGGGTGATAAGATGGCTAAGAAATTTAAAGCAAAAAGAGGTAGAAAAAAAATATTAAAATATCTAGTAATTTTATTAGTTTTGTACTTGTGTTACTCATTTATCTCGTTAGTAGTTTTAAATTTAAAAATAGTTGATACGAATGAAGAATTTATTAAAAATTTACTAGCAGACTCAAATTATCACTTGCTTTATGAAAAAAGAGGTAAAAATATTATATATAAATTAAGTGAAATGATAGGTAATATAAGTGTTAATAATCCAACATCTATTTTAGAAAAGAGTTTTGGATATAAATTTAGTAATAATGAAACACTTGTATATAATGAAAACTATAACGCTAGTACTAGTGAAATAAAGGAGGTGGTTGATTACATGCATGAAAAAGAAAGTGAAAAAGATCCTGTGGTATACATTTATAATACTCATCAAACTGAAAAATACAGTAATGAAGATATGGGTGATATAACACCAAATGTTTTAATGGCTAGCTATTTACTTAAAGATAAATTAGATAAATTAAATATTCCAACTTTAGTAGAAGAATCAAATATATCAGAATTTATGAGAATTAATAATTGGAAGTACAATCAAAGCTATAAAGCTAGTCGTTTTTACTTATTAGATGCGAAAAATAAATATTCAAGCATTAAATTATTTATTGATTTGCACCGTGATTCGATTGAAAAAAAGAATTCAACAGTAACTATTAATAAGAAAGATTATGCGAAAGTATTATTTGTAGTTGGAAAAGAACACGCTAATTATGAAAAGAATTTAGATTTAGTAAATAAAATAAACAATAAGATAAAAGATAAGTATCCAACACTTACGAGGGGAGTAATGGAAAAAGAAGGTAAGAATGTAAACGGAATATATAATCAAGATGTTAGTGAGAACTGTCTTTTATTAGAACTTGGTGGTAATGAAAATAACATAACAGAAGTATTAAATACAGTTGATTTAATGTCAGAAATAATAAAGGAGTATATAGATGAAACAAGATAATAAAAAAAAGATAGCAAATAAAGTATTTGGATGGTTTTTATTTATATTATTTGTTACATTTGTAACACTATATATATCACAAGCAACAGGTTATTATGAATATTCACAGGCTAAAAAAACATCTTTTACAACAGAACAGATTAAACAATTTGAACAAGATGTTAAAGACGGTAAAGAAATAGATATAAATAAGTATTTAGAAAACACTAATAGAAATTATCAAAATAACTTATCTAAAATAACACTTAATATATCAGAGGGAATAAGTAAGTATACAAAAAGAAGTATAGAAAAAGTATTTGGACAAATAGCTAAATGGGTAGAAGAATAAATAAGACAAGGAATATCCAAGCTATATTACTAACTACAAAAAACTTTATTAAAATGAAAGAAGAAATCA
>OGDY01002371.1_pt1 | contig 17608 bp, 17 predicted proteins | sample 1570341 | NCBI WGS metagenome assembly OGDY01 (sample SAMEA2581972, study PRJEB24529) | metagenome | biome: Human gut stool | place: China | collected 2011 | reverse complement strand
GCGAAGCCGAGACGGCCTGCGGCCCGGACCCATACCTTGCAGAAGACGGCCGAGGAGGGCCGGGCAAGGCAGAGACTGATCCCAGGAAAGGAAGGACCCCCAAATGATCATCACCAAGCTGGAGCAAAAGGATATTCCCGGCTGCCGGGAGATCTACAACTACTATGTGAAGAACACCAGCTTTTCGCTGGAGGAGACGGAGCTGACGGCGGATCAGTACGAGGCCCGGGTAGCAGGCGTGACGGAACGGTTTCCGTTCCTGGTGGCGCGGGATGATGCCGGAAATGTGGCGGGCTTTGCCTATCTCAGCGACTTTAATCCCCGCAGCGGTTACCGCCACACTGCCGATCTTTCCATCTACACGGCACCTGACCTGCGGGGCGTGGGACTGGGGGCGGCGCTGCTGGCGGCCATTGAGGCGGAAGGGCGCAAAATGGGAATCACCAATCTTATCTCCATTATTACCGATGAAAACGCGGCTTCCTGCCGGTTTCACGAGAAGAACGGCTTTGTGAAGGAGGGACACCTGCACGATATTGCGGTCAAGTTTGGCCGGCGGTGCGGGGTGTGCTATTACCGCAAGGAGCTGGGATAAAACTTTTTGCCTAACTGAGCGGGATATGATATACTGAGAAAAACGGCACGGGAGGAGAAATGATGCAGTATTACCGAATAGGGGAAACGCTGGAGCTGCTGGAAAGTCTGCCGCCGGAGGAAAAGAGTATCCTGGCGGTGCTGTGCCCGGAAGAGCTGCCCGGCGCTCTGCTGCCGCAGGGCCTTACCCCGCCGCAGCCCCCGGAGGACCTGCGGGAAAACCAGTATTGTTGGCTGCACATCAGGCAGGGGGCCCTGGCGGGGGAGGTGCGCCTGCCCCAACGGGGCGCGCAGTCCGTGCGACGGCTGGCCTTTGCGCTGGCGGGAGAGAGCCTGCTGCTGGTGGACCACAACGGCTATGCTGCCGAGTGTCTGAAGCAGCTGACCCTGCCAACAGGACATGCCTTGACGGCGGATGAGCTGCTGGCGGAGCTGCTGGCGGCCTTGACCCAGAATGACCTGCCGATGCTGCAGGGACTGGAAAGCCGCCTGACCACCCTGGAGCAGGGGGTGTTGGCCGATGATACCGATAAGTTCATCCATAAAATGAGTGCCATACGGCGGGAGCTGAACCGGGAAAACCGCTTCTATGCTCAGCTGGGAGATTTTGCCGAGACGATGCAGGAGGATGCCGCCGAACTGCTGGGGCATCGGGCCCAGCGCCGGGTGGGATATTTTGCCCGGCGGGTGGGCACCCTGCGCAGCGAAACGCAGATGCTGCGGGAATATGCTACCCAGATCAGCGGGGAATACCAGGCGCAGGTGGATATCCTGCAGAACCGGGTGATGAAGCTGTTGACCATTGTGACAACGATCTTCCTGCCGCTTTCCCTTATTGTGGGGTGGTACGGGATGAATTTTGACATGCCGGAGCTGAGCTGGGAATACGGTTATCCGGTCATCATCGTAGTGGCGGTAGCGGTGGTGGTGCTGCTGGTACGGTATTTCCGCCGGAAAAAGTGGCTGTAAGCCGAATAAATAAAAATGGGGCGCCTTTCCCGATGGGAGGGGCGCCTTTTTTGGATTTTTGTGAGGGGAAAGGCGGCCGCAGGCCAAATCGTCCGAAAGACGATTCCGGCGGATTCCGCCCGCCGGATCCCGTGGCTTGCAGGGAGTAGGCCGCCTCCAAAAACCGCCCGAATGGCGGTTTGCCCTGCGGGCCGCTTCCGGTTCCGGCACAGATGTGTGAAGGAGACTGCCGGAAAACCGACCGCCCGTGCGGGGTCAGACCATTTCCTCCAGCATGGCCTCGATGCGGAGGAGGCGGTTGTACTTGGCGGTGCGCTCGCTGCGGCAGGGGGCGCCGGTTTTGATCTGGCCGCAGGCGGTGGCTACCGCCAGGTCGGCGATGGTGGTGTCCTCCGTTTCGCCGCTGCGGTGGCTGAGGATGGCCCCATAGCCGGACTGCTGCGCCAGCGCCACCGTTTCCAGCGTTTCGGTCAGGGTGCCCACCTGGTTGGGCTTGATGAGGACGGCATTGGCGGCGCGGCGGGCAAGGCCCTGCTCCAGCCGGGCCTTTTGGGTGACAAAAAGGTCATCCCCGACGAGCTGAACATTTTTGCCGATGGCTTCGGTGAGCTGCCGCCACAGATCCCAGTCATCCTCCCCGGCGGGGTCCTCCAACGAAATGATGGGGTACTTGGCGGTAAGACGGCGCCAGTATTCCAACAGGTCGTGCGGGGTGCGCAGCCGGTTTTCCTTGGGCAGGAGATACATATTGTTCCCGGTCTGCCACTCTCCGGCGGCAGCATCCAGCGCCAGCGCCATATCCTCCCCGGGGCGGAGGCGGCAATCCTCGATGGCCCGCAGAATCAATTCCAGGGCCTGTTCCTCATTTTTCAGCCGGGGGGCAAAGCCGCCCTCATCTCCCACGCCGCAGGCCAGGCCCGCTTCCTCCAGCAGGGCGCCCAGCCGGTGGGTGACCCGCACACAGCGCTCCAGCCCATCGGCAAAGGTGGGACAGCCCAGCGGGATGACCATAAATTCCTGGATATCGATATTATTGGGGGCGTGGCGGCCGCCATTCAGAATATTCATCATGGGGCGGGGCAGAGCGGGCCTCCGCCCCGTAAAGCGGGTGAGGTACTGCCACAGCGGCAGGCGGCAGGCAGCCGCGGCGGCGTGGGCCACGGCCAGGCTGACCCCCAAAATGGCATTGGCGCCGAGGTTCGATTTATCCCCGGTGCCATCTGTTTCGCAGAGGATGCGGTCAACGGCTTTTTGGTCGGCGGCATCCCGTCCGATGAGTGCCTGGGTCAATTCGTCATTAACGGCGCGGACGGCGGAGCGTACCCCTTTGCCGCCGTAACGGGCCGGGTCGCGGTCCCGTTTTTCACAGGCCTCGTGCCCGCCGGTGGAAGCGCCGCTGGGGACGGCTGCGATGCCTATGGCACCGCTTTGCAGGGTGACCTCCACCCGGACGGTAGGGTTGCCGCGGCTATCCAGGACTTCGAAGCCCTGTACTTTGGTAATGGTGGTATGGGACATGGGTTCCTCCTTTGGGCTTTGCAGGGCAGGCGGGATGGGGCGGCCGCAGGCCAAACCGCCCTCCGGGCGGTTTCAGCGGGCGGAGCCCGCTGGTTTCGGCGGAGCCGAAACGGCCTGCGGCCGCGGCCCGGTCCCTGCTGGGGCCGGGATAGAGATGCCGTTCCCCAAGACTGCCCTCCGCAAAAATTTTTGTTTACCGATAGTTTGCAGATTTTGGGGAGGATTTATGCGGCGAAATGTGTTACAATACAGGCAGAAAGCGGAGCAAGTGTTTTACAAATAGTATAAAATAAACGGATAATACGAAAAATGGAGGAGAAAACCATGAAAAAACAGCTTTTGGCGATGGCGATGGCGGGGGCCATGCTGCTGGGCGGCTGCCAGCCCACCTATAATGAGAACGATCCCAACTACCCCGGCACCACCCAGCCGGAGCAGAATGATACCCATGGCGATACCGAGAATAAGGACAACCAGTACGATAGCGATTACGGCGTGACCGGGGATGAGAACCTGGGCAACGAGAATAATATTCCCACAGCGGCGGGAGTAGATGTGGAAAAGCTGGCGGGCCTTTCAACCGAGAGCAAGGACTGGGGCCCCGGCGGCCCGAAGGACGAGAAAAACCGCAGCCAGGGCTCGCTGCTGTACAATAAGACCTACGGCCAGTATGATGCCATCTTCCTCAAGGAGGACAGCGAGGAGGTCTACCTGACCTTTGATGAGGGGTATGAGTTTGGGCTTTCCGGGCAGATACTGGATACCCTGAAGGAGAAGGGGGTCAAGGCCATCTTCTTCATCACCGGCGATTTTGCCAAGGCGGAGCCGGAGCTGGTGCAGCGGATGATAGATGAGGGGCATGTGGTGGGCAACCACAGCTGGAAGCACCCCAATTACTCCGGGCTTTCGGTGGAGGAAGCGGAGCAGGACCTGATGAAGCTGCACGACTATGTCAAGGAAAATTTTAACTATACCATGCGGTATTTCCGCTTCCCGGCCGGCAACTTTAGCGAGCGGGCGCTGGCGGAGGTGCAGCAGCTGGGGTACAAGTCGCTGTTCTGGAGCTTTGCCTACAAGGACTGGCTGACCGATGACCAGCCGGATGAGGCGGAATCCCTGCAAAAGATTGTGGACAGCGCCTGCCCGGGTATGATCTACCTGCTGCACGCGGTAAGCAAGACCAACGCCAATGTGCTGGCGGATGTCATTGACGGGGTGGCGGCCAAGGGCTTTACCTGGGGCGACCCCAGCAAGATATAATACGCAAAAAGCTCCCCCGCTGCGGCGGTGGGGGCTTTTCTATAATGCCAAGGAAGCGTACAGGAATCTGTTTTGCCCGTTGCATACCGCTCCGGGCGGTGATACAATAATGAAGTCTTTGGGGCGGGCATCCATGCTTTAGTCAAGGCTTTGCGATGCCGTCAGGCGGTAGCCAACTAAACCATTAGTTTCTATTTTTCTCCCGCTCGGAGGAAAATAGATAGAACAAATCGCAAGTAAGGGGGAACCCTCTCTTGCGGGGTTTCCCCCCTTTTGCAAAACGATCCGCCGGATCATTTTGCAAATTCGACCCCTTTCGGGGCGCCCTTTGGAAAACGAAAGCGCAAGATAGCGCGGGCATCTTTCATCAAAACCACCTATCGATGCTTTTGATGTTAGAGGAAAAAGTGTTTCCCCTATTGCGGCGGGCGGCCAAGGCTCCGCCTTTGGATTTTATAAAAGGCTTGACCGAAAATCTCGCAAATCCATTCTTAATATATCCCACAAGCAAGGAGGAACTGCCCATGAAAAAATACTGGCAGCTGTTTATTACCTTTGCCCGGATCGGGCTATTTACCATAGGCGGCGGGTATGCCATGCTGCCTATGATGCAGAGCGAGCTGGTGGAACGCCACGGCTGGGCCACCGAGCAGGAAATGATGGACTATTACGCGCTGGCTCAGTGTACCCCCGGCGCCATCGCCGTCAATGTTTCCACCTTCATCGGCTATAAGATCGCCGGGGTGCTGGGCGGCGTGATCGCTACGCTGGGGCTGGTGTTCCCTTCCCTGGTCATCATCATCGCCATCGCGGCGGCACTGGGCAATGTTTCCGAGCTGCCTGCCGTCAAAAACGCCTTTGCCGGGATCCGTGTGGGGGTGGCGGTACTGATGATCAATTCCGTCATTAAGCTGGCGAGGGCCGCCATAGTGGACTGGAAAGCGGTACTCATCTTCCTGGCGGTATTCGGCGGGGCGGTATTCACCCCGGTCAGTCCCATGATCTATATTGTAGCGGCCGGTGTGGCCGGCATCCTGCTGAAGACCTGGGAGGTGAAGGCCAAATGATGCTGCTGCGTTTATTCTGGGAGTTTTTCAAAATAGGGCTGTTCGCCGTGGGCGGCGGCATGGCCACCATCCCGTTCCTGTATGACCTGAGCGACCGCACCGGGTGGTTCACCTACACCCAGCTGGCGGATATGATCGCTATTTCGGAATCCACTCCTGGGCCTATCGGGGTAAACATGGCCACCTATGTGGGCTATGAGATGAGCGGGGTTCTTGGCTCCATTTCTACCACGCTGGGTTTTGTGGCGCCCTCCATTATCATCATTGTCATTGTTTCCATCTTCCTGCAGAAGTTCCGCGACAACCGCTATGTGGAAAGCGCCTTTTACGGGCTGCGGCCGGCTTCCTCCGGGCTGATTGCCTCGGCAGCGCTCTCGGTGGCCATTGTGGCGCTGCTGGCCGATGGTTGGAGCTTTGGTACCCTGTGGCAGAGCATCCGCTGGCCGGCGGTGGCGCTGGCGGTGTTTTTGGCCATTGCGACCAACCTGAAGCAGACCAAAAAGTGGCACCCTATTGTGTTCCTGGGTTTTTCCGCCGTGGTGGGCATTGTGTTTCACTTTGCGGGGGTGTAAAAAGGCGATTGCCGAAGGTATTTTGTCGGGCGGCAGGCAGGAAAATGTGGCTGCTGTATTGTATATAGGGAAGAGTTTCCGCAGACCGCGGGGATGGGGCGCAGCCCCGCCCGCCGCAGGCGGGCGACACGGGCTTTGCCCGTGTGTTTCGGCGGAGCCGAAACGGGCTGCGCCCTTGTCCCGCGGTCTGCAAGTGACCCTCCAAGCCGGAAAAACAAAAAGCTCGCCGTCCTGCCCACTTGGGGCAAAGACGGCGGACTTTACTTTTTATCGCGCGCCCGGCGGGCGGCATATTTGCGGCGGGTGGCTTCGCCGCCGCGCAGATGGCGCTCCTCCTTGTTGCGGTCCAGCACCACCCGTACCTCCCGGTACAGCGGGTAATTAAGCAGCGGCAGCCGCTCCTGGATATCCTTATGCACCGTGGATTTGGAGATGCAGAACTCCTTTGCGGTCTCCCGCACGGTGGCGCCTGCTTCGATGATATAACGGGCGAACTGCACCGCCCGATCCTCCGGCAACCCCTTCACGATGAGATGACCTCCCCCCAGTTAGTTTCACGCGGGTTCTTGGTGCATCTATATGCGGCAGGGGCGGGCGGTATGCTTTTCGGGCTTCTGCAGCGGCAGGGAATCGGGCGGCAGCCCGGCAGCTTCGCCTTATCCCCGCCAAGGAACGCTCCCGCCCCTTGCACCAAAGCCGAAAATTTGTTATACTACAATGAGTTTACCCCAAAAAGGGGATTTTGTCTAAACAGAAGGGAGAACCCGCACCGTGGCCAAAGCCGAAATCCGAATGACAGAAGGACCGATCGCCAAGCAGCTGATCTCCTTTGCGATCCCGCTGTTTCTGGGCTTTTTGTTCCAGCAGCTGTATAATACCGCCGATGCCCTCATCGTCGGCAACCTGCTGGGCAACAGCGCGCTGGCAGCCGTTACCGGCACCGGCACACTCATCTTTTTGCTGGTGGGGTTCTTCGGCGGTATTTCGATGGGCGCGGGCGTGGTGGTCTCCCGCTTTTTCGGTTCCCGTGAGGTGGAAAAGATGCGTGCCGCCATCCACACCAATATCGCTTTTGGCATGGCGGCGGGGGTGTTCCTTACCGTGGTTGGGATGCTGTTCACCCCGCAGATTTTGCAGTGGATGGGCACCCCGGAGGATGTCATGCCGCAGTCAGTCGCCTATATCCGCACCTACTTCGCGGGCAGCATCGGTCTGGTGATGTACAACCAGTGCCGCGGCGTGATGCAGGCGGTGGGCGACAGCCGCCATCCGCTTTATTATCTTATCATCTCCTCCATCACCAATGTGGTGCTGGATATCCTGCTCATCGCTGTCTTTAAGATGGATGTGGATGGCGCGGCACTGGCTACCATCATCTCGCAGTTCGTCAGCGTGTTCCTGTGCATGGGGCGGCTGATGAACCCCGTTTCCGGCGAATGCCAGGTGAAATGGCGGGAGGTCCGCTTTGACCCGGAAATGACCCGTATGATCCTCTCCTATGGTCTGCCCAGCGGTTTGCAGAATTCCGTCATCGCGCTGGCCAATGTAGTGGTGCAGTCCAATATCAATTCCTTTGGCGAGATGGCCATGAGCGGCTGCGGCGCCTATGCCAAGGTGGAGGGCTTCGCCTTCCTGCCCATTACCAGCTTTACCTCGGCCATTACCACCTTCGTCGGGCAGAACCTGGGCGCGGGCGAGCTGAGGCGCACCCGGCAGGGCGCGCGGTTCGGCATTCTGTGCTCGGTCATCATCGCGGAGGCGGTTGGCGCGCTGCTGTACTGGCTGGCCCCCATTCTCATCAAGGCCTTTACCCAGGAGCCGGTGGCTATCGCCTTTGGCGTGCAGAAGATGCGCACCTGCTCGCTGTTCTTCTGTCTGCTGGCGCTTTCGCACTGTCTGGCAGCGGTCATGCGCGGCGCAGGCCGGGCGGTCATTCCCATGATTTCGATGCTGTCATTCTGGTGCGTGGTGCGTGTTGCCATTATTACGGTTGCCACCCCCATCTACCAAAGCATTGCCGTGGTGAACTGGGTTTACCCCATTACCTGGGCGCTCAGCAGCATCTTCCTGCTTATTTATTACTACAAAGCCGACTGGCTGACAGCCCCGGGCCACCGCAGCGGCGAACCGGTTAAGCACTAAACGAAGCCCCTGCCATACGGCAGGGGCTTTTTCTATGGGATTGCAGCCATCAGAATTCAAGATTCTTCCCGGTTTCAGGATCAAATACATGCACCACATTGCCGCCAAAGGTGAAGGCGATGGACTGGCCGATGCCAAAGCTCGAATTGGTGGCGCCCTGCATGCTCATGGTCTGCACGATGATGATGGTATCCCGGCCGCAGGCCTGCAGGTGCAGGTGCACCGCGCTGCCCATCATCTCGCTGACATCCACGGTGCCGTGGATCATCTGCTCGCCCTCGCCCGCCAGCATAATGTGCTCCGGACGGATGCCCAGCACGATGGGGCCGGGCTGGACATTCTTCTGGGCCAGGCGGGCCTGCTTTTCATCGCTGAGCACCACATGGGCATTGGCCAGCTGAACGGCATACTTGCCATCGGGATCGCGCTGCAGCTGGGCGTCAAAGGTATTCATGCGAGGCATACCGATGAAGCCTGCCACAAACAGATTGGCGGGGTGATCGAAGACTTCCTGCGGGGTGCCCACCTGCTGGATCTCGCCATCCCGCATGATGACGATGCGGTCGCCCAGCGTCATGGCCTCGGTCTGGTCATGGGTAACATAGATGAAGGTGGTATCGATGCGCTGCCGCAGCTTGATGATCTCGGCACGCATCTGGTTGCGCAGCTTGGCATCCAGGTTGGAAAGCGGCTCATCCATCAGGAATACCTTGGGGCTGCGCACAATGGCACGGCCGATGGCCACGCGCTGCCGCTGGCCGCCGGAAAGCGCCTTGGGCTTGCGGTCCAGGTACTGGGTGATATCCAGGATCTCGGCGGCTTCCTTTACCTTGCGGTCGATCTCCTGAGGGTCTACATGGCGCAGCTTCAGGCCGAAGGCCATGTTCTCGTAAACAGTCATATGGGGGTACAGGGCGTAGTTCTGGAAAACCATCGCGATATCCCTGTCCTTGGGAGGAATGTCGTTCATCAGCTTGCCGTCAATATACAGCTCGCCGCCGGAGATCTCCTCCAGCCCGGCGATCATGCGCAGGGTGGTGGATTTACCGCAGCCGGAAGGGCCGACCAGCACAATGAACTCATTGTCCTTGATCTCCAGGTTGAAGTCATGCACCGCCAGTACGCCCTCTTCGGTCACCAGCAGGTTGTTCTTCTTTTCCTTTTCGGGCTCGCCTTTTTTCTTCTTTTTGGGTTCGATGTTGGGGTACACCTTTTTAATGTTTTTCAGTACGACATCAGCCATTATCATCGCTCTGAGCGGTCTGCCTTCGCACGACCTTTCTCGCAGCAGAGAAAGCGGGATTCTCTGTGCTTTACGGCAGGTCTCCACACTGCCGCACCGGGAGCGCCCGGCGGGGGATTCCTCCTTTGTTTCGTCCGCGGCGGCCAGTTTGTGGAGTGACCGGCGGGATCGGAATATTGGTTTTGCTGTCGGAAACGATTCCAGCAGCTAAGCCTATTGTAGCACCGGAACAAGGGCTTGTAAATGAAAGCCCGCTTTTCCGACGCACTTTTTGTAGAACTGCCATAAACCGGGGGCCTGGTTTGGGCATTTTGTCAAGGAAAAAGCGGGGCGGGGGTTGGCGCGGGCAGGGGAAATGGTGTATAATAGCGGCGTAACAGGTGCAGGGGGCCGGTTGCGGCGGAGCCGCCGCCGGGCTTTAGCCCGGCGCTCCGGCGCCCCGCAGGGGCGCCGGAGGCTCGGTTGGCTCCGCCGTGGGCCGGCCCCCTGCAAATACCCAGAAAGGAAGCGAAACCATGAGTAAAATTCTCGGCCACCTGGAGCCCCAGGCAGTGTTCCACTATTTCGAGGAGATCGCGGCTATCCCCCACGGCTCCCGCAATACCAAGAAAATCGCCGATTACTGCGAGCAGTTCGCCAAAGACCGCGGCCTGCAGCATACCCGTGACGCCAGCGATAATGTCATTATCGTAAAGCCCGCCGCTAAAGGCTACGAGACCGCCGCGCCGGTGGTGCTGCAGGGCCACCTGGATATGGTGTGCGAAAAAGCCCCAGGCTGCACCAAGGATATGGAAACCGAGGGCCTGGACCTGGTGGAGGAAAACGGCTGGGTGTATGCCCGCGGTACCACCCTGGGCGGTGATGATGGCATTGCTGTGGCCATGATGCTGGCCCTGCTGGATGAAATGGACCTGCCCGCCCCCCGGCTGGAGTGCATCATCACCAGCGATGAGGAGATCGGGATGCTGGGCGCCGCTGTGCTGCAGCCCACCCTAGTCACCGGCCGCAATATGATCAACCTGGATTCTGAGGCAGAGGGCGTCTTTACCGTCAGCTGTGCCGGCGGCAACCGCACCTACTGCCGTCTGCCCATCCAGCGGGAGACCGTGACCGGCCAGACTGTTACCCTGTGCATTGCCGGGCTGGTGGGCGGTCACTCTGGGGTGGAAATTGATAAGGGCCGCGCCAATGCCGATATGCTGCTGGGCCGCCTGGTGATGGCTGCCCGCCGTGACGCACCCTGCCGCCTGATTTCGCTGACCGGCGGTTCCAAGGATAACGCCATCCCCAATGAGGCGACCGCGCAGCTCCTCTGCGAGGACCTCCCCGCGCTGGAACGGCTGGCCGCCGCCTGGCAGAGCCAGCTCCGTCATGAGTATGCCCCGGCCGAGCCGGATCTTACCATTACCGTTACCCCAAATGAAAAAACCGCCTGCGCCGTCCTCACCGAAGAAAGCACCGAGCGGGTGCTGTGCATGCTGCTCTGCGTTCCCAATGGCATCCAGGCCATGAGCGGCAGCCTGCCCGGCCTGGTGCAGACCTCCCTCAATCTTGGTATCCTCACCACCGAGGATGACGCCGTGGAACTGCACTTTGGCGTGCGCAGCAGCGTGGCCAGCCAAAAGGAGATGCTGACCGAGCGCCTGACGGTGCTGACCCACCAACTGGGCGGTACTGTGGAGGTCTTTGGGGATTACCCCGCCTGGGAATACCGTGCCGAAAGCCCCCTGCGGGAACTGATGTGCGAGGTCTACCGAGAGCAGTACGGCGCCGAGCCCAAGATCGAGGCCATCCACGCCGGGCTGGAATGCGGCCTGCTGTGTGAAAAACTGCCGGGCCTTGATTGCGTTTCCATCGGCCCGGAGCTGCTGGAGATCCACACGGCCCGCGAGCGCATGTCGGTAGAATCGGTCGGCCGGGTCTGGCGCTATGTCCGGGAGGTACTGCGCCGCAGCCGGTAACAGACCGCCGTATTTATAGAACCTTTCCAAGCCGCAGGGTCTCCGCCGCCCCGCCAGCCGGCGCCATCGGCGCCGGCTGCCCCGCCGAAAGGCGGGGGAAGCTCCCCCAAAAGAGGCGCGGCGGGGCGGCGGAGCTCGGCGGCTTTTTGCCAGTTTTAACCCGGCGGCAGGCAGCTTGTGTACTCTGCCCAAGCCTTCTTTCCCCTTGCGGACACAGCTTCCCCTATCTGCCCGCCTTAGCGGCAAAATCCTGCCAATTTTGGGCTTTTTCTTGTGACATTTTGGCCAAGAGAAATGGACTGCCCGGCCGAAATGGTACAAAATTTTAGAGATCTTGAAAATCTTTTTTGTAAAAACCGACCAAGAAATGCTTGACAAGCCCCGCCCATTGGGGTAAGATGGATAATGTACCGGCAGAAGCACCCGCCGGGACTGGAGTATGTGCATATGCAAAAACACTGGGAAGCTATGTCCGATGAAGTGCTGGCCGCGGCCGCTCTTCAGGCGGAAGACCGTGCCTTTACGGTGCTGGTGGCCCGGCTGCTGCCCCCCCTGCGGGCCATGGCCGAAAGCTACCGCCTGCCGGGACTGGACCGGGATGACCTCGTCCAGGAGGGCTTTTTAGGGGTGATGAGCGCCGTGCGCCATTACCATCCCGGCTTGGGGGAATTCACCCCCTACGCCCTTACCTGCGCCCGCAACAGCATGGGCTCGGCGGCTCGCGCCGCCCTTTCCGATCGGCACCAGCCACTGCGGGATTACGACCCCATTCCGGAGGACCACCCCGCCGGGGAGGAGATCCAGCCGCAGGCGCTGGTGGAGGCCGCAGAATTCAGCGGAGAACTGCACCGCTGGATGCAAACCGAGCTTACCGATTACGAGCGCCAAGTGTTCCGGCTGTTTTTGGTCGGCTACCCCTATTCGGAAATAGCCTCTCTTCTTTCTTCTCATTCCAAAGCTGTGGATAACGCCCTGCAAAGAGTCAGACGAAAGCTGCGAAAGTTCTATTCCACCCACTCGGTATCTGCCTGAATTCGTCAGGTGATATATACAAAACTCCCTTATAACATCAATTGTGAGGGCAGAGATTCCAAAGCGAGGTAATGAAGAATGTACGAAGACAAGACTTTAGTATGCAAAGAATGTGGCAATGAGTTCGTGTTCACCGCCGGTGAGCAGGAGTTCTATGCCGAGCGCGGTTTTGCCAATGAGCCCCAGCGCTGCAAGGCCTGCCGCGACGCCCGCAAGCAGAACCAGAGAACCGACCGTGAGATGTTCACCGCCGTTTGCGCCAACTGCGGCAAAGAGGCGAAGGTTCCCTTCCGTCCCCGTGAGGACCGTCCTGTTTATTGCAGCGAGTGCTTTGCAAAGATGAAGGAAGAGCAGTAATCAGACCCCCTGATAACAAGACTATCCTGCCGGCTGTCAGCAATGATGGCCGGTTTTCTTTTTTGATGTTATCTTAGCTCCAGTAGCTTTCGCACTTCCTCCGTCCGGGCAAAGAGCTTAAAGTACAGTGCCCGGTAATCCGGTGCGTCACTTTGCAGGCAGATTTCCTCACATTCCTGCTGTATCGCGATGATTTTATCCTGTATCATCAGGCAGCGCCCCCTTAGACGAGCGACCTCCACTTTATCATCCATATAATTTTCCCTCTTTTCTATAATTGCACTATATTAGTGCAATTATAGCCGCTTTTTCGCCTAAAATCAAGAAAATGATTGTTCTGATTTAGTGCGGAGGAGGGGTGATGTTCATGGATCAGCAGTACAGTGAGCGCATGGGGCGTCATTTGGCCAAACTCCGCCAAGATAAAGGCCTAACGCAGGAGCAACTGGCTGCTCGATTGCAGGTGCAGGGCTGTGACTTAACCCGCAGTGCATTGGCCAAGATTGAGGTTGGCCAGCGCCATCTCTATCCCGATGAGATAAAAGCCCTGAGCGTAGTGCTCGGTATTAGTTATGAACAGATTTTTGTTTGAATTAAGTGCTTTTCACCTGTTCGGTGAAAGGTATGCCTGTAAAAGGCACAAATAAGGGGGAGCCCTCTCTTGCAGGGCTCCCCCTCTTGCGTGAACGACCACTCTGGGTCGTCCACGCAATTCATCCCCTTTCGGAGCGCCCTTCGGACAGGGAATATTTCGTCCGCTGTGGCGGACGACCAGCCTTTTGAAAAAGGCTGGAGCGAAAACTTTTACACAAAAATCTCCCCCACCGTTGCCCGGCAGGGGAGTCTTTTTATTCGGTTATTCCTCCAGGTCCTTCAGCTCGTCCGCTTCCGCCTTTTCCACCGTGATGCGGCCGTCCCGCAGTGTCTTTACCTGCGATTTGTGGAAGGAGGTCACGGCCCCCTCCTCGGCCCGGTCCAGATGCACCTTCAGCTCGCCGGTCAGCAGGTTCACCTCAGTTACCTTGCCCCGGCCCTCGCCGGTCTGCACTATCGCCCCTACCTTCGGGGTGATCCGCAGCAGATCCTCATAGGCGTCCTGCTCGTACTTCAGGCAGCACATCAGCCGGCCGCAGGCCCCGCTTATCTTGGTGGGATTGAGAGAAAGCCCCTGCTCCTTCGCCATCTTGATGGAAACAGGCTGGAACTCCCCCAGGAAGCTGGCGCAGCAGAACGGTCGCCCGCAGATGCCCAGACCGCCCAGCATTTTCGCCTCGTCCCGTACGCCGATCTGGCGCAGCTCGATGCGGGTACGGAACACCCCGGCCAGCTCCTTTACCAGCTCGCGGAAATCTACCCGCCCATCGGCGGTAAAGTAGAAGAGGATCTTGCTGCCGTCAAAGGCGTATTCCACCTCCACCAGTTTCATTTCCAGCTTGCACAGGGCTATTTTCTCCTGCGCTATGCGGAAAGCCTTTTCCTCTTTTTTACGGTTTTCCTCCACCCGGCGCAGGTCCTCCTGCGTGGCGGGACGGGTCACCTTTTTCAGGGGCTTTACCACACGGGTCTGGTCCACCTCCCGGTTGGAGATAGCCACCGTGCCGCATTCGGTACCGCGGGAGGTTTCCACAACCACGGGCTCCCCCACGCGGTAGCTGCCGCCATTGGGGTCAAAGTAATAAATTTTTCCGACTTCCTTAAATCGGACGCCGATGATCTCTGCCATACAAATGGTACTCCTTTATTTCCAACATCCATGATGCATGAATTTTCAATATTAGTTTCCGCCTGTGGTGGGGCCAGGTTTGCAGTCGCCTAAAGGCGGCGCGAAGCCTTTTGCAAAGGCATGGTTGGCACGCTTGCCAGCGGGGCCGCCCTTTTCTGTGAAGAAAAGGACGCAAAAGTCATTAGGGCTACGCCCTAAAAACCCCACGCACCGGAACGCCCGCCCGGAAGGTCTATGACCTTCCGGAGCGTGGGCTAAACGGTGCTTATAAGGTGTCTGCGACGCATTTTTATCGCCCCGCGCTGGAGCGCGGAAGGGCGAACCACCACCCCTGTCCCCTCCTCTGAGGAGGGGAACTAAGGTGACAGTTAAGCAAATACTTTATAGTCTGCAAAACTGCTCCCTCGGCCAATCGGCGGCCCGCGCCCCAACCCCCGCGACCCCTCACCATCCACAATTTCCACATAAAATGCGCCGCAGGCACCTTGAGAGCGTATCTGCGGCGCCGTACGGACGATGCTTCGCATCGTCCGTATCCAGCCGCAGCTTAGCGAAAAGGGGGTCTTGGGGCACAGCCCCAAGCGTGTTTTGGTATGGGGCCCCCGGCGGGACACAAGGCCCGCTGGGGAAAGGAGGAGCGGCGAAGCGTTGGAGGGTTGTCTATCCCATAGGGATAGCGACCCGACATGGAGCGCAGCCCGCGACGACGCACACGAGTAAAAGGAACGCCCCACCGGCGAGGCGTACAGACCGTCACCCTCCGGTGACTCCGCGACGCCTTTAGGCGACTACAAACTCGCCCTAAATAAAATTCTTTTATTTACTTTTCTTCATAGAAAAGCCCCCCGCCCCCATTCCACCGGAAAGGAGAACTCATATGCCCCCCAGCTACCGCACCATCGCCGCCCCGGCCGAGGATGAATTCATCGAGAAAAAAAGCCGCTTCATCGGTTACATTGCCCCCGTCACCACCGAGCAGGAGGCTGCCGCCTTTATCGAATCGGTGCGCACCCGCCACCGGGAGGCCCGCCATAACTGCTACGCCTACCGTCTGCGGCAGAATAATCTTGCCCGTTTCTCGGATGACGGCGAGCCCAGCGGTACCGCCGGCCGCCCCATTTTGGAGGTCCTCCAGCGGGAAGACCTCACCGATGTCTGCGTGGTCGTCACCCGCTACTTCGGCGGGATCCTGCTGGGGACCGGCGGCCTGGCCCGCGCCTATACCCAAGGCTGCAAAATAGCGGTCGCCGCAGCCGGGGTTCTATGCATGTACCCCGCCGTGGAATGTACCCTCTCCACTGATTATGGTTTTTACGGCAAGCTGCAGAATCTCCTTCCCCAGTATGGTGCCGTCCTGCTGGATACCGCCTTTGAGGGGGAGGTCACGGTCCGCTTCATGCTCCGGCAGGAGGCTCTTTCCCCCTTTTCAAAAGCCTTGGAAGAGCTGAGCGCCGGCAGCCTGGCCCCCACTGTCCAGTCGGAAAGCTACTACCCCTTCCCCGAACCCTAAGCAGAAACCGGGATCGGGGCCGCAGGCCGCCCGCCCGTAGGGCGGGCAAGCGGACCGAAGGTCCGCTTCGGCGGCTTCGCCGCCGGGCCTGCGGCCCCAGCCATCCCCCTTCCGCTCACCATAAAATCCACACTAAGGAGGTCCCCCATGGAATATACCCGTCTTGGCCGCACCGGCCTTTCCGTCAGCCGCACCTCGTTCGGCGCCCTGCCCATCCAGCGCATCCCGGAGAGCGAATCCACCGCCATCCTCCGCGCCGCGTATGAGGCCGGTATCAATTTCTACGATACCGCCAACGCCTATACCGATAGCGAATTAAAGCTCGGTCAGGCCCTGGGCGATGTCCGCCGGAATATCATCATCGCCACCAAAACCGCCCCCGCCGCCCCGGAGGTCATGCAGCAGCACCTGGAGCAAAGCCTTAAGATGCTCCGCACCGATTATATCGATATCTACCAGCTGCACTGCGCCCCCAGGGTCTACTGCCCCGGCGAGGAGGACGGCGTCTACGATTGGCTGCTCCAAAAGAAAAAGGAGGGTGCCATCCGCCATATTTCTGTCACCGCCCACCGCATCGGCGTCGCGGAGGAAGCCCTGGAAAGCGGTCTCTACGATACCCTGCAATATCCCTTCTCGGTCATTGCCGATGAGCGGGAGCTGCGCTTGGCCCAGCGCGCCAAGGAGCTGGATATCGGCTTCATCGCCATGAAAGCCATGGGCGGCGGCCTCATTCAGCACCCGGAGGTCACCTTCGCCTTCCTGCGCCAGTACCCGCAGGTGGTGCCCATCTACGGCATCCAGCGCAGGAGTGAGCTGAACCAGTGGCTCTCTCTGGAAAATGATCCGCCCCAATGGAACGAGGAAATGCAGCGCCTGGCGGCGGAGGAAAAGGCAGCCCTCGGCGGGGATTTCTGCCGCAGCTGCGGCTATTGCATGCCCTGCCCCATGGGCATCGAGATCCCCAATGCCGCCCGCATGTCCCTTTTGATGACCCGCGCGCCTTATCAGCCCTATATTACCAAGGAATGGCAGGCCAAAATGCACAAGATCGAAAGCTGCATCAATTGCCGCCGCTGCGTGGCCCACTGCCCCTACTCCCTGGATACCCCCCGCCTGCTGCGGGATCAGCTCCATTGGTACGAAAACTTCTGCCAGCAACACCGGTCGGAGCTGGGGTAAAGCCCGCCTCAAGCAATCGCAGCCATGCACCCCACAGCTTCCTTATGTAAAGGGTAACGAAGTGGCATCACACCAGCCAAAAGGCTCCCCTGTGTAAGGGGAGCTGTCAGCCGTATGGCTGACTGAGGGGTTGCCGGCAAAAGGTAATAATTTCTTCTCGCCTATCGGCGTCGCAGGGCCTTTTGAAAAGGCCTTGTTTGCACGCCTACCCGGCGGGGGACTTTTCTGTGAAGAAGAATAAGCAAAAGATATTTATTTAGGGCAAGATTGTAGTCGCCTTCGGCGTCGCGGAATCACCGCAGGGTGACAGCCTGTACGCCTCGCCGGCGGGGCCCTACTTTTCTATGAAGAAAAGTAGGTAAAAGAAATATTAGGCCAAGATTGTGGTCGCCTAGCGGCGGGGCATTGATTTTGCAGGGTGCAAAACCGGTACGGCTCGCCGCCGGGGCGTTCCTTTTGTGCGTACAAAAGGAACCAAAAT
>OGDY01002349.1_pt1 | contig 17739 bp, 13 predicted proteins | sample 1570341 | NCBI WGS metagenome assembly OGDY01 (sample SAMEA2581972, study PRJEB24529) | metagenome | biome: Human gut stool | place: China | collected 2011 | reverse complement strand
TAAAGGTCATTTCCACCTTGGAGCCATCCGGACGGAAGATCTGGAAGCCCGCACCCGCATAGGGAATGGTATTGCCGGTCTCCGCGTCCACCTTAATGACCTTAATGAAAGACTTGAAGTTGGCATTGTTGATAAGGTAGCGATAGGTCTCGCCGTCCTTGGCAATGAACACATCAAAGTCGCTCATCAGCTCACGGCCCTCCCAGCCGGAGACCTGATGCACGGTATACACGCCGTAGGGCAGATCCTTGCTTTGGGCAAAGCCGTTTTCATCGCAGGTCAGATAGTCCCGCTCCGTATCCTTTGCCGCCTCATAGCTGCCGGCAGATTTCAGATAGATGGCAAAAATCGCGCCTTCTTCGGGCGTTTCAATTTGTGTGTCGCCGTTATCCGAGTGCTTGATGATGGCGATATTGCCCTTCTGCACCTGCTCGCTCACAGCCACGGCAGGCGCAGCGTTCAACTCAACGGTGTAATTGGCCGCCTCTGCACCGACAGGATAAACGGTGCTGTCCAGAAGATAGCCCTCGGAGTGGCTGACCTCACGAATCGTCCAGTCGTCGCCGCAGACATAATAGCCGGTGGTGAACTGGCCGTTCTCGTCGGTGTAGTAGGTATCCACAAGCTGATCGCCCTTATAGATGCCGTAGGCGGCACCGGCAAGAGAAGCATCACCCTGCGCCGTTCCGACCTCACAGTCGCTCTTAGTGACGGTGACATTGAATTTCTTGAGGATGTTGGAAAAGCTCTTATTGGTTACACTGTTCCATTCCACTGCGGCGCTCTGACTGTCGGGAATCACATAGCGAATGACGGTGTCCATCTCCTCCAGCGTGTAGCCGGTGCCGATAAGCACATCCTTGAAGGTCGCAACACCGTTTTCATCGGTAACAGCAAATTCATCCACGGGCAGACCGCTGAGAGAGGTTCCAAAAAGGTGGAACTTCACACCCTGGTTCAGTCCGTCCTCGGAGGTCTTGGTCACGGTCAGATCACCACGGCGGAGTACATTGTTGAAGGAAACCGTCGCCGTCTGCCCAGCGAGCACGGTAACACGGTGGCTTTCCTGGGGTACATACTTGTCGTAGCTCTGTTCAGTGACGGTATAGACACCGGGCATCAGATTGTCGATGCGAATTTCACCGTTCCGGTCGGTGGTAACGGTCTGATTGACGCCCTCGCCGGTGATGGTGAAGGTAATGCCGTCCACCCTGCCGTCCTCGCTGGTCTTGATGATTTTAGCGCCGCCATAGCTGACCTTCAGCTTGAGAAACGCTCTTACAGGGTCGCTGACGGAGGCCGTATAGGTGATGGTATCCTGAACGCCGCCGTTGGGGCCGTACTTATAGTCCGTCCAAACAAGAACGCCGCAGCGGGAAGCGCTTCGACTTGCGGAGATCGTCACATTGCCGCTGGGAGCCGTATCGGTGGTGATAGTGAGTGTGTTGCCCGACACGCTGAAATGAAAGCCCGTCTCACTGGCAGAGAAGGTAAACTGTGACAGCACGTGGTTGGTATCCGTGAGCTCGGCAATGTACTGACTGCCGTCCCACGCAAGCTCAATGGTCTTTGCGCCGCCGCTGCTTCTGCTCATAAAGCTCGGGCAAACGGCGTGGCTCTGCACGCTGGACTCGATGCTGTCGTAATAGTCCATGATTCGGCTATACAGCGGATGATTGGGGGAAACCAGCGACAGGATCTCGTCATAGCCGCCGGTGCTCACATGGTCAAAGTCCGCATCGCGCTCGCCCACAACCGTTTCCCAAACGAGCAGCTGGGTAGCGAAGGCGTGGGCCAGCTTATCCGCATCGGAATCGTTCTGCGATCTCCACGAGGTGGAAAGGTTGCCCTGATAGCCATACTGCATGATACGGCCCAGCAGCAGCTTAATATCGTCCGGCTCGATGGTGTTGTTGTACTGGCTGGGATAGTTATCCCAGAAATCCTCACCGAAGCCGTGATAGGTATCGCCGACATTTCGGGAAAGGCCAGGCTCGATGCAGTAGCACACCTTCCCGTCAAAGGAATCCATGCAGTGCAGGGTAGTATAGTTGCTGGAGCCTGTTGCCCAGCCGTTCATATAGCTTTTCGCGGAGTGTCCCCATGCGTCCTCGGAGTAAATCTGAGCAGCGTCCCCGTCACGGGGGAAAGAAATCATATAGGACTCCGCTGTTTCGCTTGCGGCGAAGGCTGTGGTCGTGCCAAAGCCTGCAAGCATGGTGAATGCCATAAGGACTGCAAGCAGCCCCGACATTCCTCTTTTGAAAATCTTCTTCATTCGTTCTGTCCTCCTTCAAGGCATGAAAAAAGCACCGTGTTTCCACGATGCTCATTTCGGTGTATTGATTTGTTGATGCTTATGCGTACCCGATATAGATCAGGTAGCTGCTTGTGCCGACGCATTCGTACCAGATCCAGACAGCAGTTATCTCCCCATCCTTCGCATATCTGTTCAGGCGTGAGCTAATGTCTCGCTCCAGGTAGATGCAGATCGGCTTCGCGGTGATCGGATTGTCCCAGCAATCGGTTGCTGAGCTATCCAAGGTCAGCCCCAAGCTCACCGCCGTGCTTTTTGCGTAGGAAATCCAGCAGTCGATATCAAATGTGGGCTCGGGCTCCGAAGTCGGTTCCGGCTCGGTTATCGCAGGAATGGATGGTTCCTCTGTGGGGTTCTCTGTTTCCACCGGCTCCTCCGGAAGCACGGGCGGCTGCTTGGTTTCCTCCGATGCCGGTGCATTCGATTCAGTGGGTCCGCTTGCCGGCTCAGAAGAAACAGCAGAGCCGCTTTCGTGCTTGTCCTCATTTGATATGCAAACTGCTGGATCGGCGGCTTCTGTCGGTGCTTTGGCGGGAGCGCTTGAATCTGTGGTTACCGGCTCAAAGGAAGCAGGCGTTTCTTCCTGTGGCGTTGGAGCTTTCGGTGTGTTTCCTGCCGTTTGCCCTTGCAGAGGCTCTGCGGCGCATCCGGAAAGCAATGCGGCAAGCAAAAGTACGCACAATATAAGAAGCTTTTTCATGGGATGACCTCCAATGACTGTTTTTCTCATATTGTACGAATGCACCTGGTCTTCTTCAATTGTGTCGCTTCTCTATTTTCTCTTTGAGCTGGTATTGCCGGTAAATGAGGGGGAGAGTGCGAGAGGGGGGAACGGCGCTGGTGTACCGTCAAAAGGGTAGACTGCCCCCTTGGCGAAGAACCTATCTTGCGTCATTCCGACTCTTCTGCCGTTCCTGATACCGGTGATAATATTCCAGCGCTTTCATAATATACTCACCGGTTTTTTCGTAAGGAACGCTGGCAGGGATAAACCTTCTGGCCTCGGCGTACTTGATGTTGATTTTTTCTCTCTGATTCGGCTTTTCCTCGCTCATGATCGACTCAATGACCTCGTTGTTCAGCTTTCCGTCCTGAGAGAACCGCTTCAGCTTAATGGCCTGGGCGAGGGACGGCGTGGCATCTGCGTAAGCGATTTGCTCCAGCAGGGCACTCTGTTCCTCTTTTTGCAGGTACGAAAGCTCCACCGCAGGCCTGAATGCAATGCGTCCCTCGTCAACCAAATCCAGAAGCTCCGGAATGAGCTCGGTAAGGCGAATATAGCGATGAATTTGGTTCCTACTATCCCCGACTTCTTCGCCCAATACATCAAGAGATTGCTTGCCTCGTAAATCAATCCCCACTGGGGATAAATTATTTTGAGACGGTCTGCCCGCTTGCCTTTTCATAGCTTCCAGCCTCATCTTATACGAAAAAGCTTTTTCACTGGGCAGTATCACAGAGCGCTGCAGGTTCGATTCCACCATTAGAATGATGGCCTCGTCGCGGGTCATCTCCCGCACCTCAGCCTTCACGGTGTCAAAGCCGGCAAGCTCACAGGCCTTCTTTCTGCGATGCCCTGATACGATTTCGTACCGCCCGTCTTCCTTCGGTCGGAGCGTGACAGGTGTGATGATCCCGCGCTCCTTGATGCTCTGGACAAGCTGATCCATGTCCTCATCCAGCTTCACCTTGAAGGGATGGTCAGGGAAATCGTCGATCTCCGAGAGGGGGATATCATAAATGCGCGGGAGTTTATTTTCCTTTCGCTCCGCGTCATTCATGAAAAGCTCATCGTACCCGGTCAGGCCCAGATCGATTTTTTGCACGCTCTTCAAGCTCTGTCACCTCCTTTGTGAGTGCCTCATACGCTGCTGCGACCTTGCCGTTCCTGTCATGGGAGAAGATGCTTTCTCCGGAAAGACTGCACTCCGCAGCTCTTACCGAAAAAGGAATTTCGGAACGGAACACGCGGATGTTCTCTCCCACGGTGGAGCGGAGCGAGGAAATAATCGCCTTGGCGTTGTTGGTGCGGTTATCCACCATCGTCAGCAAAATGCCGTCAATCTTCAGTCTTGGATTGATCTGCCGCTTGATCTTTGAAATGGAGCGCAGAAGCAGGTTAAGACCTTTGGTTGACAGGAAGTTCGGCTGAGACGGGATAATCACACTGTCTGCCGCAACCAGCGCATTGACCGTCATCATACCCAGAGAGGGCATACAGTCAATCAGAATGTAGTCGTAGCTCTTTCTCATGCCGTCGATGGCGTTCTTCAGAACATACTCACGGCTCATGACATTGAACAGACCTGTTTCCATACCGGAGAGCTCAATGTTCGAGGGAAGCAAATCCACACCTTCCTGGTGCCGGATAATTGCACCCTCCGCAAGCGGCTCATCATCAATGACCGACTGCATAAGGGACGACAGCGATACATCCAGCTCGTCGGGGTTCTTTATGCCGAGGCTCACGGTTAAGCTGCCCTGCGGATCAGCATCCACCAGCAGGACCCGTTTCCCGGAGCTTGCAAGTCCCACACCGAGATTGACTGTGGTCGTCGTTTTGCCAACGCCGCCCTTCTGATTCGTGATGGCGATCACCTTACAGTTTTCCATGGGGTTTTCCTCCTTTCTCTGAATTTGAATCATTTCTGATCCACGAAAGCCTCAAAATACCTTTTGGGGCTTTCGTTGCTGCATTTCATTTTTCCTCGAACCCTAAATGCAGAAAAGGAAGTCATCAGATGCCCGATAGCGAATCGGGTCCATGGGAATCTCACCCCCGCCGGGTACTCCGCCGGTTCCGTAGAAAAGTATCATTATACCCTAAGCCTGTCGTGGCCGTATCCGTAGCTGCCAGATATTTCAGAATGGTTTCGGGGTCGCTCTCCACCTTTTGTCCCGCTGATACCGTTAGCGGCAGGTGGGTCTTGGCGTACCTTCATTTGGCTGTTGGCTCAAGGAATGTATCTGATGAATGTATATGAAATTTTCAAGGTTCCCGGAAGGCTTTTCGCCTTCTCACTTTCTCTTTGCCGAATTTTTTTGCGAGATTCCCACACTTTTTCAAAAAAATTTTTTGTGCCGGTTTTAGAAAACAAAAAAGCGCCCACTGCGCCTGTTTAGTAGGCGTAGTGAGCGCAAAAAATAAGACCCGGTGATTTCTCACCGAGTCTCATATCTGAACATATAGTTTTCAAAAAAACAGCCCCGCAGAATCACTTCTGCGAGGCTGAAATTCAATCGCACATTTTTCTCGGCATCCGTGGTGCACCCTTGGTGTAAATTGGTGTACGGATTGGTGTACGAGAGGCTTTTTTAGCCCGATCAGGGGGCAATCAATAGAGCTTTGCACCTGCCGGAATGTGAGGATCCACCATCAGCAAATGGAGCTTTTCCTCGCCGTTTTCGTGATGCACGGCGGAGATGAGCATACCGCAAGAGTCAATGCCCATCATCGCTCTCGGAGGCAGATTGGTGATTGCAATGCAGGTCTTTCCAACCAGCTCTTCCGGCTCATAATACTCGTGAATTCCGCTCAAAATGACCCTATCTACGCCGGTTCCGTCGTCCAAAACGAACTTTAAGAGCTTTTTGGACTTCTTCACAGCTTCGCATTCCTTGACCTTTACGGCACGGAAATCACTCTTGGAGAAGGTGTCAAAATCGACCTGATTCTGGAACAGCGGCTCGATCTGAACATTGGAAAAATCGATCGGCTCGTCCTTAATCTCGATCTCGACCGTACCCTTAGCTCCGCCGATGATACCGACTTCCTCAGGCTTTTTCTCCGACTTGGGAGTGTCCAAAGGTTTCATTGTCGGGAACAGGATCACGTCGCGGATGGAGCTGGCGCCGCACAGCAGCATGGCGCAGCGGTCAATGCCGAAGCCCAAGCCGCCGGTGGGCGGCATGCCGTATTCGAGCGCCATGACGAAGTCCTCGTCCATCATGTTGGCCTCTTCGTCGCCGTGGGCGCGCTTTTCGGCCTGTGCCTTGAAACGCTGGTACTGGTCGATGGGGTCGTTGAGCTCGGAGAAGGCGTTGCCCATCTCGCAGCCGCAGATGAACATCTCATAGCGCTCGGTGAGCGCGGGCTGCTCGGGGCTGCGCTTGGCCAGCGGGCTGACCTCCACGGGATACATGGTGATGAACGTCGGCTGGATGAGCGTGGACTCGACCTTCTGGTCGAACGTCTCATAGAGCGCATTGCCCCACGTGTGGGCGACATTTTCCATGTCCACGCCCACGCTCTTGGCAAGCGCGACCGCCGCGTCCGCATCGCCGAGGACAGCCATAAAGTCGGCCCCCGTGACGTCCTTGACGGCGTCGGCCATGGTCACGCGGCGCCAGCTCGGCGTGAGGTCGACATCATGGCCCAGCCACTGGAGCTGATACGTGCCGAGGATCTCCTTGGCCGCGCCGGAGAGGATGCCCTCGAGAATGTCCATCATGCCGTCGAGGTTGGTGTAGGCCTGATAGAGCTCACAGGTCGTGAACTCCGGGTTGTGCTTGGTGTCCATGCCCTCGTTGCGGAAGATGCGGCCGACCTCATACACGCGCTCAATGCCGCCGACGATCAGGCGCTTGAGGTGCAGCTCGGTCGCGATGCGCATGTACATATCAATGTCAAGCGTGTTGTGGTGCGTGATGAACGGGCGCGCCGTCGCGCCGCCGGCGATGGGGCTGAGCACGGGGGTCTCGACCTCCATGAAGCCCAAGCCGTCCAGATAGCGGCGCAGGTAGGCCACGAACTGGCTGCGGATCTGGAAATTGCGCTTGCTCTCGGGGTTCATGATGAGATCCACGTAGCGCTGGCGGTAGCGCAGCTCCATATTCGTCATGCCGTGGAACTTCTCCGGCAGCGGGCGCAAAGATTTACTGAGCAGCGTGACCTGCTGCACATGGATGGAGATCTCCCCCGTCTTGGTCTTGAACGCATAGCCGCTCACGCCGATAATGTCGCCGATGTCATACTTGCGGAAATCGGCAAACTCCTGCTCGGTCACAGCGTCCTTGCGGACGTAGAGCTGGATCTGGCCGCGGTCATCCTGAATGTCACAGAAAATGGCCTTGCCCATGCCGCGCTTGGACATGATGCGGCCGGCGGCCTGCAGCGTTTTGCCGTCATAGGCCTCGAAATCGTTCTTGATGTCAGCCGAATAGGCACTGCGCTCGAAGCGCGTCTGCACAAAGGGGTCGCGGCCGGCATCCTGCAGCGCCTTGAGCTTGTCGCGGCGGATCTGAAGGATCTCGGACAGGGACGGCTCTGCCGCCGCCTGCTGGTTCTTTCTCTCTTCGTTCATGATGGACTCCTCAGTCTTCGTTTTCGACGGCGATGATCTTAAACTGCAGTTCGCCGACCGGGGCTGCGACCGTGACGGTCTCGCCGACTTTGTGGCCCTTGAGCGCAAAGCCGAACGGGCTGTCGTCTGAAATGCAGCCTTCCATGGGGTTGGCCTCCTGCGAGCCGACGATGGTGTACTCCTCTTCCACGTCCTCGTCGACATCGAGCACGCGCACGCGGCTGCCGATGGTCACGACGTCCGCCGCGACCTCGACCTTCTCCACGACCTCGGCGTTCTCGATCAGGTCCGTGATCTCAGCAATGCGGGAATAGAGCTTGCCCTGCTCCGTCTTGGCCTCGTCGTACTCGCTGTTCTCCGACAGGTCGCCGAACGAGCGCGCTTCCTTGATGAGCTCCGCGACTTCCTTTTCGCGGGTCGTTTCGAGGTAATGCAGTTCTTCCTTGAGCGTATCCAGACGCTCCTGACTCATCTTATATCTGCTGTCGATCGCCATAATCCGTCTCCTTATATCATTGAAATTTTCGTGTATACGATTTGATTCAGCGCAGCGCGGCGATGGCCGCTTCGAGCTGCGCATCGACATCGCTGTCCGCGGCCGGGGCCACGACAACGTCCGGCACAAGGCCGCCCTGCTCGGACAGGTCCACGCGGTTGGGCGTGAGATATTTCCGGCTCGAGATGTGCACGGCGCTGCCGTCCGGAAGCGCGATGGTCGTCTGACTGCGGCCCTTGCCGGTCGTGTTCTGGCCGACGATGGTCGCCCAGTCATACTCCTGCAGCGCAGCTGCAAAAAACTCCGCCGCACTGTAGGTGTTGCCGTTGACGATGACCGCCATCGGCACCTTGACACAGACGCTGTCGCTCTGCGTGACGGTTTCTTTCCCGTTGCCGTCAACGCTCACGAACAGATCCCCCTGCGGCAGCAGGTGATCCAGGATCGTAATGAGCTCCGAGAGCAGGCCGCCGGGGTTATCGCGCAGGTCGAACACGAGCGACTTGGCGCCGAGGTCAAGCAGCTTATCGACCGCCTGCACAGCACGGCTGCCGCCGCCGGTCTCAAAGTTACGGATCTGCACATAACCGACGCCGTTATCCAGAAGCTTATACGTCACAGGGTCGGTATAGATGACCGTGCAGTCGAGCGTGACCGTCTGGCTCTTGCCGGCAGCGTCCTGGATGGTGAGTTTGAGCGTCTTATTGAGCTTGGCACGAATGGTGCTCTGCACGTCCGAAAGTGTCTTACCAGTGACATCTTCTCCGTCGATTGCCGTGATGATGTCCCCCTGTTTGAGGCCGGCTTTTGCCGCAGGCGAGTCGCTCGTCACGGCCGTGATGCGAAAGCCCTTCGTCTTATCATCCAGCTGGATCGTTACGCCGATGCCGGCATACTCATTGTTGGAATACATCTGATAGGCCTTGTATTCCTCGGCCGTCATGTAATAGCTCCACTTGTCGCCGATGGCGCTGATGATCGCGCTCGACGAAGCGTCGCTGATCGCCGTATCGTCCGCATCTCCGATGTAGTCTTTGTCCACAACCTGCTTGACCTGTGCAAACTTCAGCGCGAGCTTATAGTTGCTGCTGCCGCCGAATTTGCCGACAAAGATCATCGACGTGACCAGTGCAGTCACCAGAATGCAGGTCACACAGGCAAGGATACTCGCCTTCCAGCCGCGCATTCTGCCGCTTTTTCTGCGGGCCGGCACTTTTTCCGGTGCCTGTTCCTGTGGCTTGTGTTCGTCCATGCTATCCCTCCGGATCCAATTGCTGCCCGCACCGGGCAGCCCCCAATGCAGCAGATGAGCCGGGCAGCCATTTTCCGGCCGCCCGGCAGTTTCATTCAATCAAAATATGTCCAATCAGCTCGCATAGTTGAGCGGGTTCTGGCGCACGCCGTTGACCGTGACTTCCCAGTGCAGATGCGGGCCGGTGGAGTTGCCGGTCGAGCCGACATAACCGATCGTCTGCCCCTTGGAAACCTTCTGGCCGACAGACACCGCGATGGAGCTCATATGGCCGTAGAGCGTGGTGATGCCGTTGCCATGGTTGATGACGACGCAGTTGCCGTAACCGGACACGGAGCCGGCCGTAATGATCGTACCGCCGTCGGCTGCGACGATGGTCGCGCCATAGCTCGCGCCGATGTCCACACCGGAGTGGTATTTCTGCGTCTGATAGATCGGGTGGTAGCGCCAGCCGAACGGTGAGGTGATGTAGTGGCAGGACGGGCACGGCCACATCATGGTGCCGGTGGAGCCGTTGGCTTTGCCCGGGTCATAGCCAGGGTTGTTGTTCTTGTTCGCTTCCTCCTGGCGGCGCAGCTCCTCGACCTGCTTGTCGATCTGCGACTGCACGTTCTTCTGCTGCTGCTCATACTGATCGTGGACGCTCTTATAGGCGTTGATATCCGATTCCAGGCTGGCAAGCAGCGCATTGGCCTCCGAGACCTTCTGCTGCAGCGCGACCTGCTTGGTCTCGAGCTCGGACTGCTTATCCTGGAGTTCAGTGCGGGCATCCTCGAGCTCCGCTTTGACGGTCTCGACCTTTTCGCGGGCGGCCGTCATGTCGGCCTGTACCTGTTTATTATATGCAATGACCTCGCCGACCATGTCCATGCGGGCAAGGAGGTCGGACAGGCTGGTCGCCTCGAGCAGGATGGCGATGTAGGACATCTGGCCGTACTCCTCAAGGTGGCGCACACAGCTGCGGAAGCGGACCGTCTGGGCCTCTTCTTCCTGCTTGGCAGCCTCGAGCTCAACGCCCTTGTCCTCGATCTGCTGGTCGTAGGCCGTGATCTGCTCCTTGACGAGCTCGATCTCCTGCTCGGCCAGATCGTTTTCCCGATCGAGCGCGGCCTTCTGATCCACCACGCTGGCTTTCTTGGAGCGCAGGTTGTTGATGGTCTTCTGCTGCTCTTTCTGCTTGGCCTGCAGCTCTTTGCGCTGCTGCGTAAGCTGGTTGATCTCCGACTGAGATGCCGCGCTGGCATTGGTCGGGATCAATGCTGTCATGAGCGAGATGACAAAGATCAGCGCCAGCAGCACGCAAATAACGGATCGAACGACTTTGCGGTTCATCTTCATTCGATTTCCTCCTTAGACTTTCAGATAGTTGCGAATGGCTGTGAGGCCGCCGAACACACCGACGAGCACACCCACGCCGAGGAACACCAGCAGCAGCGGCAGCGACACGGATGCAAACGGGAGCACCGTGATGATACCGGCCGCCATGGTGGACATGATCTTGCTGACGATCAGGCTGTAGAGTCCCCACTGGAGCAGGAACGCGATCAGCCCACCGACCAGACCGAGCACAAGGCCCTCGACCACAAACGGCAGACGGATGAAGCCATTCGTCGCACCGACCATCTTCATGATGGCAATCTCTTCACGCCGGCCGAACGTGGCCAGCTTGATGGTATTGGTCATGATAAACAGGGACACCGCAATGAGGATCACGATCAAAACGACGGAGACCACGCTCACAATGTTCCGGAACGTGATGAAGTTTTCCGCGTAGTCCAAATGTGCCGTGACATCGGCGATGCCGTCCACGTTCTTGAGCGCGGTCTGCGTGTCCTTCATGAGTGACAGGTCGTCGAGCGTCACGACATAGCGGTGACGGAAGACCGACGCGTCAATGTTGTCAAAGAGGTCGGAGTCATACTCGGCCTCGAACGTCTGCATGGCCTGCTCGCGCGTGACGAACTCGACCGAGGCAACATTCGGCACCGCGGCGACCTTGGGCTCAATGGCCCGGGCCTCATCCTCCGTGAGCGTCTCATCGACGTAGGCAATGACCTCATTCTGGTTTTGCAAGCGGTCGATGTTCGCGTCAATGTTAAGCGTCAGCAGCGAGAAGCTGCCCATGATGAGCAGGCACGCGATGATGATCGTGATCGACGCGAAGGACATGAAACCGTGCGTGAAGATGTTTTTCACGCCCTGCGCCATCAGGTAGTTGAATCTATTCAGCTTCATATCCGTAGTACCCGTCCAATCCGTCACTGATGACTCTTCCGGCGTCGATGGAGATGACGCGCTTGGAAAAAGCGTCGACCAGTTCCTTTTCGTGCGTCACCACGAGGACCGTGGTGCCGAGCTCATTGATCTTCTCCAGCAGCAGCATCAGCTCCAGGCTGCGCACCGGGTCGAGGTTGCCGGTCGGCTCGTCCGCGATAATCATGCGCGGATTGTTCACGAGCGCGCGGGCGATGGCCACGCGCTGCTGCTCGCCGCCGGAAAGCTCCGCCGGGAAGCGCTTTTCCCGGTCGGCCAGGCCGACCAGCTCGAGCACCTGCGGCACGCGGCGGCGGATCTCCTTATTGGACGCCCCCACCACACGCATGGCAAACGCAACATTTTCATACACCGTCATTTTGTCGATCAGGCGGAAATCCTGAAAAATGACGCCCAGTGTCCGGCGCAGCTTCGGCAGCTTGCGGCGCTTAATGCCCTGCATGTCAAAGCCGTTGACCGTGATCTGTCCGGATGTGGGGCTCAGCTCGCCGGTGATCAGTTTGATGATCGTCGTCTTGCCGGAGCCGGACGGCCCGACCAGAAACACGAACTCGCCCTCATTGATCGTAAAACTGATCCCATTGAGGGCCGCAGCCTCCGTATTTCCGTAGACCATCTTCACATCGTTCATTTGAACCATAAGATGTCCTCCAATATGTTGGGCTTACGCCCGCCCGGGTGCACGGTCAGAACTTGGCAGTGTTCTGAGAGTCGAGGTATTTCTTTACCATGACCGCGACCTTGAAGAGGATCGCATCCTCAAACTCGCGCAGATCCAGGCCCGTAATCTTCTTGACTTTCTCCAACCGGTATACCAAAGTGTTTCGATGGACGTAGAGCTTGCGCGCCGTCTCCGAAACGTTGAGGTTGTTCTCAAAGAAGCGATTGATCGTGTCGAGCGTGTCCTCATCGAGTGCCTCGATGGGGTTTTTCTTGAACGCTTCGGACAGGAACATCTCGCACAGCGTTGTCGGCAGCTGATAAATGATGCGGCCGATGCCGAGGTTATCATAATGAATGACCGGCTTTTCGTTTTCAAACACTTTGCCGACCTCGATGGCGACCTGCGCCTCCTTGTAGCGGTCGGCCAGCTCGCGCAGGTGATTGGCCGTAGTGCCGATGCCGATGACCGTCTGCACGCGCAGCTCCGTGTGTACGGCGTGCTCAATGCTCTCGGCCAGCGCGCAGATATCCTCCGAGGTCTCGTCCGGCGTCATTTCCTTAATGACGACAATGTCCGACTCACTCACGCTGAGCACAAAATCATGCTGCCGGTCCGGGAACATATTCTGGATCAGCTCGAGCACAGCGATATCTGTCACGTTCACCTGACGCACCAGCAGCACGGCGCGCGGCACGTCGGTGGTAAAATGCAGCTCCTTGGCGCGCACATATACGTCGCCGGGGAGAATGTTGTCCGAAATGATGTTTTTGACGAAAGCGGCTTTGTTGTGCTTTTCCTCAAAGTTTGTGCTGGCCTCCGTCATGCCGACGGCCGCGAGAATGCAGATGCTGCGCGCCGTCTGATCATTGCCCTCGACAAACACGGCATACTCGAAGCGCGCCGTGCTGGCAGACAGGATCTTATACGTGCGCGTGTCCGTTGCAAACAGCTGCTCCTGCACTTCGCCCACTGCGGCCTGAAAGTCATCCAGACGCGAGCCGATCATCGAAAGCTCACTGCAGGCAATGACAAACCCCTGCTCGTCCACAACACCGATGCAGCGCGTGGTGGCATCTTTCATCTGAACGATCACGCCCTGAAAAATTCTGCTCGACATATCTTTTCCTCCTACGAACGGCCGCCGCAGTCTCCCACAGCACCTACCAATTTCCTACTTTACATAATAGCCGATTTATGTGCATTTTTCAATAGAAAAATGGTCGTTTTTTGTGAATAATTTTCGAAATTTCGTGAGATAGTCGGATAATTTCCCGAACTTTTGTAAATTTTCACGAAGTTGGCAGCGAAAAAACAAGCATCGCCTCTTCCGGGCTCAATTCCCGGTAAGTACCCGGTGACAACGCAGGATCGAGCGTCAGAGCCCCGATCGACAGCCGGTGCAGCTGCAAAACCGGCGTCCCGCAGCCGGCCAGCATCCGCTTGACCATGTGGTATTTCCCCTCATAAACCGTGACGCGGCAGCCCCCCTGCTCCGGCAGGCGCTCGAGTCGGGCCGGCAGGCACTGCGTCCCGTCGCCAAGGACGACACCCTGCGCAAAACGATCCACATCCGCGCTTGTGGGCTGGCCGTCCGTGCGCGCGAAATAGACCTTCGGAACGTGCTTTTTCGGCGTGATGACGCGGTGGACATAGTCGCCATCGTCCGTGATGAGCAGCAGGCCGGTCGTGTCCTTATCGAGCCGCCCGGCGGGCACGAGCCCGAAACGCCGCAGCTCCGGCGGGAACAAATCCAGCACCGTCGGCTGACTGCGGTCGGCCGTCGCGGTGAGAATGCCGGCGGGCTTATGAAGCATATAGTAATGATACGCCTGATAACGCAAGGGCTGTCCGCGCAGACAGACGACCGCCGTTTCCGCGACCTTCTGCTCAGGCGCGCGTGCGGGCACTCCATCGACCGTTACCTCGCCGCGACGGATATACGCCTTGGCTTCGCGCCGGGAAGCGGCGCCGGTATCAGCCAGGTATTTGTCCAGACGGATCACGCGCTCCCCCTCCTTTGCGGGCATTTGGGTTCATTATAACATATCCGGCGGCAAATTTGAATAGGCTTGTTCCGAGGTGTGGTTATGAAGATCAAATCCCTTCACTGGACAAGACGAACCGTCGTGTTTGCGCTCATCGGTCTGGCCGTGCTGCTGGCGCTGGCCGTCATCTGGCGCAGCAATGACGGCGTGCTCTCGGCGCACTACAACGTCACAACGACCGACGGGCGCATCGCCTATCTGCAGGCGCTTGGCTGGGCGGCGGACCCTGCGACCGAAACCATGCAGGAGATCGTGATCCCGCGCGTGTTCAGCGGCGTATTCAGCGATTACAACACCCTGCAAAAGCAGCAGGGCTTCGACCTGTCCACTTACGCCGGCGAGACGTGCACGACCTATACTTATCGCGTGATGAACTACGAGGGCTCGACGGACACCGTGCTCGCGCAGCTGTTTATCTACCGCAACCGCGTCATCGGCGGCGACATTCACGCGACGGCCATGGACGGTTTCATGCACGGTCTGCGGTAAACGGGCAAAAAAATCCCGGCACATAGCGTGCCGGGATTTTTTTGCATTGTTTGCCTCAGGCGAGCGCCGTCCAGCGCTCAATACCGGCCAGTTCCGTAAAGGTGTGGCCCGCCGATGCCTCGATGACATCGGCATAGTACCAGGCGTCCGGCATGACATCCGCAAAATGCGATGCCGCCTGCGCATGGGCCTGCACAAACGTCAGGTCACAGCTGCGGCCGAGCACACGGTTGAGGATGGACACCGCCTCGGCGCGCGTGATGGTCTGGTTCGGATGGAACGTGCCGTCCGTGAAGCCGCTGACCCAGCCGTTGGCATAGGCCGTGGCGACCGCATCATAGTACCAGCTGCGGCCGACATCGGAAAACGGCATGCCGCCCGACGCATTCACACCATAGATCCCGGCGAGAATGGTCACGAACTGCGCACGGCTGATGGCCTGATTCGGTTGGAACGTGCCGTCGCCGCAGCCATTGATGGCGCCGGCGTTGGCCAGCGTGCTGACCGCGACCGTGTACCACTGGCCGGCCGGAACATCGCGGAAGCCATTGCTGCTGCAGTCGTACTGCTTGTGCGCCTGCTCGGTCATGAGCTCGTAGAGCATCTGAGCCGCCTCGGCGCGCGTGAGTGTGCCGGTCGGCGCGAAGGTAGTTGTAGTGCAGCCGGAAACATACGCGTTGTGGCTGGCGGTATCCAGCAGACCCGTGGACTGCGTCGGTTCGGGCTCCGTGCCGGAACCGCTCTGGCTACCGGAACCGCCCTGATTGTTCGCCATCTGGGAGATGTACTTTTCCAGCAGCGTCATGGCCTGCTGGAGCGTGATGGTGCGGCTGTTATAGAGTGCGCAGATAATGGTCACAACGTTCTTCAGACTCATGTTCGTCGAAGAGATGAGCTGGGACAAAAGCTGCGCGATCTGATCATTCGTGAGGATGCTGCCCGCGATGCCCGTCAGGATGGCGTTGATGCCGGTCTGCGTCATGCCGAAAGCCTTCAGGATCTCGGCAAACGCCTGCTGGGCTGCCTCGCTGTTCGAGCCGCCGGCGGCAATGTCCCCGATGACCTGGCCGAAGTTGATGTTCACCGTGTTGCCGGTGATGGTGATGATGCCGTGCATATAGTTGTTGTTGCTGGCGATATCCTTGAACAGATCGCCCACATCCACGTTCACAATGCCGTGAATAAAGTTGCTGTCACTGGCAATGTGGTCGACCAGGTCGCCCACGTCCACGCCGACAATGCCGTGGATGAAGTTATCGCCGTTGACGATGCGGAGCTGGTCAAGAATGTGGGAGAGGACCGTGTCATTGTCCGTAAGAGCGGTCGTCACCGTGTCGGCCGCATCCTTGTCGACGGCCAGCGTAGCGGCAGCGGATTTCATGAGCTCGACCGCAGTGCCGTCACGGATGGTCTGGTCACTGTCAAGCGCGCAGATCACGGATGCCATACCGGCAAGATCAAACGCACCGGTCTTGACGAGCTGCATGGTAAAGGTCTGCGCATCATCCGCTGACAGGCTCTGCTGCGCGATACCGGAGACGATCACATCCGTCTGGCTGTCCGGGATGCCGGCGGCCTTGCAGATGTTCGTCAGGATCGTGCGCGCATGTTCGCCGTCTAGGTCATCCGCCTTGGCGTCCATGATGGCTGCGCCGAAGTTGATGTTGATAACGTTGCCGCTGACGGTCACGATGCCGTGCGTATAGTTGCAGCCGCTGGCGATGTTATCAAACAGGTCGCCGGTCTTGACGCCGACGATGCCGTGGATAAAGTTGCTGTTGCTGACGATGTGATCAACGAGGTCGTTGATGTTCACGCTCACGATGCCGTGAATGAAGTTATCCCCGTCGACAATGTGGATGCTGTCGAGAATGTGCGAGAGCGCGGATACATTGCCCTTGCCCTGCAGAGGCTGGATGCCGAGCGCCGCCGCAACGGTCACGGCCGCGTCGCGAAACAGCTGCGCCGCCGTGCTGACGTCGAGCAGGCCGCTGTCCGTCAGGCTGCCAAGCAGAGCCGTGATGTCCGTCAGGCTGATTTTCCCGGTCGCAGCAAGCTGATCGACCATGGCGGATGCCTGATCGTCGCTGAGCGTGCCGGCCGCGATGGCGTTGACGATGCCGTTGCTCTGGATCTGGGTCATGCCGGCATCCGTGAGCAAATCGGTCAGGAACGTGCGGGCGGTCTCACCGCTCGCGTCCTGCTGCTGCGCATTTTGGAAAGCAAGACCGAAGTTGATATTGATGCGGTTATCGACCACGGTCACGATGCCGTGCGTGTAATTACTGTTGCTGGCGATGTTCTTGAACAGATCGCCGACCGTCACGCGCACGATGCCGTGGGTGAAATTGCTGTCGCTGCCGATATGGTCGACCAGATCTTTGATGTTCACGCCGACGATGCCGTGGATAAAGTTATCGTCGTTGGCGATGCCGATCTGGCTCAGGATCTCGCTGAGCAGACCGTTGTGCAGCTGGCCATAGGCCGTGTCGGATGTGCTGCTCTCCGCTTCCGTGTCTGCCGCGAAAGCCGGGACTGCAGCGAGGCTGAATGCCAGCACGAGGGCCAGTATCAGACTCAACGTCTTGCGCATTTTTTTCATAGGATTTTGCCTCCTTTAAGTTCCAGGTAAGCATACAAGGAAAAGGTGCCGGCAAAATGTCGGACACAGGCGCCCGCGTCCCATCGGTGCGGAGCCCGGAGCCTTTTTCTACCACGAAATATAGGCCGCAATTATTAAAAACGCATTAGGAAAGTAATTAAAGTTTCGATTATGAAACAATTTTATCGAAAAACAAAAAAATTCCTCCCCGGCCGAAGCCGGAGAGGAATTCAGAAAACCGGAAATTACTCGTTGATGGCGATGACAACACCGGAACCAACGGTACGGCCGCCTTCA
>OGDY01002299.1_pt1 | contig 18072 bp, 15 predicted proteins | sample 1570341 | NCBI WGS metagenome assembly OGDY01 (sample SAMEA2581972, study PRJEB24529) | metagenome | biome: Human gut stool | place: China | collected 2011 | reverse complement strand
TGGTGAAAAAATAACCAACCCCCAAGGCGGAGAGTTTCCGCATCCCTCCGCTTTGTACGAAAAGCCCCCGGCACGTTCCGCAGCGTGCCGGGGGCTTTTTTGGTTATAGAGATGACGCTTTCCTTCGCCTAAGGCTCTCCCTCTGGGAGAGTTGGCGCGGAGCGCCTGAGAGGGCAAGGATGCTGAGACAAAACAAAAAAACACAGCGATAGTATCGCTCTGACAAAAGAGCTTGCTTATCGCAGTGCGGCGGCTCTGCCATCCGCAGATTGCGGATATGCACCATGACGGTGCCGTTGGAGACGTAGAAATACGGCTCGCCCCACACGGTCTCGTAGATGACCTGCACCGGGAAGATGCGCTGGGGGCTCTGCATCAGCAGCTTGAGGATCTTGTACTCGGTCTCGGTCAGGTCGGCCTCCTGCTCGTCCACCCAGACCCGGTTGCAGTCCAGCGCGATGCGCACGCCGTGGAGCTCCAGCATCTGGTCGTCGGGCTTGGGGTGGTGAGGTTCGGCCGGAGCCTTACCCTGATAGATGCAGTAGCGGCGCAGCAGGGCCTTGACCCGGGCGCTCAGCTCCGCGAAGGAGAAGGGCTTGGCCAGGTAGTCGTCGCCGCCTGCCGTCAGGCCCAGCAGCTTGTCCGACTCCTGCGATTTTGCGGTGAGAAAGAGGATGGGGACGGTGGAGGTCTTCCGGATCTCCTCGCAGACCCGCAGGCCGCTCATGCCGGGCATCATGATGTCGAGGATGACCAGATCGACTTCCGGTGTGAGCAGGCTGAGGGCGCGGGGGCCATTTTCGGCTTCGAGGATGCGGTAGCCCTCCCCGGACAGAAGGATGCGCACGCCGTCCCGGATGTCCGGGTCATCCTCTACGATCATGATGGTCTGCATAGTCTATGATTCCTTTCCTGTATTGCATAGTATCAGTATAGCAGATTTTCTGCATTGTGGACAGTTTATCACATACTTCTTGGGATTTGTGGGATAAGTTCCTAAGGAATTCTTAAGAAAGCGGCCATTTTGCCTCTTGCGGAGCGGGGCGGAGGAGAGTATTCTTATAGAAGAATACACAGGAAGTGAGGGTATCCCTATGCACAAAAAAGTTTTGGTATGTCTGCCCCTGAACGACGCCCACCGCGCCGCGCTGGAGGCATCCGTGCCGGAATTTGAATTCCGTTTCAACGCACTGGACGATGTCCACGCCGAAGATGTGCTTTGGGCCGACATCGTGCTGGGCAACGCACCGGTGTCGATGATCAGCCAGAACAAGCACATCGAGTGGTTCCAGTCCAACTCCGCCGGCCCCGACGCCTATCTGAAGCCCGGCGTCCTGCCCGAAAACTGCATGGTGACCAACGCCACCGGTGCCTACGGTCTGGCCATCAGCGAGTGGATGCTGGCCATGTGGCTGGGCATCCAAAAGGATATGTTCCTCTACCGCGACCGCCAGAACCAGCGCCAGTGGGCTCCCATCGACCGCCCCGTGAGGGGCATCACCGGGGCGCGGGTGCTCTGCGTGGGCATGGGCGACATCGGCTCCAACTTCGCCCGCCGCGCCCATGTGCTGGGCGCTGAGGTGGTGGGCGTCCGCCGCACGGTCCACCCCGACACGCCCTGCCCGGACTACTGCCTGCGTGTGGTGGCCCAGAGCCAGCTGGACGAGGAGCTGCCCGAGGCCGACCTCATCGCCCTGAGCCTGCCCGGCACCCCTGAGACCAACAAGCTGTTCAACGCCGAGCGCTTCGCCCGCTGCAAGGACGGTGCCATCCTCATCAACGTGGGCCGCGGCACCACCGTGGACAGCGACGCCCTCGTGGAGGCCCTGCGCAGCGGCAAAATTTTTGGCGCGGGCCTCGACGTCACCGACCCGGAGCCTCTGCCTGCCGACCACCCGCTGTGGGGTGAGCCGGGCGCTATCATCACGCCCCACAACTCCGGCAAGTTCAGCCTGCCCAAGACGCTGGACAACATCGTGGACATCTTCATCCACAACCTCAAGCGCTACGCTGAGGGCCTGCCGCTGGACAATCAGGTCAACCGCACCACCCGCTATGCCGCCGACCAGAACGGCGGCCACCGCCTGCTGAGCACCCTGTAAAACGCTGTAACGATGAAAACGCCATCTGCGCCGAGACGCAGATGGCGTTTTTGCTACTTCACAGAGATGACCGGCGGCGGGAAGCTGTCCAGCGCCGTCCAGTCGGGCTTATAGATGCGGAGGAAAAGGTGGAATTTTTCGTCCGAGACGGGGAGCCAGTTGGTAGTGTCCTCGGGCGCGTCCTTGGAGAGGGTGACGTCCACCGAGCCGTCGGCGTTCCGATGGAGGCCGGAACGATCGTTCACGCAGTAGCGGCTGATGGGGTTGTCGATGAGGAAGTTGTCCTCGCCGTAGGCCGTCACCGACCAGAAGCCGTTGCCCACTGTGGGCGGGAGGGCGTCGAAGTGGAGCGTGTAGGTCTTTTGGCCCGTAAGGTCGGCCCCGGCGCTGTCGGTGGAGGTGCGCGGGTAGATGGCGATGTCGGTGGTGTTGGCCCCGAGGCCCATCAGGGCGACCATCGTCCGGTAGTCGTAGGCGGTGCCGAAATTGCCGATGGGGTCGCCATAGTAGATCCACTGGCCCATCTGGCGGGAATAGCGTGCTGCCTGTGCCCGGAGGCTGCTCTTGAGCTGAAGGAGCAGCCGCTTCCAGCGCAGCCCGCCGAGAGGGCCGAGGGCGGAGGCGTCGAACTGCTGGCCCGGGCCGACGGAAAGGGCCGCGAGGCTGCGGAGAAGAGGCGCGTCCGCCTCGGCGGGCGGGTCTGTCTCCATCAGCCGGTTGGCGGTGTCGAAAAACTCCTGCGGCGTCATGGCGAGTACCTTCTGCACCGGGACGAAATCGTTCTCCGGAGAATAGCTCCCTTCCGGCGCAGCGGCCAGCCCGGCGGGGTAGGCCGAGAGGGGCATCAGCTGCATCCGGCCCTGAAGCGCCGCCACGTTCGGCAGGTCGTCCGGCCCGGAGAGCATGATGCGGGCGATGGTCCAGACCGTCCGGGTGGGAATGTCGATGCGCCGGACGCCCTCGGGCAGCGTGCCCTCCCAGCTCGAGTAGGCGATGGCGTAGGCCCCGGGTGCTTCCAGCACGGCGGCGGTGTTCGTCCATGCGTCCAGTACCTGCACGTTGAAAAAGCGGTCGGCCTCCGGCACGACGTAGATTTGAGGCTCGGCGCTGACGTCCAGCCACGCCTGCGTGTAGATGGTGTCCACATTGGGGCTGACGACCGTGCGGCTGGAAGCGTCCAGCAGCTTCCGGGCGTGGATGAACTGGTTGACGGGGGCGCGGCTGGCGGAAGCGGTCTTCGTGTTGGTGGAGACGGTCTTGGTGGCGTCCACGAGCACCAGCGGGAAGGCGTAGAGATAAGCTTCTTCCAGCAGGGTCTGGATGGCAGAAGCCGCATCGGCTTTCTGGGCCGGCAGCAGCGTGACGCCGCAGGCGGCGGCAGCGGCAGAGGAGAGCTTGAGGAAATCGCGGCGGGTCATTTTCATGGCGGGAGTCCTCCTGCTTTGTCAGATTCATCGTGCCAGCACCACCGAGAGGGTGACTTCCTTGGCGTCGGGCGAGAGGTCGAAGCTGCCGCCGTCCTGTGCGGTGAGGCAGATAGTGTAGACCTTCTTCGCGCTGAGACGGGCCGGGGCATCGTCGAAGTGCCAGTCGGACACCTCATGGTAGCGGCCATCCGTGCCGAGGGCGAAGAGCTTATAGTCGGCGGCATTTCCGGTCAAGCCGTTGATGCGGAAAGAAACAGTAGTCGCGGGGTGGAGGTTGTCGAGGGTGGCGGTGTGGAGCCAGCTTGCGGGGGTGCCGGCGCCGCCTGCGGCCTGGAACTCTGCCGCCGAGAGCACCCGGCGGGAGGTCTTGTCCAGATCGACCTTCCGGTAGGGCATCTCGGGCAGGAAGACGAAGCGGTCCTGCAGGCGGAGCAGCTCTTTGTAGCCGGTGGGGCAGTAGAGCTTGTTGCCGTCACGGCCCGCGTACATACCGATGGCCATGTTGTTGTAGCCGTAGAGGGAGGCAACGTCCACGGTGAGGACGGTCTTTCCGGTGTCGAAGTCCAGCACGATGTACTGCCACATGCCGCTGTCCACGTCCTGCACGAAGCCGTAGATATAGCCGGTGGCGGTGGAGAGCTTCATCATGGAAGTGTCGCTGAGGTCGTCGCGGCACCAGACGCTCTTCATGGTCCAGCCGTCAGCGGTGCGGATGGTGTCCACCCGTTCGACGCCGGGCATGATCATGCAGTTGCCCTTGAGCAGCCAGTTGCGGTCGTAGATGTTCTCGTAGCTCTGGATGGAAGAGTCACTGTCGGGTTTTGCGAGGTTGGGGCTGCCTGCGCCGAACCAGTTGCAGACGATGGTGCTGACCCGGCCATTGCCGTGGTCGTAGACGATGGCCGAATTTTCCACCGACACCGGCATGTTGGCGGGCAGCTCGTCGATGACCGGGTGGCTGGCGGCGACTTCGCCGGTGTGGATGTCCACAGCCATCAGGCTGACGGTCTCGAGGTTGTCGGTGAAGAAGACCAGCTCCCGGCTCAGAGAGGGCGAGCAGCCGCCGCCCCATGCCAGACCGCCGCCGGTGGTGGCAGCGCCTTCGCGGCTGTCTTTTGCGCCCACGCTGTCGTAGGGGGTGCGCCAGACGACTTCAACGCCGCCGTTGGCACGCAGCAGGTAGCAGGCAAGGTTCGTCAGGATGACCGCACCCTCCCGGCAGGAGGCAATGCCGTTTTCAGCACCCTCGCCCGGAGCGGGAGCGTAGACATGGACTTCGTGGTCGAGGTCGGCGGTGCCGCCGGCAAGGATGGCGTCGATGGCATTGTGGGAGATGTAGCCCATCGCGCCCTGCTGGCCGCGGCTGGGGTAGATGCGGAAGCCGCCGGTGACGAACCAGAGGTTGCCGTCGTAGTCGAAGACGATGGAGAGCAGATTCTGCTCGAGGCTGCGGCCAAGCACCCGCTCGGCGGCCTCTTTGATGTTGATGTCCAGTACCTTTTCAAAAACCGGCAGAGGTGTACCGTTCTCGTCGGTGGCGCGAAGCATCAGCACATGGTTGTGGCTGGTGGGGCAGACGATGAGGTTGCGCCCGTCCACAAAGGAATAGGAGCTTTGGATGAGATAGCCGCCTCCGTCGTGCTTGGCGGGAGAGAAAAAGCCGATGGTGCGGACTTCTTCTGCGTCGAGGTCGCGGATGGCCAGACCGCCCAGGAACGGGCTGACGGGGTTATCGAAGTTGTCGAAGAAGATGGCCGGGGAGGCGTTGGGGTTCGTCTTTTCCATTGCTACGTTGACCTCGGGGCAGATGCCCACGGGGAGGACGGCGTCGGTGGAGTCAGTGTTGTAGCAGTCGTGGTGGATGTTTGACTCGCTGCGGCCCATAAAGGGGTTGGCGTCCACAACTTTCGACGTCAGGGGCTTCGGCGGCAGGGCGGTGTCTGCGCCGTGGAAAAGGCCGGACAGAAGGCAGTCTGCCCTGGCGGCGGGGGCCAGCTGGCAGGACAGCAGTGTGAGAGCGGAAGCGCTGAGGAAGGTGCGTCGGGTCATTTTCATGGTGGAGTCCTCCTTTTTTGATAACATGACCTCTCAGCCTCCCCTCGATAGGGGAGGTGGCACGCCGCAGGCGTGACGGAGAGGTTAAAGGTTCAATAAAATATTCACCCGGAACAAACCGTTCTCGGTCTCGACGGTCATAGAACCGCCATATCTGGAAACAGCCGTCTGGATGGAGACGAGGCCGATGCCCATTCCGTCGTGTTTCGTGGAGTGGAGGGTGCCCTGCTGGCGCTTGAGCACGCCGTCATAGCGGTTCTCCACCAGCAGGCCCAGCATGGCGGGGCTCAGCATCCGGGCCAGCACCTTCACCTGCCGCTGTTCGGGCGGCAGCTTCTGGCTGGCGTGGAAAGCATTTTCCAACAGATTGCCCAGCATCATGCAGAAGTCGGCCTCCGGGATGGCCAGCTGGCGGGGCAGTTCCAGCCGCCAGTCCACCGGCACGCCGAGGCTGTGGGCCTCGTGGTCGTAGTGACCGGCCAGAGCATCCACGGCAGGATTCGCGCAGAGGGTGGGGCGCTCCTCGCTCAGCTCGGATTCGTACTGATGCAGGTAGTTTTTCAGCTCATCCACCTGCCCGGCCTCGGTGAGTCCGGCGATGACATGGAGATGCTGGCGGAAGTCGTGGCGGAGATGCCGCGTCTGCTCCATATAGGCCCGCAGCTCGGTGTAGCGGCGGGATTCCACGGCCAGAAGCTGGTTTTCCCGGTCGAGCTGGGCGCTGCGGGTGTATTCCCGAGCCACCTGATACATCTCGTACAGCAGCAAAAAGATGCCCAGCAGAGAGATGGTGACGGCCAGAACAGAAATGATCATCAGACGGTTGATGAGCACGACGGCCGGGTCCAGCGGCATACAGAAGACGAGGAAAGCCGCGTAGATGGTGGGCAGCGGCCACGCCGACTGCCAGAAGGCTTCGCCCCGGTACTCCCGCAGCAGCCAGCGGCTCCACTGGACGGCGGTGAACCAGAAGATGATGCAGAGCACTGCCGAGAGTCCCAGCTTGAGCAGGGAAGTGGAGACGAGACAGGCCGGGGCGTCGTTGCCCACCTCAGCCCGGGCGTTGAGCACCACGGAAAGCAGGGAGCAGACTGCCATCATGACGCCGGAGACGGCGAAGAGAAAGGCGGTCTGGCTCACGGAAACTTCCGGACCCACCCGCCAGCGCAGCAGCCAGAACGCCGCCAGCAGGGTGGGCAGAAGCAGGATGTTGCTGTCGAGTTCGAAGATGGCGCAGAGGGCCGCCGCTGCAAGGCAGATGACCGTGACGAGAGCGGCTGTCAGCACAGCGGTGCGCCGGGGGGCCTTCACATGCTCCCACAGGGGCGCGAGGCAGAGGAATGCCCCTGGGTAGAAGATGGCGAGATCCAGAAAATAGCGTCCAAATAAAGAAAAGTCCAAGGTCGGGCCTCCTCTCGGCGTCATAGCTCCCGCCGCATATGGCGGAACTGATATTGTGTGAACTGGGCGAACAGGGAGTTCTTGTCCTTCTGACGCACGGGCAGGCAGGTGCCGTCCAGCATCTCGAAGCAGTCACAGTCCAGCCGGAGCACCTTGTCCATGTTCAGGATGACGCCCCGGTTGCAGACGATGAAGTTCTCCTGCGCCCGCAGCAGCTGCTCCACCTGGGAGAAGGTGGAGACTGCCCGGCACTCGCCGTCGTCGCTGACGATGCGGACGTAGTGATTCTGGGCCATGGCGTACTGTATCTTCCGCAGGGGGAGATGTACCTGCTGCCGTGCGATGCGGACTTCCAGCTCCGGTTCGGCCCGGAAGAGCACCCGCCGCAGCTCGTCGGCCAGCTGGAAAAGCTTTTCTTCCCGGTAAGGCTTGAGCAGATAGTCGAAGGGGTGGACGGGGAACGCGTCCCATACGTATTCCGGGGACGAAGTCACGAACACTAGCAGCAGGTCGGGATCGGCCCGGCGCAGGATGCGCGCCGTCTCGATGCCGTTGGTGCCTTCCATGCAGATGTCGAGAAAAATGACCTGATATTCTTTTGAGGGGAACGCCGCCAGAAAAGCGTCGCCGCTCTCATAATGGTCACAGACCAATGGTTGCCCGCCGCCGAAGGCCAGCCGCAAAAGGCTCTCCAACCGCTGAGCGTCGGGCAGGCGGTCTTCTACGACCGCAAATCGAAGCTCCATCCTCATTTCCTCCCTCATGACTATATTATAACATAACCATCGGGGCTTAGACACAGCGATTCACGCAGGAAACGACCCCATTCACGCAGGTTTGACAGCCCCGATGCAGCAAAACAAATCGTTCTGGCTCCATCAAACCACAAAACGAAACCTTTGTAAAATATAGAAATTTTATAGACATCTATTCTTTATAAGAATGGATAGCCCTCTCAGTCTGCTTCGCAGACAGCTCCTCCCAAAAGGGAGATGGAAATTTGTGATAGGAGAATGAAGTTTTGTGTTGTTGAAAACTTTCGGCAGACATAGAAAAAGCGCACCCCTTCTGCTTCTGTGTGGAGAAGGGGTGCGCTTCGTTTATACTTCGAGTTCAGGCAACTGCTCTTATTTTTCTCATCTCTTTTCCACTTCTTTGCCAAAAAGTGAGATGAAGCACACAAAAGACAACAAAATGCCCGGCACAGAGTAAGCAAAATACCCTGTGCCGGGCGGAGATGAGAAAAAGTTTCTTAGTGGTTGGCGGCGCGGTAGATGGCGATCATGTCGTCGAGGCTGAGTTTTTTGGCCGAGCCGAGGGAGGAGCCGGAAGCCTCGAGGCAGCGGCGGGCCATCTCGTCGATCTGCACATCGGTGGGGTCGATGCCCAGCTCGTGGAAGCTGGCGGGCATCCCGATGCTGTGGTAGAAGTCCACCATGGCGTCGATGCCTTTCAGGGCGATCTCCTCGTCGGTGCCGTCGGTGGTCACGCCCATGACGTTCCGGGCAAAGCGGACGAAGCGGGGCAGGCAGTCCTTATAGACGTACCGCGCCCAGCTGGGCCAGAGGGCGGCGAGGCCCGCGCCGTGGGTCACGTCGAACATACCGCCCATCTCGTGCTCGAGTTTGTGGGACATAAAGTCGCCGCTGGCGATGCCGCAGCCGGTCAGGCCGTTGTGAGAGAGACTGCCCGCCCACATCACCTCGGCTCGGGCTTCGTAGTTGGCCGGGTCGGTGTGGAGGATGACCGCGTTCTTCATCACGGTGCGCAGCAGGCCTTCGGCCAGCGCGTCGGTCAGCTCCATGTTGCCGCCATTGGTGAAATAGCGCTCCATGGTGTGCATCATGATGTCGGCGCAGCCGGACTCGGTCTGATAGTCGGGCAGGGTCTTGGTGAGCTCGGGGTCCATGATGGCGAACTTCGGGCGGCTGATGTCGTCGTTGTAGGCCCGCTTCTGGTGGGTGTCCACCCGGGTGATGACGCTGCTGTTGGATGTTTCGCTGCCCGCCGCCGCGATGGTCAGGATGCTGGCCACCGGCAGGCACTTCCTGGCCGTGCGGGTGTGTTCGTACAGCTCCCAGACGTCCTTTTCCGGCTCGGCCAGGCCGTAGGCGATGGCCTTGGCCGTGTCGATGACGCTGCCGCCGCCCACGGCCAGCAGGAAGTCGATGCTGTTCTCTTTGCCGATGCAGATGCCCTCGTAGACCTTGTCGAGGTGGGGGTTCGGCACGACGCCGCCCAGCGTCCAGCTGGAAATGCCGGCCTCGGCCAGCGATTTTTCAGCCCGGTCCAGCACACCGGAGCGGACGGCGCTCTTGCCGCCGTAGACGATGAGGACACGGGTGCCGCCGTATTCGCGCACCAGCGCGCCCACGCGCTGTTCGGTGCCTTTGCCGAAGATGACCCGGGTGGGGGAGTAGAACTCGAAATTGCTTGCCATAGTGGTATGCCTCCTTGTAAGTGCTGCTTTCTGAGCAAAAGTATACACGAAATAGATTCGAAAATCTACACGCCCCGCGCCAAAATGTCCGGGACAAAACAAAACCCACATCCTCCCGGCAGGAAAACGGGAGGATGCAGGCTTCATTGGAAAACATCAGACAAAAAACCTGCCGACTCGAGGCGGTTGCAAGCCCTCAGTCGGCAGGATGCTTACTTCTTCGGAGTCATAGCCTCTTGACCTCGATTTCTTCATTTTTCGGTCTGTACCGGACGTTTCATAGAAGATTCTCCTTTGAAACGGTGAAGAACGATCAGCAGGGGAATGAATTTCTTAGTACATTGGAATGACCCTTTTCTTAACCGTTGGAGTGCGGGATACGAATCACAGAGATGAATTTCATATTACCACATTCTTTCGAGTTAGATTTGCGAAGGGAGTGTCATTACTTAGTACATTGGAGTTTCTCCTTTAGAGTTATTCAAATAAGACGTTCCGTACAAAAGCTTTCTTCATTGGGATCACCTTCGGCGGATCTATTTGAACGCGAGGGATTTTATTTCACAGACTGTTCTGTTATTCGCTTTATTGATGCTCAAGAACGGCTCTTGTTGTTGTGTTTTTATACGGGGGAAACATCCCGTTTGTGGTGAGCCTCTGTTTTGCTTCTCAGCGAACCCCGACAGTCTGTGCGTACTGTGCGGGTTCCATATCGACCATCGGTCTTCGCTCCTTTCTGCTTAAAGTCAGCGGGGTTAGCTCTCATTTGAGCTTCTGCTGTACTTCTCTGGTTTCTGGCTTTATTATACACGCGCGGGCGCGGTTTGTCCATTCGCAGAATGCACAATAAAATAGATATTATTTTTCAAGAAACAACTAAAAAAATGTATTATTCGCACAAACGGACGGCAGGAACAGCTTCCCTATGCAGTCTGAGCGGCCCGCAGTGCCTTTTGTGGAAAACCTCTGCACAAGAACTGCCAAACTTCGTTCCGGGTGATTGACGGGACGGCGGGAATGCGATAAACTGCCCGAAAATTTCGGGTCGTTCGTGGAAGGATTTGCGCAAAACGGGAGAAAACGGCAGAAAACTCTTACGCGGGGCGGGAGTTTGTGCTATCATAGCGGGCAATGAATGGTAGTCGTGCAAAGACAGACGAAGGTTCCGCCCTCGTCTGTCTTTTTTTGTGCGGCGAAAGTTCCGAAAGACTTTTACCCCACAACACAAATGAGGAGAAAATCAAAAATGCCTAAGACTCTGCTTGAAAAAATCGTCTTTACTGTCGTTATGGCCGCTATCATGGTCTATGGAATGATCGTCTACAATGTCGCCCTCGCCACCGGCGGCGTGACCAACGCCACCTTTGGCATGGCCCTGCATGAGATGCCCATTATGGTGCCGGTGGCCTTCGTGCTGGAGTTCTTCGTGGTGGAAAAGCTGGCGACTGCGCTGGCCTTCACCTTCATACGCCCCACCGACCGGCCGCAGTTCATCACCTATGCCATCTCTCTGATGATCGTCTGCATCATGTGCCCTGTCATGAGCCTTGTGGCAACGGTGCTGTTCAAGGAGCCCAGCTTCGGTACGTGGGTACATACGTTCGGCTGCAATTTCCCGATGGCTCTGTGCTGGCAGATGTTCTACTGCGGCCCGCTGTCCCGCTTCATCTTCCGTGCTATCTTCCGCCGCGGTGAGCAGAACGCCCGGTGAGCCTGTATCCTGTATTATAAACAGGTAATATTACTTAATAAAAATAAGCTTCTAATTAAGAAAATTTCATCTATCACACACTTGACAGCTATATGAATTTTATATACCAGATATACATAGAGTGTATAATTCTGCCGGAAGGATTTTGTTTTACCTCAAAAATGAAACGAATCACTAAGGAGTGACGAAGAATTTGGTCAAAATGGACAGTTTGACTGCGAATTATTAAGCAAGATGCACAACGTTGCCGGCCAAGGTGTGAAATAAGATATAACAAAAAGTAGAATATCGACCAAAGGTCTTATCAAACGGCACCAATCGTGCTATGATACCAGACGCAAAAGGGCTGCGCTGAGCGCGGAAAGAGGGTGTGTTTCCATGAAAACAAACGCACCTTCTTTGATTTTTAGCGCGGCTGCTTTAATAAAAGAAACGAAAGGAGATAGAGTGAAAACGAACGATACCTTTACGCTTCAGGATAAGACTCTGCTCAGAAAGGAGGCAAAGCGATGAACGCATTGACTGCGGCCCTGAAAGAAGAGCTGAATGTGGAGATGATCTCCCTCGGCGGTCTGCAGGTGCCGGAATCCGTGGTGGTCAGCTGGGGCATCATGCTGTTTCTGGTCATCGTCTCCATCCTGCTCACCCGGAACCTCAAGGTGGACCACATCTCCAGGCGGCAGGCCATCCTTGAGCTGGTCGTCACCACGATCGACAACTTCTTCACGGGCCTGCTGGGCGAGCAGGGCAGACGGTATGTGCCTTACCTCATGACGGTGGCTCTCTACATCGCCTGTGCGAACCTCATCGGTGTATTCGGCATCAAGCCCCCCACGAAGGATCTGAATGTCACCGCTGCGCTGGCGCTCATGAGTATCTGCCTCATCGAGTATTCCGGCATCCATGCCCGGGGCGGCAAGGGCTTCCTCAAGAGCCTCACCGCTCCCACCCCCATCATGACCCCCATGAACATCCTCGAGATCGCCATCCGCCCCACCAGCCTGTGTATGCGACTGTTCGGCAACGTGCTGGGCGCTTTCGTCATCATGGAGCTCATCAAGCTGGTGGTCCCGGTGTTCGTGCCGGCCATCTTCAGCCTGTACTTTGATTTGTTCGATGGTCTCATCCAGACCTATGTCTTTGTCTTCCTCACCTCGCTGTTCATGAAAGAGAGTATTGGTGGAGAAGAGTAAACCTCTCCGTCACGCCTGCGGCGCGACACCTCCCCTATCAGGGGAGGCAAAGAGGAAATTGATTAAAATTAAAAGGAGAAATAATTATGAACGGACTCGTAGCTCTGGGCGCTGGCATCGCAGCGCTGACTGGTATCGGCGGCGGCATCGGCATCGGCATTGCCACCGGCAAGGCAACGGAGGCCATCAGCCGCCAGCCGGAAGCTTCCGGTAAGATCCAGACCAACCTGCTGCTGGGTGCAGCTCTGGCCGAAGGTACTGCAATTTTCGGCTTCGTCGTTGCTCTGCTCATCATCCTGTTCCTGGGTTGATAACGGAGGCATGACGAATGCTGACTCTGAATCTGAACCTTCTGTATACAGTCGTCAACATTCTGGTTCTGTTTTTGCTGCTGCGCAAGTTCCTGTACAAGCCTGTCATGAACATCATCGCACAGCGTCAGAAGCAGGTGGATGACGCACTGAACGCCGCCGAGACCTCCAGGCAGGAGGCCACTGCGGCCCTGAACGACGCGCAGGCAAAGCTGCGCAATGTGGACGCCGAGGCTGCTGCCCGCCGCACTGCCTACGAGCAGCAGGCCGAAAAGGACAAGCAGCAGCTGCTGGCTGACGCCCAGAAGCAGGCCGACGCCATCCTGGCCGAGGGCAAAGCTGCCGCCGAGGCCGAGCGCCAGCACAAGCTGCGTCAGGCTGACGCCCAGACCACTGCACTGGCCCGCGCCATGTGCGAGAAGCTGCTGGCCCGCAGCCTGAACGAGCAGGACGACGCCCGCCTGCTGGACGACCTGTTGGAGAAAGCGGGGGCTGAAAATGGCAAGTGAATTCAGCACCGAGTTCTTCTCGGCCAACCGCATCGTCAAAGCTGACCTCCGTGCCGCCCGCACCCCCCGCGAGGAGGATCTGGAGCGCATCAAGAAAGAGGTCGCGAAGCTGTACGACGCCACCGAGGTCATCCTGAACGTCACGGTGGACGACAGCCTCATCTCCGGCTATGTGCTGCAGATCGGCGACCGCGTCTTCGATAACTCCGGCCGCCACGCCATCGACCAGATGATGGCCGACAAACCCTCTCTGGCCACCCTCAAGACCCGCATCGAGGACTACAAGCCCGCCGCCACCAGCGAAGAGGGCGGCGTGGTCATCTCCTCCGCCGACGGCATCGTGGAAGTGGAAGGCATGGACCGCGCCGTCTACGGCGAGATCGTCACCTTCGAGAATGGCGCCAAGGGCATGGTGGAGAGCGTCGAGCCGGGCCGTCTGGGCATCATGCTCTTCGACGGCGCTGAGACCGTCGGCGTCGGCACCATGGTCACCCGCAGCGGCAAGCGTGCCGGCATCCCGGTGGGCGACGGCTTCCTTGGCCGCGTCATCGACCCGCTGGGCGAGCCCATCGACGGCAAAGGCCCCATCGAGGCTGTGGGCTACAACCCCATCGAGAAGCAGGCCCCCGGCATCCTCGAGCGCCAGAGCGTGGATACGCCGCTCCACACCGGCATCCTCGCCATCGACTCCATGTTCCCCATTGGCCGCGGTCAGCGTGAGCTGATCATCGGCGACCGCCAGACCGGCAAGACCTCTATCGCCACCGATGCCATCCTGAACCAGAAGGACACCGGCGTGCTCTGCATCTACGTCGCCATCGGCCAGAAGGCTTCTTCCATCGCCCGCGTGGCCGAAGATCTGAAGAAGCACGGCGCGATGAGCTACACCACCATCGTGGCGGCTACCGCTTCCGACAGCGCCCCGCTGCAGTACATCGCACCTTACGCCGGTACGGCTCTGGCCGAGTATTTCATGGCGCAGGGCAAGAGCGTCCTCATCGTCTACGATGACCTCTCCAAGCACGCGGTGGCCTACCGTGCCATCTCCCTGCTGCTCCGCCGCTCTCCGGGCCGTGAGGCTTACCCCGGCGACGTCTTCTATCTGCACTCCCGTCTGCTGGAGCGCTCCTGCCGCATGAGCGACGCACTGGGCGGCGGCTCCATCACCGCGCTGCCCATCGTTGAGACTCAGGCAGGCGACGTGTCCGCTTACATCCCCACCAACGTCATCTCCATCACCGACGGTCAGATCTTCCTCGAGAGCGCTCTGTTCAACGCCGGCAACCGCCCGGCTGTCAACGTGGGCCTGTCCGTCTCCCGTGTCGGCGGCGCAGCCCAGACCAAGGCCATGAAGAAGGCCAACGCCAACCTGCGTATCGAGCTGGCCCAGTACAAGGATATGGAGTCCTTCGCGCAGTTCAGCTCCGATCTGGACGCCGAGACCCGCCATCAGCTCGAGCACGGCAAGGCTCTGACCGAGATGCTCAAGCAGCCGCTCTATCAGCCCAAGACCGACGCCGAGCAGGTGGTCATCCTTGTGCTGGCTTCCCACGGGATGCTGGACGAAGTGCCTCTCGCTGAGCAGCGGGCGCGCACCGCTGCCTTTGTTCGCCAGTTCCATGCAGATGTGTCCGGCACGATGGATGCCATCACGGCCACCGGCAAGCTCACTCCCGAGCAGACCGACACCATCCTGAACGCATGGAAGGCCTACGAGGGAGGCGAGAGTCATGGCGTCCAGTAAGCTGCTGAAAGAGCGCATCGAGAGCATTCAGGATACCCGCAAGATCACGAATGCGATGTATCTTATCTCTTCCTCCAAGCTGCGCAAGGCACGCAAGAACTACCAGAACGTCCTGCCCTACTTCACCCGCATGAGAGACACCATCTCCCGTGTCGTCCCCCATCTGCCTGATGAGCCGGTGCATCCGTTCTTCCACGAGCGGCAGAGAGAGGACGGCGATCCCCGCCGCGCCTATCTGGTGCTGACGGCAGACAAGGGCATGGCAGGCTCTTTCAACCAGAACGTGCTGAAACTCCTGCTGGAAAAGGCTGACAGGAACGACCGTTTCTATGTCATCGGTCAGGTGGGTTACCGCGCCCTCCGCAAAGACCCCCGCCTGGTGCAGGAGTTCCAGTACGGCGCGACTGCCCCGTCGCTGCAGCGCGCCCGTGACATCACGGTGGACGCCATCGACGACTTCAAGTCGGGCAAACTGGATGAGATCTATCTTATCTACACCAAGATCCAGAACGCGCTCACCAGTGAGCCGGTCATGGTGCGTCTGCTGCCGCTGGACCGCGAGCATCTGCAGCCCGCCCCCAAGGGTCTGGGCGACCCCCGCGGCGAAGTCGAGCTGGTGCCGGACGCATGGACGGTGTTCGAGCAGACCGCTCCTATCTATATGCACGGCATGATCTTCGGTGCCATGACCGAGAGCTTCTGCGCTGAGCAGAGCGCCCGCATGACCGCCATGGATTCGGCCACCAAGAGCGCCAACGATATGATACGCGACTTGCAGCTGGAATATAACCGCACCCGCCAGGGCTCCATCACTCAGGAGATTACCGAGATCATCGGCGGCGCGTCTGCGGTGAAATCACAAGAATAACTTTTCCGCATAGCCTCCCCTCGCCAGGGGAGATGGCACGACGCCAGTCGTGACGGAGAGGTTGACACATCTAAATATACGAGGCAAATCTATGATACAGGGAAAAATTATTCGCGTGGCCGGCCCTGTGGTGGACGTGCAGTTCACCGCAGGCCGACTGCCTGCCCTGCAGGAAGCGCTGACCGTGACCGCAGAAGGCACCGAGCGCACGATGGAGGTGGCGCAGCACGTCAACGAATCGACGGTGCGCTGCATCATGCTCTCGGCCAGCGAAGGTCTGGGCAAGGGTATGGAAGTCACCGCCACCGGCCACGGCCTGACTGCCCCGGTGGGCGAGGCCACGCTGGGCCGTATGTTCGACCCGCTGGGCCGCCCCATCGACGGCAAGGGCTCTGTGGACGATGTGCCGCACTGGCCCATCCACCGCAAGGCCCCCAGCTTTGCAGAGCAGAAGCCCGCTACTGAGATTTTGGAAACGGGCATCAAGGTCATCGACCTGCTGGCCCCCTACGCCAAGGGCGGCAAGATCGGTCTGTTCGGCGGCGCAGGCGTCGGCAAGACCGTCCTGATCCAGGAACTTATCCACAACGTGGCCACCGAGCACGGCGGCTACTCCATCTTCACCGGTGTCGGCGAGCGCTCCCGTGAGGGCTGCGACCTCTGGGGCGAGATGAACGCCTCCGGCGTCCTGAACAAGACCGCGCTGGTCTTCGGCCAGATGAACGAGCCCCCAGGAGCCCGTATGCGGGTGGCGGAGACCGGCCTGACCATGGCCGAGTATTTCCGCGAGGAGACCCACAAGGACGTGCTGCTTTTCATCGACAACATCTTCCGTTTCGTGCAGGCCGGCTCTGAGGTCTCTGCTCTGATGGGCCGTATGCCCTCGGCTGTCGGCTATCAGCCTACGCTGGCCAACGAGCTGGGCGCTCTGCAGGAGCGTATCACCTCCACCCGCGACGGCTCCATCACCTCGGTGCAGGCCGTCTACGTCCCCGCTGACGACCTGACCGACCCTGCCCCCGCTACCACCTTCGCTCATCTGGACGCTACCACCGTCCTGAGCCGTAAAATCGTCGAGCAGGGCATCTATCCCGCTGTGGACCCGCTGGCTTCCACCTCCCGCATTCTGGAAGCCGACATCGTGGGCGAGGAGCACTACCGCGTGGCCCGCAAGGTGCAGGCAACGCTGCAGCGTTATCAGGAACTGCAGGACATCATCGCCATTCTGGGCATGGACGAGCTGGGCGAGGAAGACAAGCTCACCGTCACCCGTGCGCGTAAGCTGCAGAAGTTCCTGTCCCAGCCCTTCTCGGTGGCTGAGAACTTCACCGGCCTGCCCGGCAAATATGTGCCGCTGGCCGAGACGGTCAAGGGCTTTGCCGCCATCGTGGACGGCAAGTGCGACGACCTGCCCGAGTGGGCCTTCTTCAACGTAGGCACCCTCGACGACGCCCGCAAGAAGGCAGCGGACAAGCTGGCGGAGGAAAAAGGCGGTGAGGCCTGATGAACAGCTTCATCCTCAACATCACGGCTTCCAGCGGTGAGTTCTATCAGGGCAGCTGCGAGAGCATGGTGCTGCCCGTGAAGGATGGCGTCTACGGTGTTCAGGCCGGCCACAGCCCGGTGCTGGTGGCTATCCACATGGGGATGCTCAAGTTCACTGTGGACGGCGAGACCCGCGAGATTCTGGTCGGCGACGGCATCGCTGAGGTGACGCCCACCTTCGTGCTTCTGCTGGTGGACAGCGCCGAGCGTCCCGAGGACATCGACAAGAACCGTGCCGAGGCTGCCCGCATCCGCGCCGAAGAGCGCCTGCAGCATAAGCAGAGCATGCACGAGTATTACCAGACCAAGATCGCTCTGGACCGCGCCATGCAGCGTCTGCAGACTGCTGCGAAGTATAAGCGTTAAAACTTCTCTCCTAAACGATATTTCTCCATTTTTCTCCATAAACAAAGGGCCTGCCTGTCCATTTTACGGATGGGCGGGTTCTTTTTTTGCGTCCCTCTCTTGACAGCGGTGCGGCAAAGTGATATGATTTTAGTATCAAAAAGAAACACTTCCGACCCCATAAGGAGGGAACTGTTATGGAAGAGAAAATTTTGAACGCCCGCAAAAACGGCATGGCGGTACTGCTGCTCACCCTGCTGGGCTATGCGGCATCCATTGCCCTGTTCGTTTGCAGCGTCCTGCTGCTGGAGGATGACCGGCTGCTGCCGGGCATCCCGCTGCTGATTTTGTCTATTGGCTATTGGATCGCAGGCATTTTTCTGTTCTGCGGCCTGAAGGTGCTCAAGCCCCAGGAAGCGCT
>OGDY01002280.1_pt1 | contig 18173 bp, 12 predicted proteins | sample 1570341 | NCBI WGS metagenome assembly OGDY01 (sample SAMEA2581972, study PRJEB24529) | metagenome | biome: Human gut stool | place: China | collected 2011 | reverse complement strand
TGTCATTCCGAGGAGCGAAGCGACGTGGGAATCTCGTGCAGGCACTTGCAGCCCGTACAGGGTAACGATAAAACGTACCAACCGATTGCGTCTGTAGCGGCGCTCATTGAGCGCCTTGTAGGGGACAATTCAACCGCAGAAGGGCACTGGTGCACCACAGCACCCGCCTGATGTGTCATTCCGAGGAGCGAAGCGACGTGGGAATCTCGTGCAGGCACTTGCAGCCCGTACAGGGTAACGATAAAACGTACCAACCGATTGCGTCTGTAGCGGCGCTCATTGAGCGCCTTGTAGGGGACAATTCAACCGCAGAAGGGCACTGGTGCACTACAGCACCCGCCTGATGTGTCATTCCGAGGAGCGAAGCGACGTGGGAATCTCGCAGTACCCAGCCGGATAACAGGGTACTCCCGGCGAAATCGCAACTGCCTTCCCGAGATTGCCACGGCCCCGTTGGGGCCTCGCAATGACAAGTCGGGGGCCGTTACCATTTTAACGGCAGCCTGTTTATTACGCTGGTGCGGCACCGGGAGGGGACAGCCCGGCCCCTACAATTTCACTGCCTTACTTCAAAATTCTTGCGGCGCTTTCCTCGGCAAACTGGCGGGTATAGAGGTCGTGGTAATAGCCGCCCTTCTGCAGCAGCTCCAGGTGCCTGCCCTGCTCGACGATGCGGCCGTCGCGCACGACGAGGATGAGGTCCGCCTTGCGGATGGTGGACAGGCGGTGGGCGATCAGGAACGACGTGCGGTCGCGCAGCAGGTGGTCGATGGCGTTCTGGATGAGCTGCTCCGTCTGCGTGTCGATGGAGGACGTCGCCTCGTCGAGCACGAAGATGCGCGGGTCGGCCAGCACGGCGCGCGCAAAGGAGATCAGCTGCTTTTCACCCGTGGAAAGGCGGTCGCCGCCCTCGCCGACGTCGCTGTCCCAGCCCTTTTCGAGCTTGGCCGCGACCTGATCGGCCGAAACGGTCCGCGCCGCTGCCTCGACCTCGGCGTCCGTGGCGTCCAGACGGCCGTAGCGGATGTTCTCGCGGATCGTGCCGGAGAACAGGTGCGGATTCTGCAGCACATAGCCAATGTTCGAGTGCAGCCACAGCTGGCTGCGCTCACGGTAGTCCCGGCCGTCGATGAGGATCTGGCCGGACGTCGGCTCAAAAAAGCGGCAGGCGAGATTCACGAGCGTGCTCTTGCCCGCGCCGGTCTCACCGACGATGGCGACGGTCGTTCCGGCGGGGATTTTCAGGGAGAAGTGCGACAGCACATCCTCGCCGCCGTCCGGATAGCGGAAGGTGACGTCGCGGAACTCGATGTCGCCGCGCAGCGGCTCCCAGTTTTCGCGCTTGGGGTGGAAGGCGTCGCCGTAGCGGGCGATGACCTCCGGCGTGTCGGCGATCTGCGGCTTTTCGTCCAGCAGGCCTGTCACGCGCTCGATGGAGGCCTGCAGGGAGATGAATTCCGCGATATTCGCGGCCGTCATCTGGATCGGCTCAAAAATGCCGACGGCGTAGGTCGTGAAGGCCGAGAGCGTGGCGATCTGCAGCACCTGCTCCTGCACCATATAGCCGCCGCGCAGCAGCACGATGGCCACGGCCGCCGTGGAGCAGAACAGCACGAGGGGGATATACACGGCGTTCAGCCGCGCAGCACGGATGCCGCAGTCGTGCATCTCCTTTGTCAGCGCGCGGAACGAGGCCGTGTTCTGCTCCTCGATGCCGAGGGTCTTCGACGTCTTCGCGCCGGTGATGCCCTCGTTGAACGCGCCGGTGATGCGGGAGTTCAGCTTGCGGACGCGGCGGTTCCAGTGCAGGATGCGATTCTGAAAATAGCCCGTGAGCACGGCGATGACCGGCACGATGACGATAACGACAAGGGCGAGCTTCCAGTTGAGCAGCAGCATCGCGGCGAACGTGCCGAGCACATAGAACATGGCCCAGAGGATATCCGTCAGGTTCCACGCGACCATGGAGGCGATGCGCGAGGTGTCGCTCATGACGCGGCTGAGCAGATAGCCCACCGGCGTGACGTTATAGAACGAGAACGACAGCGTCTGCAGGTGCGTGAAGAGGTTCGCGCGCATGTCGCGCCCGGCGCACATCTCGATCTTCATGGAGTTGCGCGCAAAGGCCACAACGGACAGGGCCTGCAGCAGGATCACGCCGAAATAGCACAGCGTGTAGGGCAGCAGGCCCGACAGCGTCCCGGCCTCGATATAATTTGAGATGGCATAGCGCTGGAACAGCGGCAGCACGACGTCGATGGCGGCCGTGATCAGGTTGAAGGCGAACATGCCCGCAAAATCGCGGCGGTATGGCCGCATGACGGGCATCAGGCGCTTCCAGATGCCCCATTGGAACGATTTGGTATAGTCCTGTTCATCAAAGGCAGGCATCAGACTCCCTCCTTTCCGAGCAGGCGGCGGTCGTCGCTGCTCATCTGGATTTCATAGATATCGCGGTAAATGCCGGGCTTGGCGATGAGCTCGGCGTGTGTGCCCAGCTCCGAGACGCGGCCGCCGTCGAGCACGAGGATGCAGTCGGCCTGCATGAGCGTCGTTACGCGGTGGGAGATGAGCAGCACCGTCGCCTTGCCGAGCGATTCGTGCAGGGCGGCGCGGATCTTTGCGTCCGTCTCGGCGTCCACGGCCGAGAGCGAGTCGTCAAACACCATGATGGGCGCCCTCTGCATCAGCATGCGCGCAATGGCCACGCGCTGCTTCTGCCCGCCGGACAGCGTCACGCCGCGCTCGCCCACGAGCGTCTCATAGCCCTCCGGGAATTCGCAGATGGCCTCGTCCACGCAGGCAATGGCCGCGGCGCTGCGCAACTCCTCCTGCGGCGCGCCGGGGCGCGTGGCGGCGATGTTCTCGCGGATGGTCTGCGAGAACAGGAACGGCTCCTGCAGCACAAGGCCGATCTGGCTGCGCAGGCTCTCGCGCGTAAAGCTGCGGATGTCCACGCCGCCGATGGTGATGCGGCCCTCCTGCAGGTCGTACAGCCGGTCGAGCAGATGCACGAGCGTACTCTTGCCCGAGCCGGTGCCGCCGAGGATGGCAAACGTGCTCCCCTGCGGGATCGTGAACGAGACGTCCTGCAGCACAGGCGTCTCGCCGTAGCCGAACGTCACATGGTCGAAGACGATGTCGCCCTCCGCGCTGTGCGGCGCGGCCTCGGGCGCGTCCTTCTCCTCCGGCGCGCGCAGGATATAGCCCACGCGGTCGAGCGACACGCCCGCCTTGCTCATGTCCGAAAGCACGCGGCCGAGCGAGCGCACCGGCCACGACAGGGCCTCGTTATAGCTGATGAAGGCGAGAAATTCGCCGAGCGTCATATTGCCGTGCACGCTCTCGACGATGCCGCAGACGATGATGACCATGACCTGCAGGCACGTCAGCAGCGTGCCGGAGGCCCAGTAGACCGAGAGCAGGCGGCCGAGGCGGATCCACAGGCTGGCAAATTTCTCGTTCTTTTCGCAGAAGCGGTCCGTTTCAAAGCGCTCGCGGCCGAAGGCACGCACAACGCGCACGCCGGTCAGGTTCTCCTGCGCACAGGTCGTCAGGTCGCCCTCGGCCTCGTCCGCCGCCTGAAAGCGGCCGGAGATGCGCCGGTAGAACACACCGGACGACAGACCGACGATCGGGATGAACGCCAGCGCCACGAACGACAGCCGCACGTTCATCCGGAACATGATGACGAGATATAAAATGATGAGGAAGACCGTGCGCACGACCTCGACGAGCTGGTTGCACACGAACGTGCGGATGACGTCGACGTCCGATGTGCAGCGCTGGATGATCTCGCCCGTGGAGTGGGCTGTGTGCCACGAAAAGCTCAGGTGCTGGATGTGGTCATACAGCCCGTCGCGGATGCGCTTGACGAACGACTCCGACCCGCGCGAAAGCTGCGTGCGCTGGCCGTAGTTGCAGAAGCCGCGCAGCAGGGCCAGCAGCAGCACGGCCGCGGCCGCGAGCCACAGCGCGTGGAGCTTCTGCGCCTGCAGCAGCGGCAGAAGCGGCTGCAGAAACGCCGGGAGCGACGGCTGCTCCGCGCCGAGGATGGAGTCCACCGTCAGGCGGATGACCTGCGGCGTGAGGGCATTGAATACCATCCCGAGGCAGGCGCACAGCAGGGCCACGACAAAATAATGGATGCTGCCGCGCAGAAAGCGCACGATGAGCTGCACCTTCTCCCGCCACGGGATCGATTGCGTTTCCATAGAAGATCTCTCCTTTTTTCTGATTGCCGGGGGATGTTGATATGCTGACTGTAGCGGCCTTCTCTCTCAAAGGCAGGACCGCATGATTCAGCGAGAGTATTCGGCGAAAAAGGTCCGACGAAGGCCGAAGCTGCTATCATGCGGCATTGCCGCAATAAATAAAAAACGCCTCTCCTGCCGGAGAAGCGCACAACAAGGAACAAAACAGGGCCTTTTATCCCCGCTTCCGGGCGCGCAAAACCGACAGACCGGTCCCCTGAACCAAAATAGAACCCGCTGCAAAGTACAGATAGGACATTCTGCGCGCCTCCTTTCGTAAAATCTGATATTCAGTATAGGGGAAAACAGTGACTTTGTCAACCCTGATGTCCGAAATAATTCGGGAAGCACCGCATTATTTCTCGAGAGCGTTCGGCGAGAGCTTTTTGTCAAGACAAGGCTTGAAACGTGCAGAGTGCTTTGTGTATCTGCAGGGGGCAAAGCCGCCAACGGCTGCGCAATACCTCAAACTTTTCGAACCGATGGATTGGCGAAAAAGATCCGTCGAAGGCCGAAGATGCAATTGTGCGCTGTTGCCCCAGAGGTTTTTCCTTGCCGTTTTGCCGCATTTGTGGTATGATCGGGGGAGAATTGCAACGGAAAGGAACGAAGAAACCATGAAATGGATCATTGCCTCGGACCTGCACGGCTCTGCCCACTACTGCCGCCAGCTCCTCGAGGCCTGGAAGCGGGAGGAAGCGCCGCGCATGCTCTTCCTCGGCGATCTGCTGTATCACGGCCCGCGCAACGACCTGCCCGAGGGCTATGCGCCGAAGGAGGTCATCGCCCTGCTGCAGGAGCGGCAGGCCGACATTTTCTGCGTGCGCGGCAACTGCGAGGCCGAGGTCGACCAGATGGTGCTGCCCTTCCCCGTTCTTGCGGACTACTGCCTGCTCGAGTCGGCGGGCCATCTTATCTATGCCACGCACGGCCACCATTTTAACGAGGACCATCTGCCGCCCCTGCATCCGGGCGACGTCCTGCTCCACGGCCACACGCACATCCCCCGCCGCACCCTGCGCGACGGCGTCTATGTCCTGAATCCCGGCTCCGTCTCCATCCCGAAGGCCGGGAGCTGGCATGGCTATATGACGCTGGAGGACGGCGTGTTCACATGGAAGACGCTCTCCGGCGACGTGCGCGACACGCTGCGGCTCTGAGGGGGCTTATTATGGAATTCACAGCAGCGCAGGAAGGCCTGCGCGTGGATGTCTTTCTGGCGGGCTGCCTGCCGGAACTGACCCGCAGCGCCGTGCAGCGCCTGCTCGCTGAGGGCGGCGTGACCTGCGGCGGCGCGCCCGTGCGGAAAAACGCGCGCACGGAGGCCGGGGCCGTCTACGCCGTCACCCTGCCGGAGGCGCGGCCCGTGGAGACCGCTGCACAGGATATCCCGCTCGATATCGTCTATGAGGACGAGGACGTGCTCGTCATCAATAAGCCGAAGGGCCTCGTCGTCCACCCGGCCGCCGGGCACGAGGACGGCACGCTCGTCAACGCCCTGCTCTATCACTGCGGCGACAGCCTGTCCGGCGTGGGCGGCGAGCGCCGCCCCGGCATCGTCCACCGCATCGACCGCGACACGACCGGCCTGCTCATCGTGGCGAAGAACGACTTTGCTCACCGGCGCCTTGCCGCCCAGCTCAGCGACCACACGCTGCGCCGCACCTATGAGTGCATCGTCCGCGGCGGCTTCCGCGAGGACAGCGGCACGGTCAATGCGCCCATCGGCCGCGACCCGCGCGACCGCAAGCGCATGGCCGTCACGGAGAAAAACAGCCGCGAGGCCGTGACGCACTGGGAGGTCATCGCGCGCTACGGGCAGTATACGCACCTGCGCTGCCGCCTCGAGACCGGCCGCACGCACCAGATCCGCGTGCATATGGCGTGGATCCGCCACCCCATCGCGGGCGACCCCGTCTACGGCATCGGCAAGCCGGAGCTCGGCCTGCATTCGCAGTGCCTCCACGCGAAGGAGCTGACGTTCCTCCACCCCCGCACCGGCGAGGAGATGACGCTCTCCTGCCCCCTCCCGGAGGAGTTTGAGAATGCGCTGAAGAAGCTGCAGAGGATGATGTGACAAGGCCGGTGGAGTGTGGAGGGTTGAGAGTAGAATGTGAAGAGAGAAAAGCTTTCAGATTTGTCATTGCGAGGAGGCCAAAGGCCGACGTGGCAATCTCGCAGTACCCAGCTGAACTGTGGGAAAGCTATCGGCAAAATCGCAGCTGCCTGCAGGAGATTCCCACGTCGCTTCGCTCCTCGGAATGACAACCTTGGGGGCATTGCGCCATAGAAGCAATACGGCACATACTGCCCAGCCTGCATGGCGCTCAGGGAGCGCCGCTACAGACGCAATTGGTGCGTGGCATTTTAACGGCGGCCGGTACGAATCGGCAGTGCCTTCCCGAGATTGCCACGGCCCCGTTGGGGCCTCGCAATGACAAATCGGGGGCGTTTCCCGTTTTAACCGCGGCCGGAACGGGTCGGCAGTATTGCGCCCATCCCTCATAAAACCACCGCAAGCCGGAGGCATTGCCTCCGGCTTGGTGCATATTCTCAGGTGCTGCCCTAGAACTTTCCTCCTCCGCCGCCGAACGACGAGCCGCCGGAGCCGGAATGTGCGTCGCTTCCGCTGCGGTCGTTGTCCTTCGGGCGCGCCGTGCGCGTCGTGTTGGCATAGAGGAACAGATCGGACTGCTGCGTCAGGTGCAGGCTGTCCTGCACAACATAGCTGTTCGCAGCGGGCTGACGGCGCACCGTCTTGTGCTTCGCAGCCATCACGCCGACCGTGATGCCGCCGATGAGCGCGCCGAACAGCAGGCAGGCCACGACCCACAGGAAGCCCGGTGCTTCAAACGGCTCGTCGGGCAGGTTCCCTGTGTCGTAGGCGGAGCCGTTCCTCGCTTGGTTGACATAATCCTCACATTCCTCCGCGAATGTGGAAAATGCCGCGGCATATTCAGCGTTCGAGAGCTGGGGCAGGAAGCGGTCCACCATGGCCTCTCGCCCGGCGGGGGTGATGGCGGTGATGCCGAAGCCATGCGTGGCGATGTACCAGTCGCGCGTGTCCATGGCCACGAGCAGGAGCGCGCCGTCGCGGTCCTCGCCGAGGCCGTAGTTGTTGTACCAGAAGAAGTCCTCCGCGTAATTCCGCGGCGTTTCGCCGTCGAGCGAGTCGACGGTCACGATGACGATGTCAAACTGCAGCGCCTCGCTGCGGCTGTCAAGGTCGGCCAGCAGCGCTTCCGCGTCATCCGCCATCAGCAGGTCTGCGTTGTCCACCAGCCGGGGCAGGTCCGCCGCAGCAGCGGGCAGGACGAGCAGCGCCAGCAGGGCAAGCAGCAGCGTGAGCAGGGTAAGCGTTCGTTTCATATCCGTCCCCTCCCTCAGTGCAGCAGCTGCCACAGGCACACAAGGCCATAGGCCGCCGCAGCCGCGATGCCGCTGACCAGACCGAACCAGCGCCACTTTTTCCCCTTGTCCACGGGAAGGTCGCCGACGAATTTGCCGGTCTGGCCGTTCATGGCGAACGAGAACGTTTTGCCGTTCCATACGGTGTTCAGCAGCCACACGGGGTAGAGCGCATAGTGCACCCTGCCGTTGGCCAGGCGGACGGATGTGCTCTCGGGCACGACGGTGTGATAGCCCACGACGGTCGAGGCGAACACGGACTCCGTGCTCTTTTTCACGCGCTCGTTCGCGCGGCCGATGCTGTCGTCTGCGTTCACATCATAGCGGTCGGCAAGATAGCCGGACAGGTAGGCCGTCTGAAAATCGACCGCGCTGGAGAAGTCAAACGGCTCGATGGATTCCATCAGGTCGTTCGGCATGCGGGAAGAGCCGTCCACCGGGACGTGGGTGAAGCTGAGGTCGCCGCTGCGCAGGATGGCATAGTGCTGCGTCTCGGTGTAGTCATAGTCGCGGTCGCTCCAGGTGCGGATGCGCGTCGCGTGGTAGCGGATGTGGGCGTCGGCGTCGGCGTCGAACAGCCAGAACGGCACATACACGCCCTTGACCTCGGAGATGCGGTTTTCGCTGCGGAACAGGTTCGGCAGCAGGCGCTTGCCCTTCATATGGTTGCGCAGGGCGGCCTCGGCCGCCTTTTTGTCGAGCTTGAAGGGAATGACGTAGTCGGGCTTCAGGTCGCCGGACAGGCGGCCGGTCAGCACGATGGGATTGCCGCAGAACGGGCAGGCCGTCGCGGCGGTGCTCTCGTCGCACACCAGCTCGCCGCCGCAGCTCTTGCAGGTGTAAACGCCCATCTGCACGTCGTCCCACGGCTGCTGCGCCGCGTCCCAGTGCATGTCGTCCTTGGCGTCCTGCTTCAGCGCGTCGTCATAGCCCTCGAGCGTCTCTACGTCGAAGGTCGTGTCGCAGTACGGGCACTTCATCTTTTGCAGGCCGCTGTCGAATTCCAGGCGGCCGCCGCAGCAGGGGCATTTGTACTGGATCGTTTCAGCCATGCGAGGTTCCCACCCTTTCGTCAGATCTGATCGTTGAAGTCAAAGGGGTCGCCGCACTCGGGGCAGAATTTCGGCGGATGGCGCGGATCCTCCGGCTGCCAGCCGCACTTGTCGCAGCGGTACTGCGGCTCGTTCGCGGGCTTCTTCGCACCGCAGTTCTGGCAGAACTTGCCCTGATTTACCGTGCCGCAGGCGCAGGTCCAGCCCTCGGCAGGGCGCGGCTTGCCGCAGGCGGAGCAGAATTTTCCGGTGTTCTTCTGGCCGCAGGTGCACGTCCAGCCGTTTGCGGCAGGCTGCGGCTTCTTTGCTCCGCAGCTCGGGCAGAAGTTGCCCGTCGCCGTTGCGCCGCAGCTGCATTTCCAGCCGTCTGCAGCCGGTGCAGCCGGTGCAGCCTTCTGCTGCTGGCCCATGGCATAAAGCTCCTGCGCATTGAGGCCGCCTGCCTGCTGGGCCATGCCCATGCCCATGAAGCCCATCATCGCGCCGTTCTTGTTCCCGGCGGCGGTCTTCATGGCCTCGGCCTGTGCACCCGTGAGCGTGGCAGCCGCCATGGACGGATCGCGCAGCATGGCCGTGCGCTGTGCCTGCTTGATGAGCTCCGCATCCTCCTCGGGGAGGCTGATGGGGTTCATGGCAATGGAGACGACCTGCAGGCCGCGCAGCTCGCCCCACTTGCGAGAGAGCGTCTCGTTCATGAACGTCGAGAGCTCCTCGGCGTGGGCGGGCAGGGCGCTCGGGCGGACCTCCAGCTCGGAGATGCGGGCAAAGGCGGGCTGCAGCGCGCTGATGAACTCCGTCTTGAGCATGCTGTCGATCTCGGAGCGCTTGTAGTCGCCCTCGACGTTGCCGCACACATGCGTGTAGAACAGCATGGGGTCGGAAATTTTGTAGGAATACACGCCGTTGCAGCGGACGGACACGTCGATGTCCAGCCCGATGTTGCGGTCGACAACGCGGAAGGGGATCGGGGTGGCCGTGCCGAACTTGTTGTCCACGATCTCCTTGGTATTGAAGTAGTAAACGCGCTGGTCCTTGCCCGTGTCTCCGCCGAACGTGAAGCGGCGGCCTACGGTCTTGAACGTATCGAGCAGGCTCTTGCCGAATGAGCCGGTAAAGATGCTCGGCTCCGTCGAGGCGTCAAAGACGAACTGGCCCGGCTCGGCGCAGAATTCCACGACCTTGCCCTGCTCCACGATCATCATGCACTGGCCGTCCGCCACGGCGATGACGGAGCCGTTGGAGATGATGTTGTCGCTGCCCTTCGTGTTGGAGCTGCGCCCGGAGACGCGCTTTTGGCCCTTGACGGCCAGCACCTCCGGCGACAACGCGTCGCAGTAGAAAAATTCCTTCCATTGATCGGCGAGCGTGCCGCCGAGCGAGCCGACACCGGCTTTGATCAGACCCATAATATGCTCCCTTCCCTGCTGCAAGCAGATTTTTTTCCCATTATACCAGCTTTGACGGGAAAATGGTAGCCCTCGGCGCAGAGAATTTTGCGTGACAGGGGATGCGCAGGCGCATCGCAAGTCTATTTCGGTGTGCAAAAAAGCCTCGCAGAGTTCGCCGCCCGCAGGCGGACGATCCGTGCGAGCAGCGGACTGCGGCCCGATTGCCGGAAAAGCCTGAAGGGATTTTCCGGCAGTAAAAAACAGGCCGCATTGCTGCGGCCTGTTCGGAAAATATGCAATTACTCAGCCTTCGGGCCTGCGGCGACCAGCGCCTTACCGGCCTCGTTGCCCTCGTACTTGACGAAGTTCTTGACGAAGCGGGAGGCCAGATCCTTTGCCTTCTCGTCCCACTGGGAAGCATCAGCATAGGTGTCGCGCGGATCGAGGATCTTCGGATCGACGCCGGGCAGCTCCGTGGGGACCTCGAAATTGAAGTACGGGATCTTCTTCGTGGGGGCGTTCAGGATCGCGCCGCTCAGGATGGCGTCGATGATGCCGCGGGTGTCCTTGATGGAGATGCGCTTGCCAGTGCCGTTCCAGCCGGTGTTGACCAGATAGGCCTTTGCGCCGCTCTTTTCCATCTTCTTGACGAGCTCTTCGGCGTACTTCGTCGGATGCAGCTCGAGGAAGGCCTGGCCGAAGCAGGCGGAGAACGTCGGGGTCGGCTCGGTGATGCCGCGCTCGGTGCCGGCCAGCTTCGCGGTGAAGCCGGAGAGGAAGTAGTACTTCGTCTGCTCCGGGGTCAGGACGGAAACGGGAGGCAGAACGCCGAAGGCATCTGCGGACAGGAAGATGACGTTCTTCGCAGCAGGCGCAGAGGAGATCGGGCGGACAATGTTCTGAATGTGGTTGATCGGGTAGGAGACGCGGGTGTTCTCGGTGACGGACTTGTCGGCAAAGTCGATCTTGCCGTTCTCGTCGAGCGTGACGTTCTCGAGCAGGGCGTTGCGCTTGATGGCGTTGTAGATGTCGGGCTCGGAATCCTTGTCAAGGTTGATGACCTTGGCGTAGCAGCCGCCCTCGAAGTTGAACACGCCGTTGTCGTCCCAGCCGTGCTCGTCGTCGCCGATGAGAAGGCGCTTCGGATCGGTGGACAGCGTGGTCTTGCCGGTGCCGGACAGGCCGAAGAAGATGGCGGTGTTCTCACCGTTCATGTCGGTGTTGGCGGAGCAGTGCATGGAGGCCAGGCCCTTGAGCGGCAGGTAGTAGTTCATCATGGAGAACATGCCCTTCTTCATCTCGCCGCCGTACCAGGTGTTGATGATGACCTGCTCACGGGAGGTGATGTTGAAGGCCACACAGGTCTCGGAGTTCAGGCCGAGCTCCTTGTAGTTTTCGACCTTCGCCTTGGAGGCGTTGTAGACGACAAAGTCCGGCTTGAAGTTCTTCAGCTCCTCCTCCGTCGGCTTGATGAACATGTTGGTGACGAAGTGGGCCTGCCATGCGACCTCGACGATGAAGCGGATGGCCATACGGGTGTCCTTGTTCGCGCCGCAGAATGCGTCGACGACGAACAGGCGCTTGCTGCCCAGCTCCTTCAGAGCGATGTCCTTGACCGCCTTCCAGGTCTCTTCGGTCATGGGATGGTTGTCATTCTTGTAGGCGTCGGACGTCCACCACACGGTGTCCTTGGAGTTCTCGTCCACGACGATGTACTTGTCTTTGGGGGAACGGCCGGTGTAGATACCGGTCATAACGTTCACGGCACCCAGCTCGCTGACCTGGCCCTTTTCGTAGCCGGTGAGCTCGGGCTTGGTCTCTTCCGCGAAGAGCATCTCGTAGGAAGGATTGTGCACGATCTCGGTGGTGCCGGTGATCCCATATTGCTTCAGATCGATTTCAGCCATTTTGGATTACCTCTTTCTTTGAACTGTCCGGCTGCCGGAGCAGCCGTGAAATTACTTCTGCACTACGTTTCCCGTAGTTTCGCATCTATATATTACGATTTTTTTCGGACAAAATCAATCCTTTTTTATCGTTTTGCAAAAAGTTCATAATTTTGCCGAAAAAGGGACGGAAAAACCGCCGATGGAGCGTTGTAGGGGAGCGGCGTGCCGGGCCCGGCGCAATGCTGCCGATCCGAACAGGCTGACGATAAAACGGCATGCAGCCCCGATTTGTCATTGCGAGGAGGCGCAGCCGACGTGGCAATCTCGGGAAGGCAGTTACGATTTCGCCGGGAATGCCTTGTTATCCGACCATATTCTGCGAGATTCCCACGTCGCGTTGCTCCTCGGAATGACAAACTTGGGAGCCTTGCGCCGATGAATTTGTGCCGTGATCATTACCGGCCTGCATGGCGCTCACTACCCGCAAGGGGCACGCCGCATCCGTAAGGCGGCAAAGCCGCCAACGGCTGCGCAGTGAGCGCCGCTACAGACGCAATTGGTTTTTACGTTTTTATCGGTGGCCTGTACGAATCGACAGTGCAGCGCCGGGAGGGACATGTCCCTCCCCTACAACGCCCGGCTGGCGGCCGTGCCGAAAAATTCCCCGGAGCATGTGCTCCGGGGAACGGTTCCTTTCAGTCGCGGACCTTCGTATCGATCTCCGCACGGCACTTCGTGCGGAAATCGTCTACGCTCATGGCGCCGAGATCCACACCGGCGCGCGTGCGGACGGACACGGTCTGGTTCTCCATGTCGCGGTCGCCGACGACAAGCATATACGGGATCTTCTGCATCTGGGCCTCGCGGATCTTGTAGCCGAGCTTCTCGCTGCGGTAGTCAGACTCGGCACGGATGCCCGCGTCGCGCAGACGGTCGACGATCTCCTGCGCATAGTCGTGCGCGCGGTCGGTGATCGGCAGAACGCGGACCTGCGTCGGCATCATCCACAGCGGCAGCGCGCCTGCGTACTTCTCGATGAGGTAGGCCAGCGTGCGCTCGTAGCAGCCGAGGCTCGTGCGGTGAATGATATAGGGACGGACCTTCTGGCCGTTCTGGTCGGTGTATTCCATGCCGAAGCGCTCGGCCAGCAGCAAGTCGATCTGGATGGTGACGAGGGTGTCCTCCTTGCCGAAGACGTTCTTATACTGGATGTCGAGCTTCGGACCGTAGAACGCGGCTTCGTCGAAGCCAACGGTGTACTTCACACCGAGGTCGTCGAGGATGCGCCCCATGATCTCCTGTGCCTCGTTCCACTGCTCGGCCGTGCCCTCATATTTATTGTTGGGGTTCGCGGGATCCCACTGCGAGAAGCGGAACGTGCAGTCCTCGAGCAGGCCGACGGTACCGAGGCAGTACTTGGCAAGATCGAGGCAGTGCTTGAACTCCTCCTCCAGCTGATCCGGGCGCAGCACGATGTGGCCCTCGGAGATCGTGAACTGGCGCACACGGATGAGGCCGTGCATTTCGCCGGAGTCCTCGTTGCGGAACAGCGTGGACGTCTCGCCGAGGCGCATCGGCAGGTCGCGGTAGGAGCGGGCGCGGTTCAGATAGACCTGATACTGGAACGGGCAGGTCATCGGGCGCAGAGCGAAGCATTCCTTCGTCTCGTCGTGCGGGTCGCCGAGAACGAACATGCCGTCGAGGTAGTGGTCCCAGTGGCCGGAGATCTTATACAGCTCGCGCTTGGCCAGCAGCGGCGTCTTCGTCAGCAGATAGCCGCGCTTTTCCTCCTCGTCCTCGACCCAGCGCTGCAGCGTCTGGATGACGCGCGCGCCCTTCGGCAGCAGGATGGGCAGGCCCTGGCCGATAACGTCGACGGTCGTGAAGTATTCCAGCTCACGGCCGAGCTTGTTGTGGTCGCGCCTGCGGGCCTCCTCCTGCTTCTGCAGGTATTCGTCCAGCTCCTCCTTCTTCGGGAAGGCAATGCCGTAGATGCGCTGGAGCATCTTGCGCTTCGAATCGCCGCGCCAGTAAGCGCCGCAGCACTGCGTCAGCTTGAAGGCGTTTGCCTTGATGCGGCCGGTGCTGTCCAGATGCGGGCCTGCGCACAGGTCCGTGAACTCGCCCTGCGTGTAGAACGAGATGACGGCATCCTCGGGCAGGTCGTTGATGAGCTCGACCTTATACGGCTCACCGAGCGACTCCATATAGGCCACGGCCTCGGCACGCGGCTTCTCGCTGCGGACGAGGGGGAGCTTTTCCTTGCAGATCTTCTTCATCTCGGCCTCAATGGCGTCAAGGTGCTCCTGCGTGAAGCTGAAGTCTGCGTCAAAATCGTAGTACCAGCCGCTGTCGATGGACGGGCCGATGGCCAGCTTGACCTGCGGATACAGGCGCTTGACGGCCTGCGCCATCACATGGGAGCAGGTGTGCCAGTACGTCTTGCGATAGGCCTCGTTTTCAAACGTGTACAGATTTTCTTCGGACATGGTGTTTCCTCCTTCATTCTGAGGGGCAATAAGTGAACCTCTGTATAAAATCAACTGCGGTGCCTGCCAGATCTTTTTCGCCAATCTATCGGTTCGGAAAACTTGAAATACATACCAGTATTCCGGCGTTTCCCAAACCTTGGCTTGACAAAAAATATCTTGCCATTCACGCTTGTTGATTTTATCAGAGGTTCAAAAAAATCACCCCTGATCCAATCAGGGGTGAGATACAGATCCTGTATTCCACGGTTCCACCCTGCTTGCAGCACATGGCGCTGCCGCTCGTTGGCGCGGTAACGGGCGCACCCGGCTCAGCCTACTGGAAGTTCAGCGGAGCGGCTCGGAAGCGGTTCGGCGGCAGGCGGGTGCAGGAGCTTTCACCAACCGCTCCCTCTCTGGGCAACCGGGCCTGTTCCGGTCTTCGTCACAGCCTCTTTGATATCGCCAATATAGCACGTTTGCCCGGCCGTGTCAAGCGGTGCGGGCAAAGTTTTTTGCCTGCGGCGGGGAGGTTGCGTTTTGCGGCCGTTATGTTAACCATTTTGTAATCCTTTCACAATATCTTGTGCTTTCCCATGCGCAGAGTGCGGATATCTAGTCCGCCGGAAAACGGAAATAATAGCATAAAAAGTTTGACGAAAACAGGAAAATAAGAAAAAAACTTGACAAATCGTGAAAGAATGTTATAATTGCGCGGTAGTTACAATATAGTAACAATAGTTGCAGCCCGCAAACAAAACCGGCCGCTGCAGCGAAAAATCTCAGAAATTGGAGGAGGCAAGCATGCAAAGAAGCACACAACATCCGCGCCGCCGGGCGTGGCTGCGGCGGCTCATCGTTGTCGCGGTGCTGGCCGCCGCTGTCGGCGCGCTGCTTTCGCAGACCGTCTTTGCCCAGACCAGCTATATCATCACGGACGGCGACCGCGTCACCGTCCACTGCTCCTACAGCTCCGATCCCTATGAGGTGCTCACCGAGGCGGGCATCGAGCTCGAGGAGGAGGATACCTATGAGACCGGCTATGCCGACGGCATGAATCAGATCACCGTCCGCCGCATGCAGATGGTCACGGTCATCAACCGCGGCGCGCAGAGCGTCATCGGCACCTACGGCGAAACGACCGGCTCCCTGCTGGCCCGCATGGGCATCACGCCGGGCACGGGCGACACGCTCTCGTGCAGCAGCGAGACGCAGACCTACGACGGCATGACCATTGAGCTCGTGCACACGGAGACGCGCATCGAGGAGGAGGATACGGTCGTCCCCTATCCCGTCAATTATTATGAGGACCCCGACCTCGAGCCGGGCGCCGAGATCGTCCTCGTGGCCGGGCAGAACGGCCTGACCCACGTCAAGAGCGAGGTCACCTACCGCAACGGCAAGGAGGTCTCCCGCGTCATCGTGCAGGAGACGGTCCAGACGAAGCCCGTCACCCAGCTCGTCATCCGCGGCGTTGACCGCACCATCATGGAGCAGCCCGCCGACCCGGAGCCTGCGGAGCAGGCGGCCCCTGCCGCCTCGTCCGGCACGGCCTCCGGCAGCTCCTCGTCCGGCTCGTCGTCCTCCGGCGGCTCACGCTATGACGGCTCCGCCGAGACGAGCGGCAACGTCATCATGACGTCCTCCGGCGAGAGCTACACCTACGTCGATGTGATGACCTGCTCCGCCACGGCCTACACCTGCGAGGGCTATGTCGGCCACACCTATTCCGGCACGCTGGCCCGCGTGGGCGCCATCGCGGTCGACCCGACTGTCATCCCGCTCGGCACGAAGATGTATGTCGTTTCAAACGACGGCCAGTATGTCTATGGCTACTGCGTGGCCGAGGACATCGGCGGCGGCATCAAGGGCAATAAGATCGACCTGTATTTTGACACCTATGCCGAGTGCTGGGACTTCGGCGTGCGCATGTGCACCGTCTATATCCTGGGCTGAATGAAAATGAAATAATAATAGAGAAGGGCCGGACTGCACGTCCGGCCCTTTTGCAATGCGATGTAATGTTGTAGGGGAGCGGACAGCCGGGCCCGGCGCTGTACCTGCGGAATTGACAGACTATCGTTAAAACGGTGAACGCCCTCGACTTGTCATTGCGAGCCTTGCGGAGCAAGGCGCGGCAATCTCGCAGCACCGGCCGGAACACAGGAAAGCCTCCGGCGGATTCGTCACTGCCTGCTTGAGATTGCCACGTCGGGCTTGCGCCCTCCTCGCAATGACACGGGAAGAAAGCACTCCCAAGTTTGTCATTGCGAGGCTCCGCAGGAGCCGTGGCGCCCTGAGCGCGCAGCGCGGGGAAGTGCCCTTGGGGTGCAATCTCAGCAGCACTCAGCCGGATCACAAGGCACTCCCGGCGAAAACGGAACTGCCTGCTTGAGATTCCCACGTCGCTTCGCTCCTCGGAATGACAAATCGGGAGCCATCGTCATTTTAATGACAGCCTGTTCATTTCGGCAGCACTGCGCCGGGCCCGGCTGTCCGCTCCCCTACAACGCATAATTGGCGGCCCTGCGCATCCCCCGCATTGACGCGCGTGGTACAATATCATAAAACACCACACAATGGAGGGTGCAATGGATCAGTTCAATGCGCAGTATCATCTGCCGGGCCTGTTTGAATTTTATGCGCTCTACCGCCTGTTTCTGCCGCTGTTTTTTGAGCACCGGGAGTATTTTTATGACTGGTGCGGCATTGGCTCGATCTACGGCGCGCCGGAGGGCTGCCTCTGGGGCGGCGGGCGCGTCAGCTGCGGCGACTGCGACCCGCGCGACGCGCTTGCCCTGCTGCGGGACTACGGTATCTCCGCTCGCCTGACGTTCAGCAATTCCCTGCTGCGGCCGGAGCATCTGGCCGACCCGCGCTGCAATGCGCTGTGCCGCCTGTTCGAATCGAGCGGAGAAAACGGAATCATTGTCCATTCCGACCTGCTGGTGGATCACCTGCGGCAGCATTATCCGGGGCTGTACCTCGTCTCGTCCACGACAAAGGTCCTGACGGACTTCTCTGCGTTCCGTCAGGAGCTGGCGCGGCCGGAGTTTCGGTATGTCGTGCCGGATTTCCGCCTGAATCCGGCGCTGGAGCAGCTGCGCGCCCTCTCGCCGCAGGAGAAGGCGAAGGTCGAATTCCTGTGCAACGAATGCTGCCGCTTCGGCTGCCCGGACCGCCGCGCGTGCTATGAGGCCGTCAGCCGCAAGAACCTCGGCGAGCCCGGCCCGGAGCACCGCTGCACCGCGCCGGACGCCGCGCAGGGCTACCGCTTCTCCAGAGCAATGGAAAATCCCGGCTTCCTCAGCGTCGGCGACATCCGCGATACGCGTCTGCCGCTGGGCTTTTCCGAGTTCAAGCTCGAGGGCCGCGGCCTCGGCAGCGCGATGGTGCTGGAGTTTCTCCTGTATTACATGACAAAGCCGGAGTATCAGCTCCGCGTCCGTGAGGCCATTTACCTCGATGCCATGCTGGACCTGTTTTGAGGATCAGCAGCGCGTTGTAGGGGAGCGGACAGCCGGGCCCGGCGACGCACTGCCGATCCCATACCGGCTGCCGTTAAAATGGTACCGGCCACTGTAGGGGAGCGGACAGCCGGGCCCGGCGCTATACTGCCGATACGTACAGGTTGGCGATAAAACGGTAATAGCCCCCGACTTGTCATTGCGAGGAGGCCAACGGCCGACGTGGCAATCTCGGGAAGGCAGTTGCG
>OGDY01002266.1_pt1 | contig 18277 bp, 17 predicted proteins | sample 1570341 | NCBI WGS metagenome assembly OGDY01 (sample SAMEA2581972, study PRJEB24529) | metagenome | biome: Human gut stool | place: China | collected 2011 | reverse complement strand
CACCGGGGTATCCCCCGGGACCTGTGGGAGGAGCTTCTTTCTCAAATGCCCCCGGCGGAGGAAGCGGCGGAGCGTTATCTCTGCGCCCGCTGCCGGAATAAAACCGTGGACGAGGCGCTTCTTCGCAAGCTCTCCGCCGCCCTGCAGCGGCGGGGCTTTTCGTGGCAGGATATCCAGGCCCCCCTTCGCCGGCTGGAATCCGAGATTCAGGAATAAAGGAAGATAAAAACCGTGATCGTATCATTTATATCCCTGGGATGTGACAAAAACCGTGTAAACACCGAGCAGATGATGGCCCTGTGCTTGCAATCAGGCATGACAGTGCAGGAGGACTGCGCCGGAAGCGATGTGGTGGTGGTGAACACCTGCGGCTTCATCGACAGCGCCAAGCTGGAGGCCATTGAGACCATTCTCTCCGTGGCGGAGCTGAAGGCAGCGGGCCGGGTGGGCAAGATCCTGGTCACCGGCTGCCTGAGCCAGCGCTATCAGGCGGAGCTTTTAGAGGAGCTGCCGGAGGTGGACGGCATCATGGGCACCGGCAGCTACGGCGACATTGTTTCCGCCGTGGAGCAGGTGGCCGCCGGGCAAAAATTCAGCCGCTTCGCTGACATCAGCGGCCCGGTGGAGGAGCTGCCCCGGGTCATCTCCACCCCCATGCACTATGCCTACCTGCGCATTGCCGAGGGGTGCAGCAACCGCTGCGCCTACTGCATTATCCCGGCCCTGCGGGGCAAGTACCGCAGCCGCCGGATGGAGGACATCCTCACCGAGGCCAAGGCCCTCTCTGACAGCGGCGTAAAGGAGTGCATCGTCATCGCCCAGGACATCACCCGCTACGGCATCGACCTGTATAAAGAGAAGAAGCTGCCGGAGCTGCTGCGGGCGCTTTGCCAGCTGGATTTCCATTGGATCCGCCTGCACTACCTCTACCCCGACAGCATTACCGATGCGCTCATAGACACCATCGCATCCGAGCCGAAAATCTGCAAGTATATGGACATTCCCATCCAGCACTGCAACGAGGACATCCTCCGGGCCATGCGCCGCCGGGAGACCAAGGCGGGGCTGCACCAGCTGTTCAAAAAGCTCCGCAGCCGTATCCCCGGCCTGGTGCTGCGCACCACCGTCATCACGGGCCTGCCCTATGAGGACGAGGCTGCCTTTGAGGAGCTGTGTGGCTTCCTGCAGGAGGAGAAAATCCAGCGGGCCGGCGCCTTCCCCTATTCCCCGGAGGAGGGGACCCCGGCAGCCAAAATGCTCAACCGGGTGGATAGCGACCAGGCCCAGAGCCGGGCGGAGCTTATCATGCAGCTGCAGAGTCAGGTGATGGACCAGTTCAACGAAAGCCGCCTGGGCACCACCCTGGAGGTGCTGTGCGACGGCTTTGACCCCCAGGCCATGGCCTACGCGGGCCGCAGCTGGGCTGAAAGTCCCGGCATCGACGGCGTGATTTATTTTACAGCGGACCGGGATGTTCAGCCCGGACAATTCGTGTCCGTGCGCATCACTGGCATTATGGACGGCGATCTCACCGGCGAAGTGACAGAGGAGGAATAAGGTCATGAAAATGAACACAGCCAACAAATTGACCCTGCTGCGGGTGTTTCTCATCCCGGTGTTCCTGGTGGTATACTACTGGGGCTTTGCCGGGAGCCGGTATATAGCCCTGGGCATCTATGCCGTGGCCTGCCTGACGGACCTGCTGGACGGCTACATCGCCCGGCACTATAACCAGGTGTCCGACTTCGGCAAGTTCGCCGATCCCCTGGCGGACAAGTGCCTGGTCATGGCGGCCCTGTGCTGCTTTGTAGAGGGCGGCGAGTTTTTCGGCTGGGTCCTGGCCGTGGTGCTGCTGCGGGAGTTCGCCGTCAGCGGTATGCGCCTGGTGGCCGTGGAGAAGGGCCGGGTCATCGCAGCCGGGTGGTCCGGCAAGGTCAAGACCGCCAGCACCATGGTCTGCATCTGCCTGATCCTCTTCGGCATCCCCCAGTGGCTGAACTATGTCTGCCAGGGGATCATCCTGGTGACCACGGTATATTCCGGCGTGGAATATTTCGCCAAAAACTGGGACGTGTTCAAGGAAAACTGAGAAAAATACCCCCTGCAACGCTCCGTTGCGCAAATGCAACGCCCCGGCGGTGGTGTGCAACGGAAAAAACTGTTACTCTTTATCTACCCCAAGACACCGTTCAGCACAAAAAGGCGGATGCTTTGGGCTGACAACACGATTATAATGCATTTGTAAAGGGGGAGATATCCAATATGGCCGATAAGACTTTCGGAGACAATCTATCCAAGTCGCGCAAGAAGGCGGGGCTATCCCAGGAGGAGCTGGCGGAAAAGATGGGCCTTACCCGGCAGACCATCTCCAAGTGGGAGACGGGGGCCTCCGTGCCGGATGTGGAGGAGCTGCAGCGGCTGTGCGTGGCCCTGTCGGCCAGTGCGGAGGAGCTGATCTGCGGGGAAGCGGGTCGAAAACTCAAAAGGGAACGCCTGGATTTATTTCAGTGCTTTTTCTACGGTTTCCTGGTGGTGATGTTTATTACGGGCGCGTGTGTCCGCATGGCGAATCAAATCAGCATAGAGACATACCATACAAGTATTACAACCGCAGCACGGGTGATGATGCTGGTCCCGGTGGTGGTGTTTTTCTCTATCGCCCTGTTCCGTCTGCTGCGCAAGAAAAAGCCCAAGGAGAACTGACCGGATACCTCTCTCTGCCGCGCCTTGACAAGGGGTGGGAAAACTGCTATGATAAGGGTAATTTCATAGCGCGTCGATCGGAAAGAGTACGCGTCACAGCTTTTCTGAGAGAGGGGCGGCCACCGGCTGCAAGCCGCCCTGTGAAGCGGCGCGGAAAGTGCGTCCGGGAGCGCGGGGGATGCAGATGCCCTCCGCCCGGCCTTGCGGAAAAGGCCCCATTGAGTGACAAACGAGAGTGGAACCGCGAATTTTTTCGCCTCTCATGCCTCCGGGCATGGGAGGCGTTTTTAGTTGGAGTCAACTCGTAGGGGCGGACACCTCTGTCCGCCTGCCCGGGCTTGTGCCGCATTTCCTGTTACAATCCCGTAGGGGACGATGCCCACATCGTCCCGCCCCACCGCACTACTTGTAATGTGCCATTGCGAGACCAGTGACCGAAGTCACTGGTCGTGGCAATCCGCATCCCCCGTCCCCAATAAAAAGGCTCCCCCTGCGTAAGGGGAGCTGGCACGGCGCAGCCGTGACTGAGGGGGCGTCACCTCCGCAAAATCGTCTATATAATAAAACTGCAACCATAAAGGAGACCTGACCATGTATCTGTATAATTCCGCCACCCACAAGAAAGAGGAGTTCAAGACCCACACCCCCGGCCATGTGGAGATGTACACCTGCGGCCCCACGGTGTATCACTTTGCCCACATCGGAAACCTCCGCAGCTACATCATGGAGGACGTGCTGGAGAAGTACCTGCGCTATGCCGGGTATGATGTGAACCGCGTCATGAACATCACCGATGTGGGCCACCTGACCTCCGATGCCGACGAGGGCGAGGACAAGATGCTCAAGGGCGCCAAGCGTGAGCATAAGACCGTCATGGAGATCGCCAAGTTCTACACCGATGCCTTTTTCGAGGATTGCCGCAAGCTGAACATCAAGCGCCCGGATGTGGTCCAGCCCGCCACCGGCCTCATTGACGATTATATCAAGATCATCACCAAGCTTCTGGACACCGGCTACGCATATCTCGCCGGCGGCAATGTGTACTTCGACACCTCCAAGCTGGAGCGGTACTATATCTTCAACGAGCACAATGAGGAGGACCTGGCCGTGGGCGTCCGGGAGGGCGTGGAGGAGGACACCAACAAGCGCAATAAAAACGACTTTGTGCTGTGGTTTACTAAGTCCAAGTTTGAGGACCAGGCCCTGAAATGGGACTCCCCCTGGGGTGTGGGCTACCCCGGCTGGCACATTGAATGCTCCGGCATATCTATGAAGTATAATGGCGAATATTTGGACCTCCACTGCGGCGGCGTGGATAACGCCTTCCCCCACCACACCAATGAGATCGCCCAATCTGAGAGCTACCTGGGCCACCCCTGGTGCCCCCACTGGTGCCATGTGGCCCACCTGAATACCGAGGGCGGTAAGATGAGCAAGTCAAAGGGCGAGTTCCTCACCGTCTCCCTGCTGGAGGAAAAGGGCTACGATCCTTTGGCCTACCGCTTCTTCTGCCTGCAGAGCCACTACCGCAAGAGCCTGGTGTTCTCCTGGGAAAATTTGGATAACGCCACCGTGGCCTTTAACAAGCTCATTGCCAAAATCGCGGCTTTGGACCCGGGCGACGGCCCCGTGGACGAGGCCGCTGCGGCGGAGCTGAAGGAGAAATTCTCCAAGGCCATGGATAACGACCTGAATACCTCTATGGCCGTTACGGTGCTGTATGATGTGCTCAAGACCAAGACCAATGGCGCCACCAAGTGCGCCGTGCTGGCGGATTTCGACAGCGTATTGGGCCTGAAGCTGCTGGAAAAGGCAGCTGACCAGCGCAAAAAGCAGGCCCAGATGGCGGCCCAGCCCGCTCTCTTCACCGTGGTCAGTGAGAGCGGCGAGGAGGATGCCAATGTGGAGGCGCTGATCCGCCGGCGTCAGGATGCCAAAAAGGCCAAGAGCTTTGCCGAGGCCGACCGCATCCGTGATGAGCTGAAGGCCCAGGGCGTGGAGGTCATCGACGTGCCCGGCGGCGCTAAGTGGAAGCGCATTTGATGGTAGGGAATCTATTAAAAGCATACTAATTCAAAAAAACACATCCGCTTGGCGGATGTGTTTTTTTGAAATTGCCTGAAAAACAGAGGCTTCTCTGATTACAGATACTCCATGGAGGTGTGCTGACAGACCTGGAGGATCTTGGCCTGCAGAGCCTTGAGATCCAGAAAGGTCTCCGGCTTCTTGCTGCTGTCCCGGAGCAGGGCGGCGGGGTGATACAGCGCCGTCATCTGCACGCCGCGTTTCTCAAAGAATTGCCCGTGCTCCTGGGTGATCTTGAAATCGGGCTTTATCAGCTCTGCGGCGGCGATGCGGCCCAAACACACAATGATTTTCGGACGCATCATGGCTACCTGGCGGCGCAGATAACCGATGCAGGCGTCCTTCTCCGCGTTCAGCGGATCCCGGTTCTGAGGCGGGCGGCATTTGACAATGTTGGTGATGTACACCGCCTCTCGCTTCAGACCGATCATGGCCAGCATATCATCCAGCAGCTTTCCGGCGGCCCCCACAAAGGGCAGGCCCTGCTCGTCCTCGTTGGCGCCGGGGCCCTCACCGATGAACAGGACCTCCGCCTCCGTATTCCCTACGCCGAACACCACATTTTTCCGGGTTGCCGATAGGGCACAGGCACAACACCGGCTACATTCATTTTGCAATTCTTCCCAGGGCGTCATGAACTAAACCTCCCAAGTTTAAATTTTTCCATGGGCATAACCTACCTGCTTCGGTGAAACACTGATGGGTGAGGTGAGCGGATATGCAGTGGTTTTGGTTTTTCTTTTTTTACAGCCTTGGGGGGTACGGGCTGGAAAAGGCGTATGCCTTTATCACCCGGCCCCGGCATCGGGTGCGCAAGTGCTTTTTACTGCTGCCCCTTTGCCCGGTGTACGGCCTGGCTATGACGGCGGTGCTGCGCCTGGCCGGGGGAGAGGAGAGCTTTTGGCGGCTGGCCCTTTATGGGGGCATCCTGTGTACGGCGGTAGAATATGCGGTGCATTTCCTGTATGAAAAGTGCCTGGGGGTGCTGTTTTGGGATTACAGCGGCACCCATTTAGATCTGAATCGCCGGATATGCTTTCCCTTCAGTGTGGCCTGGGGGGTGCTGTCGGCCCTGGCGGTGCGGTATGTGCAGCCCAAGCTGGCACCTGTAGCTGCAGCCATAGCGCCGGAGGTCACCCTGGCCGCCCTGCTGCTGCTGACAGCGGACAGCTTTTTCGCCGTCCGCCTGCTGCGGCGCAGCCATAACATCGACCTGCTGGGACTAAAAAACCTGTGGCGGGAGCTGCACCGGGCCTGATACGCCGGGGCAGACTGCATTTTTTAAACCGGGTCAGACATAGCGCGACAGCCAATCGTGGATGTCACCGTACACCGTATTCTGCATGGCCTTTTCGTTGAGAATCTCGTGCCGCAGACCCGGATAGAGCTTCAGTGTCACATCCTTCACCCCGGCAGAGCGGAAAGCGTCACAGGAGCGCTGTACGCCCTTGCCCATGGCCCCCACGGGATCGTCCTGACCGGAGATAAACAACACCGGAGTATTGGGGTCCATCTTCACCAGATTCACATTCTTTTGGTTGAAACGGATACCTCCCAGCATATCCCGGAACAGGCCCACGGTGGCGTCCGCCCCGCACATGGGATCGGCGATGTAGCGGTCTACATTTTCCGTGTCCGCAGAGAGCCAATCGAAGCCCGTGCGGTTGGGGGCGAAGGCCCGGTTGTAGCCGCCAAAGGCCAGCTCGGTGATAAAGTTGCTGGTGGAGGCGCCGCCGTTTTTATAGAAGAAGCGCTTGGCTACCAAATTGCCGCCGGTGAGCATATAGCCCGGCTGCCAGCCGGTGCCCATGAGAATGGCGGCCTGCTTTTCCCCGGGATAGCGGATGAGGTACGACCGGGTGAGAAACGACCCCATGCTGTGGCCCATAATGAGCTGGGGCAGGCGCTTATAGCGCTTGGAGAGGATCAGGTGCAGGCCGTGGATGTCATCCACTGCGTGCTTCCAGCCGTCCTTTTCACCGAAATATACCGGCGTGCCGCCCTCAGGGAGGGATTGGCCGTGGCCCAGATGGTCGTGGCCCGCCACCACGATGCCCTGCTCGTTGAGATACCGAGCAAAATCGTCATAGCGCTCAATGTGCTCTGCCACGCCGTGGGCGATTTGCAAAACGGCCCGAAATTTGATTTTCTCATCCGGGATCCACAGGCAGGCGTGGAGCTGCGTTTTCCCATCCGAGGAGAGAAAACGGAAATGTTCACAATTTGTCATAGAATCGGCGCTCCTTCCGTGGTATACTTGCATCCATGAGGATGCCATTGATTTACCGGTAGTATACCACGCCGGTGCGAAAAAGAAAAGAGGAGAGACCCATGGAGCAGTATATTTTAGCCCTGGACCAGGGAACCACCAGCTCCCGCGCCATCCTGTTTGACCGCCGGGGGCAGATCGCCTCGGTGGGGCAGTATGACTTCCCCCAGATCTATCCCCAAACCGGCTGGGTGGAGCACGACCCGGGGGACATTTGGAGCTCGGAGAGCCGGGCGGCGGCAGACGCCTTGCGTCCGGTGCGGCCGGGCCAGGTGATGGGCATCGGCGTTACCAACCAGCGGGAGACGACGGTGCTGTGGGACAAAAAATCCGGCGAGCCGGTGTATAACGCCATCGTATGGCAGTGCCGCCGGACGGCAGAGCTGTGTGAGGAGCTGAAAAAGCAGGGCCTTACGGAGCGGATTCAGTCCACCACCGGCCTGCTGCTGGACGCCTATTTCTCCGCCACCAAGATCCGCTGGATACTGGATCATGTGCCCGGCGTCCGGGAACGGGCCCTGCGGGGAGAGATCCTGTTCGGCACGGTGGAGACGTATCTCATCTGGAAGCTGACGGGTGAGCATGTAACGGACTTTTCCAACGCCTCCCGGACCATGCTCTTTGACATACATAAGCTGCAGTGGGACGAGGAGCTGTGCGCTCTGCTGGGCATCCCTATGGCCATCCTGCCCCGGCCCGTTTCCAACAGCGAGACCTATGGCTATGTAAAGCCCGGTATCCCGGGCTTTGAAAAGGTGGCGGGCGTACCGGTGTGCGGCGCAGCGGGAGACCAGCAGGCGGCCCTGTTCGGCCAGGGCTGCTTCACCCCCGGAGAGGCCAAAAATACCTACGGCACAGGCTGCTTTACCCTGATGAACGTGGGTGCGGAGCCTGTGCGCAGCCGGGCAGGGCTGGTGACTTCGGTAGCGTGGCAGGTAAACGGTGAGACGAATTACGCCCTGGAGGGCAGCGTTTTTAACGGCGGCAGCACCATCCAGTGGCTGCGGGACGAATTGAGGATCATTGACTCCGCCCCCCAGATCAACGACCTGGCGGCCACGGTGCCCTCCTCCGGGGGCGTTGTGGTGGTGCCGGCCTTTACGGGCCTGGGTGCTCCCTATTGGGATATGTACGCCCGGGGGACTATTCTGGGCTTGACCCGGGGGACCGGACGGGCGCACATTGCCCGGGCGGTGCTGGAATGCATAGCCTTCCAGGTGACGGATCTGATGCTGGCCATGCGCCAGGATGCCGGTTGTGACATCGCCCGCCTGCGGGTGGACGGCGGCGCCAGCGTCAGCGATCTGCTTATGCAGATGCAGGCCGACAGCCTGCGTATCCCCGTGGACCGGCCCGCCATGGTGGAGACCACGGCCTTCGGCGCGGCAGCTCTGGCGGGGCTGGCCTGCGGTATGTGGAGCAGCCTGGAGGAGCTGCAGGCCCTGCGCCGCAGTGACCGGGTGTTCCTGCCCCAAAGGATCCAGAGCGAGTGCGACGAGGAGTACCGCCTGTGGAAGCGGGCGGTGAGCCGGGCGGCAGATTGGATCGAGCATTAAAGTGCCGTAAAAACTCTCGGGACCGTCCCATTGAAATCCTTGCAAAGCAAATATAAATTGTGTATAATAGACAAAACTGTAAAATATGAAAGGAGATATTTACTATGGCATTTTTTGATGAACTGGGTAAGAAAGCACAGGCTTACGCCGGCGTAGCCGTGGATAAGGCAAAGGATTTGGCGGGCACCGCCAGTGAAAAGGCAAAGACCGCCGCAGAGACAGCCAAGGTCAACATGGCTATCATGATGGAGCAGCGGGAGCTGGACAAGAACTATAAGGCCATCGGCGAGTGGTTCGTGTCCGAATACGCAGAGGAGATCCCCGAGGCGGTGAAGGACGTGGTGGAGGCGGTGAACGCATCCAAGGCCAAGATTGCCGAGCTGGAGGCCTCCAAGCCCCAGAAGGAGGAGCCTATTGCAGAGGAGGAGCCGGCAGAGCGCGTATGCCCCGTGTGCGGCGTGACCGCCAACAGTAAGTTCTGCCCCGAGTGCGGCGCACCCATGGGCGAGCCCAAGGAGTAAGCGGCTCAATCAGCTAAAACAAAAAAGGGCGGCGCCTTGCGCCGCCCTTTTCAGGGCCTGAAATAGCTGCAGGGACAACCCTGCATTTACCGAAACCCGGCAAAGGGGGACGCCGGGGACGCCGGCCTCTACAGGCGCGATGCTGGATGGACCCGGCGCGGCGGGGCGATGTGGGCATCGCCCCCTACGCAAGACTGAAAGTTTGATTCCGTAGGGCCGCCTTTCACGGCCGCCCGCCACCTGGGTAACGGGGCGTCGAGGACGCCGCCCCCTACAAACAGATTCGTAGGGGCCGATGCCTACATCGGCCCGCCCGCAGGTGCGTCTTATTTCCATCCATCGGGGCCAGCGCCTCCGGTGGCCCGTCTGGCCTTGCGCTGTCCGGATACGACTACTATAACGGGGCGTTACTTCGGAAAAGCCAAGGAGAACTGCCCGCCGTCCGCACCCAGGAGCATCACATCCCCGGCGATAACGGCAGAGCCGCACAGGAGGAGGTTGGCCTGAGCGTCCGTGCGCCCCCCGGGATAATTGGTCAGGCGGAAGGTATAGCGGCATACGGTCTGTCCGCCGTAGTCGGCAAAGGGCAGCCCCTGGGCCTTTTGCAGGGCGACGTAGTCGGCGCAGCTGGCCTTCAGATCCTCCGGCAGGCGCAGCTGCAGGGTCTCGATGGGATCGGGAGCTACCTCCCAGCCCAGCTTTTCCAGGTAGGCAGCGCACCCGGCGCCATCGGGAATGGAGATGCTGTCGGGACTGTGGGGCGTGCGCAGAGCGAAAAATAGCGCTGCGGCCAATGCGGCCGGCACAAGCAGCAGCGCCGGCAGCAGCCGGCGGCGGGACAGATGGAGTACGCGCATGGTATCACCTCGCAAAAGCCTATGTCCCCGGCGGGAGAAATATGCATGGGAGAGAAAAATGGAACGACTGGATAAAGCTTTAAGCGGCACCGGCCGCTGGTCCCGGCGGGAGGTAAAGGAGCTGGTGCGCCGGGGACGGGTGCTGCTGGACGGCGTGCCCGCCGCGTCACCGGAGCAGAAGATCGACCCGGAGACGGCGGACATCCGGGTGGACGGGGAGACAGTGAGCTGCCGGCGGTTTACCTATGTGCTGCTGCACAAGCCGGCGGGGGTCCTGTCGGCGGTGGAGGACAGCCGGCAGAGGACCGTGCTGGACCTGCTGCCCCAAGAACTGAAAAGACAGGGGCTGTCCCCGGTGGGACGGCTGGACAAGGACACGGAGGGCCTGCTGCTGCTGACCAATGACGGAGCCTTGACCCACCGGTTACTCTCGCCGAAAAGCCATGTGGATAAGGTCTACTACGCTCGCACAGAGGGCACCCCTACGGAGGCGGACGCGGCCCGGCTGGCGCAGGGGATCACCCTGGCAGACGGCCTGCGCTGCCTGCCGGCGGAGCTGAAGATCTGCGGGGAGGGGCAAGTGCTGCTGACCCTGCGGGAGGGAAAGTTCCATCAGGCCAAGCGGATGCTGGCCTTCTGCGGCACACCGGTGGTGTATCTCAAGCGCCTGTCCATGGGGCCGCTGCGCCTGGGGGAGGACCTGCGGCCGGGGGAATTTCGTCATCTTACCCAGGAAGAAATTGACAAATTGCAGCAGACGGTGGGGCTTGTAGCGGCAGATTGCCAAAAAAATGACAACAATTTTTGTAAGATTCATAAAAAACCCCTTGCAAATCCGTGATTCTGACGGTATAATACAGAAAACGGATAAACAGATTGCACAAATTCATCCTATCTAAGGATGTCCGGGAGGAATATCATGTCGGGACGGATCTTTCAAAATGTAGTGCTGCAGTTTAAGGAGACCACGGATCGGGTCATTGGCGTTATGGATGCCGAAGGCAGCGTCATCGCCTGCAGCGAGCTCACCGGGATTGGCAAGAAGTGGACTAAGTATGTGGAGGCTATCGAGCTGGCTGATGGCAACTGTGTGGCCATCGAGGGCAAGACCTTCAAGGCGCTGCCTGGCTGGGGTAGTCACTTTGACTACGCCGTGTTTGCCAGTGGGGACGACAGCGTGGGCCGCACTGTGTGCTCCATGGCCTGCGTGGCCCTGAACTCTGCCAAGGCCTACTATGAGGAAAAGCACGACAAGGGCTCTTTTATTAAGAATATTATTTCTGACAATATCCTCATCAGCGATATTTACATGCGCGCCAAGGAGCTGCATGTGCCGGTGGAGGTGAGCCGGGGTGTATTTGTCGTCCGGCCTATTGATGAGCGGCTGGAATCCGTGCCTATGGATGTGATCCAGGGCCTGTTCCCTGACCGGCAGAACGACTTTGTTCTCAGCGTGGGCGAGTCGGATGTGGCACTGATCCATCAGCTGCCGGACAACGCTGATGGACGCGACCTGGACAAGGTGGCACAATCCATCGGTGAGGCGCTGAAGGTGGACGGCGAGAGCACCGTGTTTGTGGGCGTGGGCACCGTGGCCACCCATCTGCGGGATTTGGCCAAGTCCTATAAGGAGGCTCAGATAGCCATCGAGGTGGGAAAGGTTTTCGATACCGAGCGCTATATTGTGAACTACGAGAACCTGGGCATCGGTCGGCTGATCTATCAGCTGCCCACCACCCTGTGCGAGATGTTCCTGCAGGAGGTCTTTAAGAAGAACCCCATTGATGCCCTGGATCAGGAGACTCTGTTCACCATTTATAAGTTCTTTGAAAATAACCTAAATGTGTCCGAGACCGCCCGGAAGCTCTTTGTACACCGCAACACCCTGGTGTATCGGCTGGAGAAGATCAAAAAGCTCACAGGGCTGGATCTGCGGGAGTTTGATGATGCCATTACCTTCAAGGTTGCTCTAATGGTCAAGAAATATCTCACCAGCCGCGGGATCGACGCATAAAAAGCATAAGAGACCCTGTCAGGGAGACACCATAGCCCGGTGCCTCCCTGTTTTCACGCCATAGGGGCAATTGTCCGGGAGGGCATCCGTAGGGGGCTGCTTCCTTGGGGATGGGACTGACGGGCTTCGACTAACTTCCCTACAGTTCACACTTTTTTCATATTTTTCCTGTTGCAAAATACGGGAAAAAACCGTATAATGAAGCATGTAACCATTTTGTAACTTTTTTCGCGGAAGCATCCGCGTTTCTGAGAATTGCGAGGAATATATGATTCGGCTTATTGATGTTAAAAAAGTATATGACAACGGCACAGAGGCCCTAAAGGGCATTTCGTTTACTATAGAGGATGGGGACTTTGTCTTTTTGGTGGGCCCCTCCGGGTCCGGCAAATCCACCATTATCAAGCTGCTCACCGGGGAGATTGTACCTACCGCCGGGCGGGTCATGGTCAACGGCTTTTCCATGGGCCGCATCTCCGATAAGCAGATCCCCTACATGCGCCGCACCATCGGCGTGATCTTTCAGGATTTCCGGCTTATTACGGGCAAGACCGTGAGAGAAAACCTCAGCTTGGCCATGTGCGCCGTGGGCGCCGGACCACGGGAGATTAAAAACCGTATTCCCTATGTGCTGGAGCTGGTGGGCCTGAAGGGCAAGGAGGGGAGCTTTCCCGATCAGCTCTCCGGCGGCGAGCAGCAGCGGGTGGCCATTGCCCGGGCGCTGGTCAATAATCCCAGCACTATTGTAGCCGATGAGCCTACCGGCAACCTGGATCCCGCCCGCTCCCTGGAGATCATGACCCTGTTGGAGCGGATCAATGCCCTGGGCACCACCGTGGTGGTGGTCACTCACGAAAAGGGCCTGGTGAACCACTTTGATAAGCGCGTAATCACCATTAACGACGGTATGGTGGCCGGCGACGGTATGGGACGGTATGAGGTGGTCAAATGAAGGGTAATTTCGGATATTTCTTCCGGGAGGGCAGCCGGAATATGTTCTCCCACGGGTTCATGTCCTTTGCAGCCATCGGCATCACCGTGGCGTGTCTGCTCATTATGGGCACATTCTCCTTGGTGGCCTACAATGCGGATTATAACCTGAAAAACCTGCAGAAGGAGAATGCCATTTTGGCGTTTATTGACGAGACACTGTCTGATGAGGACGCTCGGGCGCTGCAGAGCAAGGTGGAGGCGGTGCCCAATGTGGCCGACGCTACCTTTGTGTCCCGGGAGCAGGCCCGGGATAGCTATGTGGCCCAGTACGATGAAAACGATCTCTATGCAAACCTGGATCCGAGCATCTTCCGCCACCGCTTTGTCATTCATTTGCAGGACGATGCTCTGTTGTCTGAAACCGTGGAGGCCCTGCGCCAGGTGGACGGCATTGCCAAGGTCCGGGCGGACGAGGCTATCTCCGCCGGATTTATCACAGCACGCAATGTGGCCAGCGTTATCAGCGTGACGCTCATTGTCATTCTGCTGATCGTGTCCGTGTTCATCATTTCCAATACCATCAAGCTCACCACCTTTGATCGGCGGGACGAAATCGCCATTATGAAGATGGTGGGCGCCACCAACGGGTTTATCCGATGGCCCTTCGTATTTGAAGGGCTGCTTATCGGCGTGTTCGGCGCCGTGATCGGCTTTGGCCTGCAGTGGCTGCTGTATAACGCCATTGCCAACGGCATTGCCGGGTCTGACACCCTGCAGCTGCTGCGGGTGGTCAGCTTCGCAAAGATCTGGTGGCCCGTAGCGGGTGTATTCCTGCTGGCGGGTGTTCTGGTGGGAGTGGGCGGCAGCCTGACAGCTATCCGGAAATTCCTACAGGTGTAAAGGAGGTACCTATGTCTTTTCGCAAACGAGTGGCATCTTTTTTGTGCGCCGCGTGCATGCTGGTGTCCATCCTGTCCGTATCCCGGCCGGCGACGGTGTATGCCGGCAGCCTGGACGATCAGCTTCAGGAGGCCAGGGACGCCCAGGCAGAGCTGGAAAAGCAGATTGAGGCTGTTCAGGCTGACAAAAGCAAGGCCATTGAGGAAAAGGCCCTGCTGGATCAGCGCAACGAAATGCTGCGCACAGAGGTGAACCTCATCCAGCAGCAGGCCGACGAGACCGAGGCTCGCATTACCGAGCTGACCGAGAAGGAGAAGGAGCAGTACGAGCTGTTCTGCAAGCAGGTGCGACAGGAGGAGGAGCGGGGCACGGTTTCCTATTGGTCGGTGATTTTCAAGGCTACCGACTTTACCGACCTCCTGGCCCGGATGGATTTTGTAAACGAAGTGATGGACTATGACCGCCAGGTCATAGCCGACCTTCAGGAGACCCGCCAACAGCTTTCCGAGGACAAAGCGGCCCTGGATCAGCAAAGGACGGAGCTGTCCAGCTCCCAAAAGAAGCTGCAGCAGCAGATTGACGAGGCCAGCGCACTGATTCGGGAGTATGAAAACACGGAGGCCGGCCACCAGGCGCTGCTGGATGAGGCGGAGGCGGACGAGGCCCGCATTCAGGAGCTGATCCGCAAGCAACAGCAACAGAACAATAACAGCGGCAGCAGTGGTGGGAGTAGTAGCGGCAGCACAGGCGGCTACATCTGGCCCACTAATAATACCCGCGTGATCACCAGCCCCTATGGCAATCGCTGGTGCCCCTATCACGGCTGGGAGTGGCACAACGGTGCGGACATTGACGCAGCCTACGGCTCTCCGGTGCTGGCGGCTAACTCCGGTACGGTGATCCAGGCCGGGTGGAACGGGGGCTACGGCATCAGTGTGATGATCTCTCACAGCGACGGCATCACCACCCTATATGGCCACATGAGCGATTGGAATGTGACCGCAGGGCAGACGGTTTCCCAGGGCGATATCATCGGTTGGTGCGGCAGCACCGGCAATTCCACCGGGGCGCACATCCATTACACTATGTATAAGGACGGACAGACCATCGATGTTATGAACTACCTCCCAGGCTATATTGCCTACGATTGGTAAATAGAACAGGCATTTCCGAAGGGCGGACACAGAAGGTGTCCGCCCTTTTGCAATCTGCCCCTTGCCGTCACTGCGGCCAGCCGTAGTGTTCCTGCACTGCGCGCGCAGGGAAGACATGCGCGGCTGCCAAATACCCGGGCTGCGGGGCGTCGAGGACGCCGCCCCCTATGGGGTCCTGTTCTTTATACGTTTTCACTTTTCCGCCCGCATATTCCTCCGCCTGCCTTCATACACTGCCACGGGAGGGGATTATCATGCTTGGATGGATCGATTGGAAGCCCCAGGGACTGCCCCTGATCCGGAAACGGGTGGAGCTGCTGTGCGGCATGCCTTTGTGCCGGGTGGAGATTTCCGGAAAAGCTATGCCGCTGCTGCGGCCTTTTCTGCGCCGGGAGGAGAGGATTCTGCGTCAGGCAGGCGTGCGGGAGGGGGCCTGGCAGGACAATCTGCCGGAGTGTCTACACCTGGGCCTTGTACCGGTGGAGACGGCGCCCTTGCGCCGGGCTGTGCTGCCGGCCCTGCTGGAGCAGGCCTTCCGGCAAAAGCGCCTGTCCGATAAAAATGCCTCCGTGCGCCTGACGGCGGATGGGACGAGCCTGCCGGTGTACTGGGCGGCGCAGCTGCTGGTGCAGCGGGTACGGTATCTGCACCTGAATACGGGATATGGCCAGGGGACCCTGGAGCAGTGGCTCCTGCAACGCTACGGCCTGGCCTGCGGCGGGGCGGAGCCGGAGCTGGAGGTGACTCTGCGGCGGGATGGGGCCCCATCGGCCCTGCTGCTGGGAGAAAACTGCATGCGCCAGGAGATCGACTACATATTGCCGCCTGCCTTGCGCGGCAAGATTCCCGGCGGCGGCGAGGGGGAGCGGCTGCTGGCGGCTCTGTATCGGCAGGATCGGCTGCACCTAACGGAGCTGGCGGTGGCAAGAATTCATTTCGATGCTTGACACCGGGGCGGAAACTCACTATAATGCAGTATGACTTATTATAAAATCGGTGTAGAATTGCAATAGGGGATACACCGAATCATCGAAAGGAAGCATAACCATGGTTAAAGAGTTCAAAATGAGCCAGGAGCGATATGACGAGCTGAAAGCGGAGCTGGACTACAGCAAAACCACCCGGGCCGACGAGATCGCCGAGCTCATCAAGGAAGCCCGCGGCTTTGGCGACCTGAGTGAAAACAGCGAGTACGACGAGGCCAAAAACGAGCAGGGCAAGCTCTACTCCCGCATTGCTGAGCTGGAGGAGATTCTGCTCCACGCCAAGATCGTCAATGAGTCCGAAGCTGATTCCGATAAAATTTCCATCGGCTGCAAGGTCACGGTTACCAACCTTTCCACCGGCAAAAAGCTGCCCGTCTACAAGATCGTCGGTTCCCAGGAGGCGGACGTGATGAACCACGCCGTGTCCGAGGATTCCCCCTTCGGCAAGGCGCTCATGGGTCGGAGCGCCGGGGAGGAGATCGCCGTGGAGGCCCCCCGGGGCGTGATCCGTTATCACATTGATTCCATCGAGAGATAAACTATATTTTTTACAAAAGGAGGATGCCCGCCATGGCAGAGCAAGTAAACCGAATCAACGAACAGGAGCAGGATCTCAAGCAGATCCTAAAGGTGCGCCGTGACAAACTCAAGGCCCTGCAGGATGCGGGAATGGACCCTTTTACCATTACCAAGTATGATGTCACCCACCACGCCCAGGAAATTAAGGATAATTTTGACGCCCTGGAGGGGCAGACCGTCTCCGTAGGCGGCCGCCTCATGTCCAAGCGCGGCATGGGCAAGGTCTCCTTCTGCGATCTGCAGGATAAATCCGGCCGCATCCAGCTCTACGCCCGCCGGGACGAGATGGACCCGGACGAATATAACCGCTTCAAGAAGTACGACATCGGCGACATCGTCGGTGTGGAGGGCACCGTGTTCCGCACGGAAAAGGGCGAGATGAGTGTCCGGGCCAAGCACATCACCCTGCTGAGTAAATCCCTGCAGCCCCTGCCCGAGAAGTTCCACGGCCTTACCGATAAGGAAATGCGCTATCGCCAGCGCTATGTGGACCTCATTATGAACCCCGAGTCTAAGCGCAATTTTGAGATCCGCAGCAAGTTTGTGGCCTATCTGCGCCGCTATTTGGACGGCCTGGGCTTCATGGAGGTGGAGACTCCCGTTCTCAGCCCCATCGCCGGCGGCGCCAACGCCCGGCCCTTCATCACCCACCACAATGCCCAGGATATTGACATGTATATGCGCATCGCCACAGAGCTGCACCTGAAGCGGCTTATCGTCGGCGGTATGGAGCGGGTGTACGAGGTGGGCCGCATCTTCCGCAACGAGGGCATGGACACCAAGCACAATCCCGAGTTCACCACCTGTGAGCTGTACCAGGCGTTCACCAACCTGGACGGCATGATGGATATTCTGGAGGGCATCCTCTCCGGCGCCGCCAAGGAGATTTTGGGCACCTACCAGGTCACCTGGCTGGGTCATGAAATCGACCTGACCCCCTCCTGGAGGCGCGTCACCATGGCCGACGCCGTGAAGAACGTCACCGGCGCCGACTTTATGGCCTGTATCGGCGATGCTGACAGGGGCGTGGAGCTGGCTAAGAGCGTGGGCGTGGATATGGATGGCGTGGCGCATACCTGGGGCAACGCCCTCTATGAGACCTTTGACCAGAAGGTGGAGGAGACTCTGGTGCAGCCCACCTTCATCACCATGTATCCTGTGGAGGTCAGCCCCCTGGCCAAGCGCAGCCCCCAGCAGCCTGCCCTTACAGAGCGATATGAGATGTTCATCTGCGGCTGCGAGATGGGCAACGCCTTCTCCGAGCTCAATGACCCCATTGACCAATACCAGCGCTTCAAGGCCCAGGCGGAAAAGCGCGCTCAGGGCGACGAGGAGGCCGACATGATGGACGAGGATTTCGTCCTGGCTTTGGAATATGGCATGCCCCCCACCGGCGGTCTGGGCTTCGGCATCGACCGCTGCAGCATGATGCTCTGCGGTACCGATTCTATTCGGGATGTGATTCTGTTCCCGACAATGAAGACCCTCGGTGGTGTAAAATCCGAAAATGGTGTAAGTTCTAAAGAGGTTTCTACACCAAATTCAGAGCCGGAAAAAATTGATTTTTCTAAGGTAAAGGTTGAGCCTTTGTTTGAAGAAGATGTTGATTTTGATACATTCTCAAAGTCAGATTTCAGAGCAGTTAAGGTTAAAGAATGCGTTGCTGTACCGAAGTCAAAGAAACTCCTTCAGTTCACTCTTGATGACGGAACAGGCACAG